>WNGA01002790.1_pt1 | contig 28821 bp, 18 predicted proteins | sample 5400061 | NCBI WGS metagenome assembly WNGA01 (sample SAMN13153366, study PRJNA577476) | soil metagenome | isolation source: 100 cm soil or saprolite under grassland replicate 2 | place: USA:California | collected 2016-06-15
GCACAAGCTCAAAGAGAAGATCGGCGAAAACGTGAAGAAGGGCGACCTCATTGCCAAGGTGCACGCATTGAAAACTGTCACCGTCGAGATTGCCGTGCCGGAGAAGGAAATCGCCGACATCAAGATCGGCCGGAAGGTCGTGCTTAAGGCCCGGGCCTATCCCGGCAGGACCTTCGAGGGCGACGTGACCGCCATCGCACCCATCGCCAACACACAGACCGACTGGCAACCGGAGCGGACCGTGCTGGTGACGACAAAACTGGACAACACTGCCGGGCTGCTCAAACCGGAAATGACCGGCAACGCCAAGATTTACTGTGGCCGGCAACGGCTCCTCGAACTGATCACCCGCCGCTTTGTCCGCTTCATCCGCGTGGAATTCTGGTCCTGGTGGTAGCCTGGCCATGGAAACCGCTCAAGCCTCCTTTCATCAGCCCGGTTTTTCGGGCATCACTTATTATATCTCCGCTGCATGTCCGCCACACACATCCCGTGAGATTCCAAGCCCAGGCGGGGTGATGTCTTCCCTTCCCTGTCAAGCCGAACAACGGGTGACGGGACATATACCGGTGCCTATTATTGATGGGGCCAATACCCCAACAGAACAGAGACGAATGGGTGCGTTTCCCCATTCTCGACGGAATGGCTCCCCTGACGGCGTTGAAGAAACAGCCGCAATTCGCCGGAAAATCTCAATAAATCTCTGGAAGCGTTCTCGGCATGCCCCAAGCTGAGAAACTTCATCCGGTATGTCGGCCCGAAAAAAATTCTCACACCACTTTTGCTTTGCCATCTGCGGGCAGGTAATTGTACTTTTTGTGGAAGCCGGTTAACGCGGAAGAGGGAAACCCGGTTATGCGTTCCAATGGCCCAAAGGAAATTGTCATCAACGGCGTTCGATATAATCTCGCGATTCGTCGGGACAACCAATGGAGTTACACCGCCGAATGGTGGAACAGTTCCGAATATCACAAGCACACGCTCGGCGAAAGCGTCAGATCGATCTCCGAAGCCGAACGGGAAGCCATCGCGGAGATTCACAAGGCGCATCTCAAACAAGAACCCTGGCTCTACGCAGAAATTTTCCCCCCGAAACGAGAAGAGAGCTGCGTTGAAGCCGGACCTGAGTAATCGGGTTCGACTGCATCCTCCGGCGGTGATTGTGCGGATCGAACCGCGAAGCAGCTTTTACAGATCAGTACGTGGGTTAGACTACACTTTGTTCCCCCTCACCCCTGCCCTCTCCCCAAGGCAGAGGGTGAACCGTGCTACGGTTTTGGGAGGTTCCTCGCGCGGCAGTTGCCGCACGGGCATTGAGCAAAACGAAAACGAATCTTCGGATGCTATTCCCTCTCCCTGAGGGAGAGGGTCAGGGTGAGGGGGAAACAATCGTTCGAACGCCCCGCGGTGCTGGACATCCAAAGGACTCCTCAGTAATCCCTGATAGCTGATCTTCCTTCGTAATCGTTTCTGTACCGGTGCGAAGATCAATGCTTTCACTTCCGCAATCCCTCGCCACGAAGCCTCACCCGAATTGATTAGCCCAAACGGGGTATAGCATTCATTTTCAGAAAGACTAAGCTGGCCACGTTGTTCGATGGTGAACGACGCAGAAGTCCAAGGAGGAAGGAAGAGAAACTTCTGCGGCTTTTACGGGAATGGGGAATCAGACCTTCGCCGTCCCTGTGACCAAGGAGGCAGGGACGACCGCTGAAACACACCACCGAGCTGGCGCCGGGCCGCCCCCGCCAGCTCGCCTTTTTTTTGCGACTCTGTCTCCGAAGCCGCCCCAGGCGTCCAAAAACCGTTTTCGCCGGCATACCACAAACGTGGTATGGCGCCCCAACCGGCCCCTGCTACACTTTCCCCACGATTCACCCACGTGACGAAGAGCGGCGGTGAATAAAATCTGTCCGGATTTGGGAGGGGAACCAGTTCTTCGTCGTCCCTGGTGCCGAGGACACCAGGGACGACAGCTGAAACCCAACCGTGAACATTGACGGTTGGGTGTTTTTGCGGTAGGTCTGGGGGCAACCACTCGCTCGACCGCATGCGCTTCGCAACCCCTTCGCTGATAACACCGCGCCACTGGCCGATTCATTTCCTCTGGTTTGTGTTGGCGGCGCAAACCTGCGCCGGCGACTGGCCGCAGTTCCTGGGTCCCGATCGCAACGGTGTGTACGTCGGGAGCGATCTGGCGGACGGGTGGCCAAAAGAAGGACCTCCTGTCGTGTGGCAAAAACAAGCCGGTCAAGGTTTCAGCGGCCCCGCTGTGTCCTCCGGCAAACTGATCCTGTTCCACCGGCGGGATGACAAAGAGATCGTGGATTGTCTCGACGCCAACCAGGGGAAGTCGCTCTGGACTTTTGATTACCCCACAGGTTATCGCGACGATTTCGGTTTCGACGAGGGCCCGCGCGCCACGCCAACGATTGCCGACGGGAAGGTCTATTCCTTCGGCGCCGAAGGCGTCTTGCACTGCCTGGATTTCAACACCGGAAAAAAAATCTGGAGCGTGAATACCCGGACCGGGTTCAATGCGCCCAAAGGCTTCTTCGGCATGGCCTGTTCGCCGCTGGTCGAAGGCAACGCCGTGTTGCTGAACGTTGGAGGGGCGGACGGCGCGGGCATCGTGGCGTTCGACAAAACCACCGGCCAATTGCTCTGGAAAGCCACCGACGACGAAGCCAGTTACTCGTCGCCGGTCGCCGCCACGCTTGACCAACGGCGCTACGTTTTCTTTTTCACCCGGCGCGGACTGGTCGCCCTCGACCCGACGAATGGCAAAGTGTCTCTCGAATTTCCCTGGCGCCCCCGCATTCGCGAATCGGTCAGCGCGGCCGTGCCGCTGGTGATCGGCGACCTCATTTTTCTCTCGGCCAGCTATCAAACCGGCGCTGTCCTGCTCCGGGTCAAAGATGATAAAGTGGAAAAAATCTGGTCCGCTGATGACGTGCTTTCCAACCACTATGCGACCAGCGTCTGTCACGACGGTTACCTATACGGATTCGATGGACGACAGGAACTCGGACCGAACCTGCGATGTGTGGAGTTGAAGACCGGGAAGGTCCGCTGGAGTGAAGACCGCTTCGGGGCCGGCACGATCACTTTGGCCGATCGTCGTTTGCTGGTATTGAGGGAAAATGGCGAACTGGTCATTGCGCCCGCTTCGCCCGATGGTTTCAAGCCGGTCGCCCGCGCGCAAATCCTACCCAATGGCGTCCGCGCCTGCCCCGCCCTCGCCGACGGCCGCTTCTACGCCCGCAGCAGGAACACCCTGGTCTGCGTTGACTTGCGGAAGGCGAAATAGGATTGAAAAGCGGCCGTGGAAATGTTTTCGTCACGGCAATTCATGGCCGACCAGAAATCCATTGTTCCCGGTTCCTCCTCCGCGGCGTCCCAACGATTGATGTCCCTCGACGCCCTCCGCGGTTTCGACATGTTCTGGATTATCGGCGCCGAGGACTTGTTCCATGGGCTGGATAAAATCAGCCCTACCGGCGTCATTCGTATCCTCGCGGAGCAATTGGACCATGCAGACTGGGAAGGATTTCACTTTTACGATCTGATCTTCCCTCTTTTCGTTTTCATCGTCGGCGTGTCGTTGGTCTTTTCTCTCAACAAAACCATCGAAACGGACGGCCGGAATGCGGCGGTTCGCCGCGTGATCCGTCGGGCCGTGGTCCTTTTTCTCCTCGGGATTTTTTACTACGGCGGTTTCAGTCACGACTGGCCTGACATCCGGTTGATGGGCGTGTTGAACCGGATTGCCCTTTGTTACCTGTTTGCCGGACTGTTCTTCTGTTATTTCCGGCTCAAAGGTCTGCTCGCGATCTGCGCCACGCTGCTGGCCGGATACTGGGCGCTGCTGACCTTTGTGCCCTTTCCCGACGTGCGGCCTGTGCCCGGCGGCCCACAGACCATCAGCCGCGAATCCGGCTTGACCAACGTCGCTCAATTGACTTTGACCTCCACCAACCTGATTTCCGGTGTCTTCATCAAAGGGGTCAACCTCGCCAACTACGTTGACCAGAAATATCTGCCCGGAATGAAGTGGGACGGCACGTGGGACCCGGAAGGGCTGTTGAGCACGCTGACCGCCGTCGCCACCTGTTTGCTCGGAGTCTTTGCCGGTCTGCTGCTCCGGAACAAAAACATCGAAGACCACCGCAAAGTCCGTTACCTGCTGTTCGCCGGACTGGCCGGCGTGCTGCTCGGGCATTTGTGGGGCGTGCAATTTCCGGTCGTCAAAAAAATCTGGACCTCCTCTTATGTGTTGGTCGCCGGCGGTTACAGTGCCCTGTTGCTCGCGTTATTCCACCTGGTGATCGATGTCTGGAAATATCAGAAATGGTGCCAGCCGTTCGTTTGGATCGGGATGAACTCGGTTACCGTTTATCTGGCCAACAACATTATCAGCTTCGACCGCCTGGGACTGAGATTGGCCGGCGGCGACGTGAAACGATTTCTGGACCAAGCCATCGCCACCGGCTTCGGCGATCTGGTCGTTGCCCTGGTCGGCCTGGGCTGTGGCATTGGCTTCTGCCATTTTCTCTACCGCAAAAAAATCTTCCTGCGCTTGTAGGGAAAGGAAAGGGGTCGGGAAAGGGGTCTCGGGAAAGGGGTCGGTCAATCAATGTAGGGAAAGGGGTCGGTCAATAGTATCATGCTTTTTTACGACTTCGTCGTCGCGCCCAGTACAATAAATGCGCCAGATGCGACTTGGTTCCCATCTTTAACCGTTCGGCAATCCACTCCATCGTCATCGTTGTCTCCCGCCGCAACCGTTCGGCGATGACCACCTTCTCCGGATCACCCTTGCGTCGCCTCCCCAATGTCGTCGTGTTCCATCCCCGCCGTCTCAGTTCCTCCGCCGCAATCCGTTCGGCTTTCGCCGCGGCCGATTCCCGCAGTTCCTCTCCATAATGCCAGGCCCCCGACCTGGCGGACACCTGCGCCAACAGTTCCTCTTTCAACGCTTCCTGGCCGAAATACCAGCCCCGGCGAATCGGCTTGTACGCCTCCCCTTTTTCCTCAGCCCGGCCCGACTCCAACGCCTCCTCCAATCGACGCCGCCCGCCCACATTGTCCTGCCGGATCCTATACTCGCCCAACAGCCGGTCCACTCGTAACCACCGCCAACGTTTGCCCGGACTTTTCAGATACTCCGGCCAACTGCTCCACCGATACGACCGCAGCGGTTTCTCCCGCCGCAGCAGTTTCGCCCGGGCCGGATTCAAATGCACGTAATCACACACCGCCTTCAAATACCCCTTGCCGCTCCCGTCCACGATCAACGCCTTGTAACGGCCGCCGAACAAGTGGCCGACCAGTTTGTGCCGTCGATTGAAGCGACTGGTATAAGTGCCCAACAACCATTTCATCCCTGCCACCAGGTTCGCCTGCGGAGTTTCGACCACCAGGTGAAAATGGTTGGGCATCAGACACAGGGCCTCCACCTGCCAGTCGGTCTTGTCGCAGGCCTCGGCCAACGTGTCGAGGAAACGCTGGCGATCCTCGTCGTCTTTGAAGATCAGCTCCCGCCGATCTCCCCGATTCATCACATGGTAAATCGCTCCCGGATACTGAATTCTCAACTTGCGCGCCATGGCCGCCACGCTGCCCATCAGCCCAAGACTTGTCAATACTATTGACCGACCCCTATGGTCTGGGGTATCTTCCCCACCCTCATTCTGGGACCAGACCCACTTTCACCATGCTGCGGCCTGTGACAGTTTCCTGATGGTTTGAATCTGTTCAGAAAGGTCGGGCACTCGTCAGGACTCTAACGCGCGAACATGAAACTGCCTTTTGTCAACGAACGTCCGGGAGTATGGGCCGCGGCGGAGGCCCCAATTCACGAGCCGGCCGGTCGGGTTCAAAGTTTCGACAGCTTTCGGGCCAGGTCTTACGTGAACGCGCTGGACGGTTTGCGGGCGGTTTCCATTCTGTTGGTGCTTTTTCATCACGTGCCGAGGTATTCAGCGCAGCACTTTCTGCACACTCTCCAGGAAAACGGACGCTATGGCGTGTCGTTTTTCTTTGTCATCAGCGGGTTCCTGATCTGCACGCTGTTTTTGCGCGAAGAGGAAAAAACCGGGAGGATCGATCTCTGGAGATTTTACGGGCGGCGCGCCCTGCGGTTGCTACCGCTTTATTACCTCGCCTTGTGCCTGCACGCGATTCTGGTTTTTGGGCTCGGACAATACACGCTGGAAAATCAGGCTCTTTTCAAAGAAAAGCTGCCCGCTTATTTGTTTTATTACAGCAACTGGCTGGCTACCGCGACGCAAGGGCCTTTTTTCTTCGCGTGGTCGCTGGCGGTGGAAGAGCAGTTTTATCTCGTTTTCGGATTGCTGCTGTTCTTCGCCAGCCGCCGCGTGGTTATCGGCGCGGCGCTGGCCGCGCTGTTGGTCAAAGCCGCCGTCTATGGGTTGTTCGGCAACATGGATGTGAACTCCACGCTTTGGCGCGTCGTTTTCAGCTATCAAGAACCGGTCTTACTGGGGGTTCTAGCCGCCTTCGCGCTGAACTGCCGGGAGGGGTACAGGTTTTTCCGGCGGTGGCTGGGCCCGTCGCGGGCGCCCGCCTGCCTCGGCGCCGCGACGTCGGCGTGGATATGCGTGCATGCCATGCGGTCACAGAGCTGGTGGGACGCCCAGTTGCTTTATTTGCTCATGACACTGACTTTGGTCGGCCTCGTCATCCGCCCCGCAACGCCCGTGCTCGGCGGGAGGTTCATGACTCACGTGGGGCAAATCAGCTACGGCATTTATCTGCTCCACATGATGGTCATCAGCTCGGCGAAAAAAATGCCCGGAGGAACCTCTCCGGCGCTCTGCTTCTTTTTCAGTTCGATCACGGTCATTATCGTGGCGTCTTTGGTCTATAAATACTTTGAACACCCGATCATCAGGTTCTATAAAAAGAAGCTTTCTCCGCTCGATCCCGGGACCGCCGCGCGCGTTCTCGCCACCACAGCGGCTCTGGCGGCGTCACCGGCGGACTCGCCAAATAATATCGCCAAAGCTCCCTCGGGAGCGACATAAGAGCCGCATTGCCCCGAGGGGCTTGAAGGGTTTGAGCGCTTCCAAATCTCTGCAAAAGGAGTCTCAGCATGCCGGACGCGTGCATGAGGGCGGGTCGTAGCGCACACTTAATGCCTCACTGCAATATAGGATTTGGTGAATCCCAGCACTCTCTCCGAATGAATGGAAGCGTCCGGGAACAACACCTTCATCTCCGATTTTTTCAGCAAACGAAATTCAGCCAGAGTGCGCAGGGCTTCTTCTCTGGATTGTTTTCGGGCGATGTAGCCAAGCGAAAACCGCCTGATGAGCAGCAGTCTCAGCGAAAAAGGCAGCCAATGGAAAACGGGGAACAGGAAATGAGGTTCAAAGGGAAAAAAGAAACTGGGGGTTTGTATGAAGTATTTCCTGCCAACGCGTCTCACCTCGTTGGCCATTCGCTGTTGGTCCGCGTAGGTTCCCACGTGTTCGATGACGGAGTTTGAAAACACAACGTCAACCGATTGATCCGCGAACGTGTCAAGATTGCGCGCGTCTCCCACAATGGAAGTGAAATTCGGATGCCGGACAGTGATCTGATAGAGGTTCAGGAGAATGATCTTGTGTGGTGCGTCGGTAAATCCCATTACTTCCCAGAATTCCTGCCAGCCCCCGAGGTCGAGGATAGTGACGGGGCAGTGGTTGACCGACGCAACCAAATCCTGAAACAGAACAAATCTTCTCCTTCGGAAAGAAGCCGCCAGAGAATCTGAGGACGTGCTGCTCGCCAGAGTCTTTAGTTGTTGTCTCATGCGTCGGTGGCGGTTGGCGGCGCGGGCCCGCTCCCCATCAAGCCACGGAACTGCGGCCACAACGGTTTGGCTACTGCCGCCAGGCGAGGATTTTATGGCTTTCAAGCCGGGTCGCAAGCGACAAGCCGGGTCGGCCCCTGACAAACCGAGGGCAAGGCGACCGGGAAAATGCGGTCGAAGTTTCGCCAATGGCTCAATCCGTTTGTTCAATGCAACGGAATGTTACCTTTTGCCAGCTCGTCGAACGATATCACCTTGAGGTCGCGTTGTTGCGACAGGTAATCGGCGGCCTGATGCAACACGGCGATGAAAGCGGGGTCGGACCCGTTGTCACAAAAATATTCCCACCAATGAGTCACCAGCACGGTCAACACGCGGCTTTCAACGGCCTTCCTGATTTCCTCCAGCATCGTCCGGTACGGCCGATGGCGGGAGAGCAGGCAGCCGGGATGAGTGAGCAGCAGCGTCCGACCCATGCGCCAGTGCGGTCGTTGCAACATTTTCTTGAGCGCGTAACGCGGCCACCAGCACGGGGGCACGCGACGCAACTCGAACCAACCGGTTGAAAGCACGTCGAATCGTCCGGCCACCGCCTGCAAGCTGGTGCGCGATAGTTTGTCGTAGGGCGCGACGAATGTCCGCGGCGCGGGAAAATCAGCCTCCGTCAAACGTTTCGTGCCTTGTTCCAGACGACGCATGATTTCTCCGCGTTCACGCCGATCGAACTCGAAGTAGTCGTGATGATAACCATGCTGCACGATGTGATAGCCGCGGTTGGACCGCAAATAATCGCGCAGTTCAGGATTGCTGCCAATGGTCAGCGCGGGTGGGACATTGCCGCGCCGGGCAACGAGGAAGCCTTCGAGTCGGCCATCCGGCGTGGTGACGGCAGTGCGAACGTGGGGAATGACCGCCAGATTGACCGGCAGGCCGCGATCGAGAAACGGTCGGTAGAGCCATTCCAGGCACTCCACGGGCGTGAGCGCATTCGTGTCGTCATCTCGCAGAATTACGTAGCGCATGCCTTCCCTCGATTACCTCCGCATAGAGATTTTTCATTCGGCCCGCGAGCACCGTCGTGTCGTATCCCCCGCTCACCAGTTTGCCGCCGGCGGCGGCCTGACGCGATTTCAATTCAGGATTCAGCAAGGCGCAATCAACGGCCTGGTGAAAAGTTTGAGGCGCATGCAGGTCGAAGAACCAGCCGTTCTCACCGTGCTGAATCAGATCGAGCGCGCCGGAGGTGCGACTCGAAATGACCGTAGCGCCGGCCGCCCAGGCTTCGAGGATGACCAGTCCGAACGTTTCCGAAACCGACGGCAGCACGATGGCTTCGGCGGATTGAAAAAGTCCGATCAATCGCGGGTCGCCGGGCGGCAGCCCGCCGGTCAGCAGCACGCGGTCTGAGAAGCCGAGCCTGACGATTTCGCGCCTGAGCGAATCGCCATAGGCCTCGTGGGTGCAGGCGCCGACGAGCCCCAGCATCACCCCGGGATAACGCGCAAAGAGTCCCGGCGATTGCGCGATCAACCAACCCTGGTTTTTTACGGGATCAAGGCGACCGACCGCCAACAGCAAACGCTTGCCGCGAATGGAGGGAAACGCCTCGCGGGCCGTTTCCCGATGGTCTTTGCGGAAGAGGCTGGTCGGCACGCCGTGCGGTTGCACGAGGATCCGTTTGCCGGGATGCCGTTCCTGAAGCAGCGCCGCCTCCTTGCGGTTGCAAGTGACGACGGCGTCGGCGCAATTCAAAAGCTGCCTCGAGCGCAGCAACGCGCCGAACAGTTTGCCCCATTCCAATCCGCCGCGGTGAGCGTTGCGAAAATTGCGTTTCAGCGGTTCGGGCAAATCGAGCAGTCCGCCGTGGATCGTCACGACGAGTGGAACGCGACGCAGCCGGGCGGCCGTCAACGCGATGCCGCCGAGTCGGCCCAGCGTATGCGTGTGCATCAGGGCCACCTTCGGCTCGCGCAAGAGGCGGGCCATCAGGTCGAATGACATTGAATTGCCGCCCACGGAAACGAGTTGGCGTTTGCGTTCGCTGGAAAGTCCCCACACCGGCACGCAGGCCCGGAACCGTTTGACGTCAAACCCGGCCTCGGCCAGGGGATCGGCGACGGCGGCGGCCGGCCCGTCCTCGACGCGCGGACAGTAGGCGACCGACGTCACGCAATGCTGGCGCAGACCGTCGAACAGCCGCTGGACAGCCGTCTCGGTGCCGCCCCATTCCGCCGGGTTGTATTTTCTGAGCAAGTGAACGACGCGCATAAATCATCCGGGAACCGGCAACCTTTCGATGGGTACGGGGAGTGCGACAGGCGCCTCTGAAAACCCGGCAGCTTCCTCGGTCTCCAACGGGCTCTGACGCTTTGCGGAATAAAGGCTGGCCAGTGCCCCCACAATGATGTGAAAGGTGAAAAGAATCTGCGTTTGATGATAAACCCATTCGGTCAGGCTTTGCAAAAAGAGGCCGCTGACGGCGAAGAAGAACCCCACACCCAAACGATGCATGGCGTGCGGTGAGCGTTTCGCAAGGAAGCTCATGCCCATTTGAAACCAGCGCAGCCACAGGAGACCGAACACCACCAGACCGGGCCAGCCGAGCTCGCCCGCGGTGAGCACCGCCAGGTTGTGCGCCGGCGGTGCGAACACAAAGGAGGAGAGCGACTCTTTGCTGGGCGCATCGTTGGCACTGGGATAGCCTTCGTAAGGTATTCCCAGGCGCGGCCCATACTCCGTGCTCACCAGCCAGGACCAGTTGTTCAACCCGACGCCGAGGAAACGGTCCGACAAAATCTCCCGGGCGATCCACAAGTAAAACGCGCGACTCTCAAAGTGCTCCGCGGAATACTCCGTTTCGATCGGGGAGGCGGCGAAGCGTTCCTTTAATGTGTCCCACGATCGGTAAAGCAGCCCGCCCATCAACAAGCAGAGGGCGATCGCCGCCATGATTTTCCGGAACGTGATCCGCAGCGAGACGCACCAGAGGGCCGCGCCCGATACGACAAGTCCGAAAATCGGAATTCCAGCCCGCGAGAGGGTCATCAGGATCGTCGCCGCCGCGGCGCACAGGCAGAGCCAGGAAAAAGCGCGGAGGTATTTGGGCAGGTTCGACGTCGCGGCGGCCACAAAAACCGGCGCGACGGTGCACAGATAAGCCGAGAGGCTGTTGGCATGGTCGAGATTGCCGGTCACGCGGTAAACGCCCATCAGGTAGCGTTGCCGGATCGACAGCGCGCCCTCGAAACAGACCGCGCAACCCAGCGCCAAGACCAGCAGGCAGAGCTCCCGTTCCGTCCGCACAAACACGGCTGCGCTGACAAAGACGATGACGCCGCGGATGATTTTCGAGAGTTCAAACAAGCCAAACAATTTGGGGTCGGATATCGCGACCGAGAAACAACAGTAAAAGAGATAAAGCATCATCGCGCCCAGGCCGGCCGGCCAGCACCAGCGGGATTGCCCCGGCCGCGGCAGCAACAGGCTGCTTAGCAGGATAATGATCGCGAGGATATCGATCAGCGTGAACTCGAACCCGCGCGTCGTGCCACGATACCAGTAGCGCGTGACAAAATTCACGTCCAGCTTGTCCGTGATCGCGCTGCCAAAAGCCATGAAAAAAAAGGCCGCGTCCCGGACCCGTTGTGAAATGCAGGCCAGCGCCACGCCGGCGGGAATGGCGACGGCAATCAGGAAAAGAGCGATCAAGTCCTTCAGTTGCATGATGGCGTTTCACCTCAGGGGGGAACGGCGATGTCGCCCCGCTCTTGCGAGGATCGACTGCGAATAAAAGATCGCAACATCATCCGCACGGCATCCTCCTCATTCCAAACGGCGCTTCCGGCTGAGACGTGAGGCAGCGCCGCAGATTCTTCTTTCGTCAATCCTTGTTGTTCTGCCGGCTCATTCATTGTTGCTGAACAAGCATAGCCCGGCGGTGGACTGCAGTTGAAGTAGGTGAAAGACCCGAATCCTAAGTAGCACAACACCCCAGTGCAATTGGGAACGTGCTGCACTAAACGTGTTATCGGGACAAGCGGTTCGGCATGAGCGATCCTTTGGTCAGCATTGTCGTGCGTTCGTTCAATGAAGGCTGGGCGTTGCGGGAGACGCTGCCGACATTGCGGGCGCAGGAATACGGGAACTGGGAACTGATCGTCATTGACTCCGGCTCCACCGACGGTTCGGTGGAACTCATACGCCAAGCCGACCCGCGCTATTTCATTCAAATTACCCCCCACGAATACAACCCCAGCCGGGTGATGAACCGCGGGATGCAACTGGCCCGCGCCGACTTCGGCATCTTTCTGAACGCGGATGCCACGCCGCAAGGGACCCATTGGCTGCGGCCCCTGGTCGCGGCTTTGTTCGACCCGCAAACCGCCGCGGTGTTTGGCCGGCAAGTTCCGCGTCCCGATTGCCGCGCCGTTTACGCCTGCGATTACGAACGATGTTTCGGGCCGAACCGCGAATCGGCGCGCTGGGACCACTTTTTCAGCATGGTCAGCAGCGGACTGCGCAAGGACATTTGGGCGAAACGCGGTTTCCTGGAGACGATGCCATACTCCGAAGACGACGAATACACGCGCTGGTGCCGGGCGCAGGGATATCGGGTTGTTTACGTGCCCGAATCAGTCGTGACGCACTCGCACAACTACACGGCGACGCAGGCTTACCGGCGCAGCTTTGGCGAAGGCCGCGCTCTGGCGGCGGTCTGGCCGGGCAGGCGCGCCGGGTTCAATTTTATTCGGACGGTGATGCTCGGTTGGTTGAACGACTTTCGGCGCGACCTGACTTTTTGCGCCCGAACACAGCGGTGGGGCGAGTTGCCGCAGGCGGCGCACATCCGCTGGCAACAACGCCGGGCCAAACTGGCCGGATTCAAAGAGGGCTGGACGGTCTATCGCGCCAATATCTCCGGCGCGTCGATCCACCGGTCCGCCGAGGCTCGACGAGTTTAGCACCAGCGCCAACATGATGGTTACAGCGGGCACAATTCAAGCGACCCAAACGGCCGGCGAAGGAGCTTTATCCGGGCGTCTCGGTGAATTGAAGCGTTTTACGCTGGATGGGAGCGAGGAACTGGAGGCTCATCTGGAAGGAACGTGCCAGCAGGTCCTGGCCGGCATCCGCCGCCTGGTTCCGGAGTCAAAACTCCAGGGCCTCCTGCTGGGCGGCGGGTACGGTCGCGGCGAAGGGGGCGTGCTGCGGACACAGACCGGCGATAGTCCTTACAACGACCTGGAATTTTACGTTTTCCTGCGCGGGAACAATTACCTGAACGAACGCCGATACGACAACCTCCTTCACCATTTAGGCCGACAACTTTCGCCAACCGCCGGAGTGGAGGTTGAATTCAAAGCGCTTCCCTTCGCCAAATTGCGCCGGAGCCCCGCGAGCATGTTTTACTACGACCTGGTAATGGGTCATCGCCGGTTTTGGGGCGACGAAAGCCTGTTGTCCGGTTGCGAGCGTCACCGTAACGCCGAACGTATTCCGCTTTCGGAAGCCATCCGCCTCTTGATGAACCGCTGCTCCGGTTTGCTGTTCGCCCGGGAGCGATTGGAACGGGCGCACTTTTCGCCTGAGGACGCGGATTTCGTCGGGCGAAACCTCGCCAAAGCGCAACTGGCTTTTGGCGACGCCGTCCTGACTGCTGTCGGACAGTATCATTGGAGTTGTCGCGAACGACACCGAAGACTTCAAAACCTGGGTGCGCCAAACGGTCCGCCCAGCCTCGACGAGGTGCGGAGGAATCATTTCTCCGGGGTCCAATTTAAACTCCACCCGCAACGCACGATCGCGCCACGCCCGGCGCTTTGGGACAAACAGAGGGAATTGGCCGCACTCGGCCGGCAGACCTGGATGTGGTTGGAGTGCCGCCGACTTGATTGGCCCTTTGTTTCCGCGCGCGATTACGCCTGCAGTCCGGTCGATAAATGCCCGGAAACTGGAGACTGGCGAAATTGGGCGCTGAACCTGAGGACGTTCGGGCCGTCAGCGTTGCTGAATCCGCGACAGACCCGCCACCCGCGGGAAAGGGTTTTTCATGCCTTGGTCTGGCTTCTGTGGGAAAGAGAAATGACGGATGGACCGGAGTTATTCCGCCGAGTGGGGACGGAGCTTCGCGTGTCCGTCCGGAGTTTCGCGGAGGCGGTGGATGCCTACGCTTCTCTTTGGCGCCGGTTCAGTTAAAATGCATTGAATAGCCGGTCTCGCGGATTTGTCTTCATTCTCCGCGCAATAAATAGCTGGAAAGTCCATGGTCGGGTGTGGTTTATTGATGGAAAATCCGCGAAGTGGCTTTTGCGTCGCTGTCGGTTCAGCAGGCGGCGTTAAGTCCGTCGCTCGCGGTTGTGTAATGACTCAATTCAGACTGATAACTGCTTCCGGGCTGCTGTTCGGACTGTTAAGCGGAGTTTCCGCCGGCGCGGCGGGCAAAGACGCCGTGGATTTTGACCGGGACATCCGCGCGATTCTGTCCGACAAATGCTTCGCCTGCCATGGGCCGGACGAAAAGGAGCGCAAAGCCAAACTCCGCTTTGACCGGAAAGACGACGCCTTCCAGCCTCTCAAATCAGGCGACTTTGCCATCGTGCCGGGCCATCCGGAAAAAAGCGCGCTCATCGCGCGTATCACCACCAAAGATGAAGACGATCTGATGCCGCCGCCGAAAAGCGGGAAGAAGCTGACCCCGGCGCAAATTGAATTGCTGCAGCGGTGGATCGCGGAGGGGGCCAAATGGCAGAGTCACTGGTCGTTCGTGAAGCCGGAACGTCCTCCTTTGCCCGCCCTCAAAGACCAACGATGGCCGCGCAATGAAATTGATTATTTCGTTCTGGCGCGTTTGGAGAAGGAAAAACTGAAGCCCTCGCCCCAGGCCGACAAACCCACGCTCCTGCGCCGGGCGACCTACGATTTGACCGGCCTGCCGCCCACACCCCAGGAAGTGGACGCGTTCCTGGCCGACAAAAACCCCGATGCCTACGAGAAGCTGGTGGACCGTCTGCTCGATTCGCCGCGTTACGGCGAGCATGAGGCGCGCTACTGGCTCGACGCCGCGCGCTACGCCGATTCGCATGGTTACCACATCGACTCCGATCGCAGCATGTGGAAATACCGCGAGTGGGTCATCAACGCCTTCAACCAGAACCTGCCGTTCGATGAATTCACCACCGAACAACTGGCTGGCGATCTGTTGCAGGACGCCACGAGCCCGCAGAAAATCGCTTCCGGTTACGTCCGGTGCAACATGAGCACGGGCGAAGGCGGCGCCATTGAAGACGAATACCGCTGCAAATACACGTTCGACCGGGTCGAGACGACCAGCACCATCTGGCTCGGGCTCACGATGACCTGCGCCCGTTGCCACACTCATAAATACGACCCGATCCAGCAGCGCGAGTATTACGGCCTCTATGCCCTGTTCAACCGCCTGGATGAATCGATCATGGATGGCAACAAGCCCAACCCCGATCCGTTCCTCAAACTTCCGACGAAAGAACAGGCCGAACGCCAGGAACGGCTCAAGAAACTCATCGACGAAGGCCAGGCCAAGGCGGAGGAGCCCGTGCCGGAGTTGGACGCGGCGCAGGCCCGCTGGGCCAACCAATGGCATGAACGGTTGAATACCGGCTGGACGCCGCTCGCCCCGACCGGGATGAAATCAACCAACGGCAGCGAATTCAAATTGCTCGACGACCAATCGGTGCTGGTCGAGGGACCGAACCCGGAAACGGACGTTCACGAACTGACACTGCCGCTGGCTCCGGGACTCCTGACGGCCATACGACTGGAAGCGTTGCCGCACGAGTCATTGCCCAACCAGTGCAGCGCGCGCGCCGAGGACGGCCGGTTCGAACTCTCCGAGTTCGAGGCCGAACTGGTCACCACGGATGCCGAAGGGAAATCCGGCGAGCCGAAGAAACTCAAATTTGGAAGGGCCGCGGCGGACTCCGGCGAGCACGACAAGGAGATTGCCAAGGCAATCGATGGCAAGCCGGACACGGCCTGGACCATCCCGACCAACGCGGTGACCGGGCCGCACCGCGCTCTGTTCGTGCTGGGCAAACCGATGAAGGTGGGAACCAATGATGAGCTTCGCGTTCGTTTGCGCTACGAGACGTCGAAATCAATGCGCGCCCTGGGACATTTCCGTTTGGCCGTGGCACAGGACGAAACGCTGGGGCATCTGCTCATTCCAACCAAATCAGGACTCTGGCGGGCGATCGGACCGTTCAAATCCGAAGGCCTCCTGGCGGGCCTGGCCGCCGAATACGAACCGGAGAAAGAAATTGATTTCAGCAAATCGTATCCGGGTGTGCGCGAGGAAATCAAATGGATCGAAAAGCCGGAATTTGAAGACGGCAAATCGCACGTGCTCGTGGACGAGTTGCACGGCGTGCACGGCGTTTACTACCTCTATCGCACGCTTAAATCCCCGAGCGATCGCCAGACCGACTTCCGAATGCGCGCGGACGATCTGTTCAAGGTCTGGGTCAATGGCGAACCGGTTCTCGAGCAATCCACCAAACGAGACCCCGAAAACGGCCCGGCAAAATTCTCCGTTCATCTCAAGCAGGGTGACAACATAATCCTCCTGAAAGTGGTGAATTATCAGGGCGCCTGTCACTTTGCGTTCAACGCCGACCTCGACGATGCGGACAATCTGCCGGACAAGATCGCCGTCGTGCTGGCGGCGACCGGAGAACCCGCCGGCAGTGACAAGGCGCCGGTCCGCGATTTTTATCGTCGAGCGACTTCACCGGCTTTTAAAGAGCTCTACGACCAGATGGCCCGGTGGCGCGAGCAAAACGAGGCGGTCGAAAAGGCCATTCCCACAACCATGATCGCGAAAGAAGCCGACAAGCCCCGCGACACCTTCGTGCTCGTGCGCGGCGAATACGACAAGAAAGGCGAGAAAGTCGAACCGGGCGTCCCGGCGATTCTGCCGCCCTGGCCCCGGAACGCGCCGAAGAACCGTCTGGGCCTGGCCCAATGGCTGCTCGACCCGTCGCACCCGCTCACGGCGCGCGTGACGGCGAATCGTTTCTGGCAACAGTGCTTTGGCGTCGGCATTGTCAAAACCGTTGAAGATTTTGGCGTGCAAGGCGAGCGGCCCTTCCATCCCGAATTGCTCGACTGGTTGGCGAACGAATTCATCCGCTCCGGCTGGGACGTGAAACACTTGCAGCGGCTCATCGTCACCTCCTCCACCTACCGCCAGTCGTCGCGCCTCACACCGGAATTGCTCGCCAGAGACCCGGAGAATCGTCTGCTGGCGCGTGGTCCCCGTTTTCGCGTGGACGCCGAGGAGGTGCGTGACACCGCCTTGTTTGTCAGCGGACTGCTCGTTGAAAACGAAGGGGGGCACAGCGTGAAGCCCTGGCAGCCCTCCGGCCTGTGGGAGGCCGTCTCCTATAACAACGCTCAGAAGTATGTCTCCGACACCGGCGAGGGGCAGTACCGTCGCAGCCTTTACATCTATTGGAAGCGCCAAAGCCCTCCGCCGAACATGCTTATCTTCGACGCCCCGACGCGCGAGTATTGCGTCGTTCGTCGGCCGCGCACCAACACCCCCCTGCAGGCGCTGACCCTTCTGAATGATCCGCAGTTTGTCGAGGCGGCGCGCGCTTTCGCGCAGCGAATCATGACCGAGGCGGATGACGATCCGAAAAAGCGAATTATTTACGCGTTCCGGCTGGCGACGGCCCGCGTCCCCGCCGTCGACGAGATCAACGTGCTGCTCGACGTTTACCGCCGGCAACTCGCCGAATATCGCAACGACAAAGACGCCGCCGAAAAACTCCTGAATGTCGGCGGCTTCAGGCCGAAAAGCGACCTGGATAAAAGCGAACTGGCCGCCTGGACGACCGTCGCCAGCATGCTGTTGAATCTGGACGAAACCGTGACGAAGGGATGAAACACAAAAGCTCAAAGCTCAAAGCTCAAAGCTCAAGAGAAACCCCAGAGGGAAATGGCCAAGCTTCAAACGGCCATCTGCCCGGCGCGTCTGTGTGGAAAGCTCTTGGAAGCCCTTCTCCGTTGCTCTTGCACGAAAACTCGCCCCAATCGCCGGACCGTCATCCCTCGGATTTGGTGGAACGAGTGTCGGTTTTTGGAGAGCGGCTGGTCCGCTTCTCCAAAAACATTCCGCGAGACCCGACCAACAATCGTCTGATCGATCAACTGGTCGGCGCCGGCACGAGCATCGGGGCCAACTACTGCGAAGCCAACGAAGCTGTCTCGAAGAAGGATTTCATCAACACAGTCAGCCGCTGCGTGAAAGAGGCCAAAGAGACAAAGTTTTTCCTTCGCATGATAGTCGCTTCCGAGCCAGGTCTTGCCTCTGAAGCGCGCGTGCTCTACCGTGAAGCCCATGAACTTCTGCGCATCTTCGGATCCCTGCGCCATAAATGATCCGCTACCTGTGTTTATTGGAACTTTGAACCTGATGTTTATCTCGAGCTTTGAACTTTAAACTTTGAGCTTGTTGCCTATGAACCCTGTTCAAGAACACAGCCTGTTACTGACGCGCCGGCATTTCTTCAGCCGCATGGCCACCGGCATCGGTGTCGCCGCGCTGGGTTCCCTCTTGAACCCGGGCCTTTGGGGAGCGCTCGCCGATGAGAACGCAAAATCGAAAGGAAAGCTGGGCGCTCTCCAATTCGCGCCCCGGGCCAAACGGGTGATCTACCTGTTCATGGCCGGCGGGCCGTCGCAGATGGAATTGCTCGATTACAAGCCGAGCCTGGAAAAATTTCACGAGACGGAACTGCCCGATTCGGTTCGTATGGGCCAGCGCATCACCACCATGACATCCGGGCAGAAGTCCTTGCCGGTGGTCAAGTCCATTTACAAGTTCCGGCAATACGGCCGGTCGGGCACCTGGCTGAGCGAACTGTTGCCGCACACCGGCGCCATTGTGGACGACCTTTGCATCGTTAAGACCGTCAACACCGAAGCCATCAATCACGATCCGGCAATCACGTTCATCCAGACCGGATTCCAGCAACCGGGCCGCCCCTGCATGGGCGCGTGGCTGAGCTACGGCTTGGGCAGCACAAATCAAAACCTGCCGGCGTTCATTGTCATGATTTCCAGCGGCAAGGAGAGCGACCAGCCGCTTTACACGCGCTTGTGGAGTTCAGGCTTTTTGCCCTCCGAATATCAGGGTGTGCAGTTCCGCGGCAAAGGCGATTCGGTGCTCTATCTTTCGAACCCGCCGGGTATCAACGCGGAAGCGCGACGGCGCATGCTGGACGGTTTGGCCCGGTTGAACGCCGAGCGTTATCAGGCCTTTGGCGATCCGGAAATCAGCACCCGCATCGCCCAATACGAAATGGCCTACCGGATGCAAACCTCCGTGCCCGAACTTACCGACGTTTCGCAGGAACCCGAAAGCGTGCTCGATCTGTACGGCCCCGATGTGAAATTGCCCGGCACCTTCGCTCACAACTGTTTGCTCGCGCGTCGCATGGCGGAACGCGGCGTGCGGTTTGTCCAGCTTTACCATCGCGGTTGGGATCAGCATGACAATCTGCCAAGGCGGATTCGCGAGCAGTGCCGCGACACCGACCAACCCGCCGCCGCGCTGATCAAAGACCTCAAACAACGCGGCCTGCTGGACGACACACTGGTTATCTGGGGCGGTGAATTCGGGCGCACGGTCTATTGCCAGGGCAAAATCGAAAAAGACAACTACGGCCGCGACCATCACGGGCGCTGCTATTCGATCTGGATGGCCGGCGGCGGCGTCAAGCCCGGCATCAGCTACGGCAACACCGATGAGTTCTGTTACAACATCGTGGAAAATCCCGTGCACATCCACGACCTCAATGCCACGGTCCTGCGATGTCTGGGGGTCGATCACGAAAAGCTCATCTATCGTTTCCAGGGTCGCGACTTTCGCCTTACCGATATTCACGGCGAAGCCGTCAAAGGCATCCTGACGTGACCGTGGTTGCAGACGGACTTCGAAGCCGCCTCCGGAAACTCCAAATCCCAAATCCCAATGACGAAGGAATGCCCGCCTTCCAGGCCCCAATCCGGACCGTCCTGAGGACGTTTTGGATCCTGGAACCTGGAGCTTCTTTGGAATTGGGAGCTTGGTATTTGGGATTTAACGCCCTCCTTGCCTCCTTCCGCTCATGACCCGGCCACGGCTGATGTTCGCCTTGCTCTGCGCGCTTTTCTTCTTTTCCGGCAGCGCCGGCCTCGGCTATCAAATGGTTTGGTCGAGATTGTTTGCGACCGGCCTGGGCCACGAAATGCCTTCGGTGCTGGCCGTCGTGTGCGCATTCATGGGTGGAATGGCGCTGGGCGCAGGGACCCTCGATGGAAGAATCAGCCGCAGTCGGCGCCCCTGGCTCTGGTATGGCTGGCTGGAAATGCTCATCGGTCTGTGGGGACTGGTTTCGTCCGCATTGATTCCCATCGCGAACCTGTCGGCCCCGCATCTCATCGGTCTCCAACCGTCGCCGTTGCGCCATTGGGTCGTCGCGTTTGCCCTGCCATTCCTTGCCTTGCTGCCGGCGACAGCGGCGATGGGGGCAACCCTTCCCGCGATCGAACGGTGCGCCGCGCCGCTGGTCGCGAACGGCCGTTGTGTCGGCGCGCTCTACGCAGCGAACACGCTGGGGGCCGTGGCTGGAATTCTGGCGGGCACATTCGCCATCGCGCCGTCGCTCGGGCTGCGTCATTGCTCATGGCTGATCGCGGGAATCAATCTGTTCTGCGGCGCGGCGGCGTTGATTATCGGGGCGCGGCGGCCCCTGGCCGCTGCCGCGGAACCGGACACATTTTCGGACGAATCGGGGCGCTTCATCGCCCGCACAGACGCTGTGCGCGAGGACACCGGCGCTCCGGGAATCGTGCCCGAAGCATCCAGGTTGCGCCTGTGCATCACCGTCTTCTTCACCGGCATGCTCGGCATCGGCTATGAAACGGTCTGCGTGCGCGTCCTGGCGCAAGTGTTGGAAAATACTGTTTACACGTTTGCGGCCGTGCTGGCCGTTTTTTTGTTCGGTACGTCCGTCGGCGCGGCACTCTACCAACGTTTCGGAAGACGCCTCTCCATGAACCTCCCTCTCTCCCGCCCTTCGGACCCCCTCTCCCCCTTGGAGGGGGAGAGGGATGGGGTGAGGGGGCCCCACGCAGGTTCATCGCTTCCAGGCGCGCAAAAGGCGCGGGAAATCCTCACACCGAGTTTGCTGCTCACCGATTTGCTCGGGGCGGTCTCGCTCGCGTGCCTGCTCGGAGTGATGACAGCGTCGCGCGCTCAGTCGGTTTACCACCACTGCCGCGCCGTGCTGGGCGACGGCAATTTGAGCGTGCTCGCGGCGGAAATGACGGTCGCTTCGGCGGTTTTGCTTTTGCCGACGATCTTCATGGGCGCGATTTTCAGCCACCTGGTGCAAGCGGCGGCGCGCAAAGTAAGGCAGGCGTCCCGCCTGCCTTGCGCGAGCCTCTCACCCGCGAGCATTCCGGCACGGGCTTCTTCCTTGATTCAGCCGTCGTCCGTCCGGGCAGGCGGGACGCCTGCACCACCTTTTGTTCGTCCTGCCAAAGGCGGCGTAGGACTCGCCGCCGCGCTCAACTCGTTCGGTGGCGCCCTGGCCACCGCCCTGTTTGGGGTCTTTTCTCTTTCCCTCATCGGCTCCAAATGGACGCTGGTATTGATCTCGTTCGGTTACCTCTGCCTGCTGCCGAAAATGGCCGGCTGGCGCCGGGGCTTTTGGGCCGCGGCCATCATGCTGATGTTAGCGCTCCCGGCCAACCTCCGGATTGTGAAGGTTCCTCCCGGAAGCCACGTCGTGGACTATCGCGAAGGCGTGATGGCGTCGGTGGCGGTGGTCGAAGACGCCCATCGCGATCGTGTGCTGCGTGTCGATAACCGATTTCAGATGGGCGGCACGGCCGCGGCCGCGGCGGAATATCTGCAGGCGCATATCCCGCTGCTGCTCCATCCGGCGCCGAAGCGGGCGTTGTTCCTTGGCCTGGGCACAGGCATCACATTCGGCGCCGCAGCGTTGCACCCCAACCTGCAAGCGGACGGCGTCGAACTCGTCCCGGAAATTGTCGAGGTCATGCCCTTGTTCGAACCGGCCAATTTCGCGCCCGACCGACAGCCGCGATTAAAGCTGTTCATCGGGGACGCTCGCCGTTTTGTTCGTGCCAGCAGCGCCCGATACGACGTGATCGTCGCCGACCTGTTTCATCCCGCGCGCGACGGAGCCGGATCGCTCTACACCCTGGAGCATTTTCGCGCCGTGCGCGAGCGCCTGGATTCGGGCGGCCTGTTCTGTCAATGGCTCCCGTTGCATCAGCTCGACCAGGACATGCTTCGCGTCATCATCCGCACCTTTCTGGAAGCGTTTCCGGACGCGCAGGCGTGGCTGCTGCGGTTCAATGTGGACGCGCCGGCGCTGGGATTGATGGGAACCGTTGTACCGCCGCATTATTCGGCCCGATGGGTGGAACAACGTTTGAGCGACCGCGACCTCGAAGCCCAACTGAAAAAACTCGCGCTGGCCGACTCAATCCGCCTGTTCGGCAACCTTCTGGCGGGACCGAAGGCATTGCGCGATTTCGCCAGCGACGCGCCGTTGAATATGGACGATCGACCGCGCGTGACTTTTGGCGCGCCGCAATTCGTTTATCAAAAAACCGCCACGCCCTATGGCCGCCTGCTGCAGTTATTGCAGCTCGGCGTGCCGGATCCGCGCGGACTGCTCGGACTTGGCCCCGGCGATGACGCAAATCGGTTTGCCGCGCGGTTGACGAAGTATCTGGCCGCCCGCGACGTGTACCTGAAGGGCCTGGTTGAAGAAGCGGAAGGCGAGGAGAACAAAGCCATCGATCGGTTTGTCGAGAGTTCGCGGCTGAGCGACGACTTTACGACCGGCTACGCCCAGTGCCTGAGCCTGGCGTCGGTCTGGGCGCAAACGAAACCGGCCGCAGCGCGCGCGTTGCTTCAGCGACTGGCCGAGGCCCAGCCTTCCCGGCCTGTCGCCAAAGAAATGTTGGAGCGACTCTTCGGGAAGTGACGACGTAGCCGGAGGTTTTGCTGGATAAAAGCGTGGAACCCGCTTCAATAGCGCGCGTCGGCTGTGCGTCCAAATCAAAAATCAATATTATGAAAAAAGTGGTTCAAGATCGGTTGGCAGTCTTTTCGTTGGCAATCCTGTTGGGCTCTCCCATGTCCGGTCCGGGTGGCGACTGGCCGCAGTGGCGCGGACCGGATCGCACCGATGTTTCTCCGGAAACCGGTTTGCTCAAGGAATGGCCGGCCGGCGGACCAAAGCGAATCTGGCTCTACAAGAACGCGGGCAATGGCTATTCGGGACCGGCAATCTTGAACGGCAAGCTGTTTACCATGGGCACCCGCGATGGAGCCGAAATCATGGTCGCCTTGAATGCCAGCACGGGGGAAGAGCTTTGGACCGCGTCCATCGGTCCAATGGTAAAGTTCGACCGGGGAGGCGGGCCGCGGGGAACGCCCACGGTAGATGGTGAACGTATTTACGGCCTCGGCGGACAAGGCAGTCTGGTTTGCGCCAGCGCTGCCGACGGAAAAGTGATTTGGCGTGTGGCGATGGCCGATCTGGGCGGCAAAACACCGGGCTGGGGCTACTCTGAATCTGTATTGGTGGATGGAGACAAGGTGGTCTGCACGCCGGGCGGGTCGAAGGGTGCCATCGCCGCGCTGGACAAGGCGACGGGCAAACTCATCTGGCAATCGAAGGAACTCACCGATCCCGCGCACTATGCTTCCATCATCATCGCGGAACACAATGGCACTCGGCAATACGTTCAACTCACGGAGCAACACGTGGTCGGTGTCTCGGCGAACGACGGCAAGTTGTTGTGGAAATCGCCGTTTCCGGGGCGGGTTGCCGTCGTTCCGACGCCGATTTTTCATGACGACTGCGTTTACGTCACGGCGGGCTACAACGCGGGATGCAAACTGGTCCAACTCGGCGCAAACGATCAGGTTTCCGACGTGTATGAGAACAAGGAGATGGTCAACCACCATGGCGGTGTCGTGCGGGTGGGCGATTATCTTTACGGCTATTCTGAGCGCGGGGGCTGGTTGTGCCAGGAGTTCAAAACCGGCAAGCAAATCTGGAGCGAGAAAAACGCGCTCGGCAAAGGAGCGGTCAGTTGTGCGGAGGGCATGCTCTATTGTGTGGAGGAAAACAGCGGCACGGTGGCGCTCGTGGAGGCTTCGCCCAAAGGCTGGAAAGAGCACGGGCGTTTCAAGTTTGACCCGCAGACAACCATCCGCGATTCGCAAGGCCGGATTTGGACGCATCCGGTCATTTCCAATGGCAGACTGTTTCTGCGCGATCAGGACCTGATCTCGTGTTACGACCTCAAACAGGGTTAGAAAGATGCCGGCCATGAAACGACGTCAATTCCTGAAGGCTTCCTTGGCCGCAACAAGCGTTGCGGGGCTCTCATCGGCACTCAACGCCGCCGAGGCGCAAAACGGCAACGCCGCCCGCGAATACTACGAACTGCGGTTATATCATCTGCGCCGCGGTCCGAAGCAGAAACTCTTCGACGATTTCTATCGCGAAGCTGCCGTGCCGGCGATGAACCGCGCCGGCATTGCGCCGATCGGCGTGTTCAATGTCGCTTACGGTCCGGACAGCCCCACGATGTACGTGCTGATCCCGCACAAGTCGATCGAGTCGTTTGCCACGGCGCTCGACCGCGTGCGTTCGGATGCGGATTATCAGAAGGCCGGCGCCGAATTCATCAATGCCCCGGCCGCCGACCCGTCGTATGTGCGCGTGGAAAGTTCCCTGCTGGTGGCGTTCGAGGCGATTCCGAAACTTGAAGTGCCGGTGGCGGCGAAGGAAAACAAACCGCGCCTCTTCGAACTGCGAACTTACGAGAGTCACAGCAAGAAGGCGAACAAGAAGAAGATCGAGATGTTCAACCAGGGCGAGATCGCGATTTTCCGGCGGACCGGGTTGCAGCCCGTCTTTTTTGGCGAAACCTTGATCGGACCGAGAATGCCGAACCTCACTTACCTCCTTGTCTTCGAGAACATGGCGGCGCGGGAGAAAAACTGGGGCGCGTTCGGCTCCGATCCCGAATGGAAGAAGCTGAGCGGCACGCCCGGCTACACCGACGCCGAAATTGTCTCCAACATCAGCAACATTTTTCTGCGGCCGACTTCCTATTCGCAGATTTAGCGGACCGTGCAGGTGTCGCGCCCGACAATTACAATTGCTGGCATCTTTACCGAAATTCTATACGTACGTGCAAATTTTACGTCACGCTTATAAATTGTGCGTGTTGAATGCGCGCACGAGGGGGGCGGCGGACCGCATTACCGTCAATCGCTTCTGCCAGGCCTTTCGCCCCAGGTAACCCGCAGGCAGGAGCGCCTCCGGCAACAGCGGGTCTTCCGTGGTGGCGGCAAGCCAGGCTCGCCGTTCTTGAGCTGCCCATCTGCGGAAGCAATCTGCGGCGGCAATATCGCGCAGCGCTCCAGTGGGACAGTCGGCCAGCACGCGAACGTGCTCGGAATACAGCCGGTTGATCTTCTCGAAATCCCAGGCGCCTGCCACGATCTCCTGATCGGACTCCCCGGCAGCGGGACGGCCTTCAAGTGTGATGAGCGACTCGACATCCCTCCGCCTGCCCGGCAGGGTGACCTTCTCCAGGTCGAGCGGGTCCGGGCTAATCCAAACACTGTTTTGGAGCCAACCGAAGCCCCGGCGACGCAGTTGTGTGCGGAGACGGTTGCGCAGTTCGGCTTGAGAGTTTGGCACATCGAACAAGACGAGCCGCCAATAACCATCCCAACGACGACGCCACCACGTTTCAGGATCGCGACCTCCGAGGGCCTGAAGCCGTCCGGCTTCGCTTAACCGGAGTACCCGATCCAGGCGCGGAGCGCGATGATGACCCGCCCTGAGCGATTCCAACAACTTTTGGCGCTCCAGTGCGGCGAGTTGGCGCGATAATCCGTTGCGGTAGGCCCACGCTTCAAATGAACCGGTGAGATTGCGGAACGTGGGACGCGCTAGCATGCCGCAGGTCCACAGCAGAAAGTAGAGGAGTTCCTCTGTCTTGGCTTGCATGGTGGGAGGCTGCCGCCAAGACGGCCCGAAGAGAAGTCGAAAATATTGAACGTACGTTTAATATTTAAGGCTACAGCAAGATCCGCGTGCTTTGCGTTCAAGTCGGTAACCGGTGCGACTTCAGAACCTGCGTTGCGCTGCGCCAGCCTTTGCAGGGAGATCGATCCACTTCCCGGTCCGGTCAGACTCCCGCGCCGCGTCGAGGATTTCCGTCACAATGAGGTTCGCTTCGAGCGACGAAAGCCCGGTGGGCTTGATTTCTCCGCGCGTCACCGCGGCCGTGTTGAGTGTGCGTTAATCCTGCCTGGCCGTTGTGTCGCTTGCGATAATCTCCACATTCACGGATTTTGTTTCGTGTGCCACCGTCAGGTAAGTCCGTTGATGCGTCTGGTCCCACCACCATCCTGGTTGGCGACGAACCGGCGTTGCGAATTGGACCAGAGGACGTCCGTCAACCAGAACTTGCTCCGATTTCACTCCGGCAATCAAGGAATGACAGGAATGACTCGGGGAGCCGGGAAAGAAATTGAGTTTGAAACGGACGCTGTTGCTGGTCCCTTGAAGATTTTCAATTTCTGCGCCGGAGCTGACGATGACGGTTTGATTTGCTTTCTGCACCCGGGCGGTTTTGACATCGAGGTCGAACCCCTGGAGCGCAAGCACGTTGACGAGGATGTCTTCGGGATTGATGAACGCCGGGTTGCGCCGTTCAAACCGAGAGATGCTGTCCGGATACGCGCCGATTTTTTCGCCGGCGTCGAATTGTTGATACATTCCGCTGACGGTGATGAGTTCAACGATGCGGCGCCAGTCGGCCGCGGAGAAATTCAGGGTCAAGGGCAGCGGCGAGTCGGTCTTCGGCGGCGGCGACTGTTCCAGTTCGCGGGCGAGATGGAAAACGTGACAGGCGTAAACCAGGCCGCACCATTGCACCGGCACGGCCAGCCAGGTGTGCGTGTAGAACGTGCTGCCGAACACGGGAATGGTTGCGCCCAGCATCATCGGCTTGTCCGGCAGCGACCAGAGATAGATGAAGGGCACTCCGGTCTCGGCCCAATAAACCGCGTCGTGCAGCCAGCGGGGGTTGCCGGTCGCGCGAAAACCGTCGTGGTAAGCGCGAACGGCGCAGGCGGCGGCGAGGATGTCCGGTTCATACATGGGGCATTCCCACGTCTGGCCGCCGCGCGGGACGCGAAACTGTTCCATGAAGCGCAGCGCCTTCTCTCCGGCGGTCACCGACGCGACATCGCCGGTAATGCGGGCGTAGCGCAGCAGTGTCGCCGCGCGGTTGGCGCAGGTGCCGAGCACGGAGTCGCCGGCCTGACCGAGGTCCGCCTGTTGCGCATTGCCCGGCTCGTAAACCCAGCCGCCGTGGGGTTGCTGTGTTTGAATGAGCTGCCGGACCTGGTTTTCCAGACCAGCCAGCGCTTCGGGCAAATAACCGTAGAGGAACGGGAACTCCCATTGCATGATGTGGCAGTTGGCTTGCGACGTGAACAAGCCCGGTCCGCCGTCGCGCAGCATATTCCGGACGGCCAGTTCGACGCGTTCGCGCGAGGCCTGTCGCGCGACGGAGTCTTGGGCGATTTGCGAATCGAGCCAAAGGAGCGCCGCGAACCCCGGCGCGTGGCTTCCGGCCCAGCCGACGCAATGGCTCCATCGCTCGGTGTGCGCGTTCCAAAGCGTTTTCAGAAATCCCGCTCGGCAGAGGTCCAATTCGCTTTCAAAGGAACGCGGCCAGGCATTCGGCCGCGGCAGACCACCGACGTCGTTCAAGTACTCGCGCAGGGCGACATTGACCGGGCCGGACGCAACAACGAGGCGGGCATCCAGGGAGAGTGTTTTATCCGCCGCCAATGGATACGATCTGAACGCGCGCTCGCCATTCTCCGCCACAAAGTCCGGAGCCGAAGGCAGAAAAAGGCCAAGCCGATGGTTCGCGAAGCCTTCATCGAAATTGGGCGAAGCAAAACGAGCGGAGGGGAAAACAGGCTCCCCGTCCCGGCGCTGAAGTGGATTCCACGACAGCGCCACGGTAACATCGGAGGTCGGTTTTGGATCTCGAAGCCCCGGATTCGACGCGTTCGTTGAAGCCCGGTCCTTGAGCGAATCCGGCGCGAAGAAACGGCCTGGTTTTTCCCGCGGCATCGGGCTGTCCGGTCCAATGGTGACTGCCATTAACGGAATGGTGATTTTGTGGGGATGCGGCGTGCGACGATCGGCGAGGTTTGGCGCGAAGTCGCGCGGATTGGAGGACGGCTCGGCGCCGAAGAGATATTCCAAACCGGGGAAAAGTCCCCACGTTTTGGCTTCACCGGTTGTGCCCTCTCCAACGTAGAAGTTCGGCCCAAGCAATGACCGCACTTGACGCGCTTGCGCCGCCGTCCATTCGTAATGTACCCGGGCAACCGGCCGATCCGATTCCACAATGACGCGAAGTTTTGCGTTCCATTCGACGCCGTCCGGGTCGCGCCGGGTTTGAACAAACTCCGCGGAGCGGTTTTGTCCCGGTGTGTGGTCCAGCCGCGCCTCAGCGGGACGGATTTCCCAAGTCTGCTCACCGGATTTGGTGTCTGCAACGATGCGAAACAGCGGGCGCCAAACGGCGACCTGTGTCCAGCCGCCGGGTTGACGGGCGAATATTTTGGCAAAGGCGAAACCGTCCGGTTGATGAACGAACCGCACGGTGAGCCACTGGTTGCTGATCGCCACGTCGCGATCGGGGTTGTCCTCGGCAAAGACACTCAATTCGGCATTCAATCGCCTGACGGTTTCCCCCTGGACCAGTTGCGATTCCAGGGTGACCAGTCCGCTTTTGATCGGCGCCCGCCAGGACCACTCGGCCCGCCAGCTTTCCTGGGGCGCAAGCGCGGGCAAAGTGCGGCTTTGCAGAAGTTCTTC
>WNGA01002765.1_pt1 | contig 28813 bp, 25 predicted proteins | sample 5400061 | NCBI WGS metagenome assembly WNGA01 (sample SAMN13153366, study PRJNA577476) | soil metagenome | isolation source: 100 cm soil or saprolite under grassland replicate 2 | place: USA:California | collected 2016-06-15
ACTCACACATTCGCCGTTACCTTCTTCTCGGGTGCGCGCTTCTTGCGCACGCGATGCGCGTTGCGCGGTTTCGGAGCGGAAACGACGGCCGGCGGTGGCCGAGAGGCGAGCGCGATGCGCGCCAGCGAAGATCGGACCGCGGCATCGACGTCAGCGGACTCGCGGCCGAAGCGGTCGGCGGACGCCGCCGCCAGTCGGTCGCGTAACGCGGGGTCAGTGGCAGCAGGCGGGTCGAGGCTGACCGAAAACGTCGGCAGGCGTTCGCCGCCCGACGACAGCCGCGCATAGCACTGGTGCTCGCCCAGCTCGACGAGGTCCTGCTCGTCGAGTGCGCTGCCCAACTCGGGCACGAGGTAGCGGGCGTCTTCGGCGCTGCAATTGAACGCGAACAAACCGTCGATGTTGGCAAACACCATCGCGCGCAGGTCGCGTCCGCGATCGCCGCCGACCTCGACCAACCGCGTCAAGCTCTGCGTAGCCAGCACCAGGTTGGCGCCGTACTTGCCGAGCTCGGCCAGGATGCCCTCATAGTCGGCGCCGGGCAACGTGTGGAACTCGTCGACGAAGATGCTGATGCCGTGCCTGCGCCCAGGCTCACGCCGCGCCTGATCGGCGACAGCGAGCGCGACCAGGTTGAGCAGCGTCCCGCCGAGCAATGCCGACACGTTTTCGCCGAGCGCCCCGCGAGCCGTGTTCACGATCACCACACTGCCTTCGTCGAGCCACCGAGCAGGGTCAATGCTCGAAGCGGGCTGGCCGACGATCCGCCGCGCGGCCGTGTTGCCCTCGAAACGGTGCACTTTGGTAAGCACCGGATTCTGGATTTCGGCCTGAAAGCGGCGATCCAGAGGCTCGTAATAGGTCGACCACCAGCGGTGGATGACCGGATCGGCAACATCTGCCAACACCGATCGGCGGAAGCCGTCGGCGCGCAGCAACGGCGCGACGTCGAGCAGCGTGTACTGCGCGGCGCGGCCATGTTCGGGCTCGGCGGCGCAGCGGGCTGCGTTGGCTTCCACCAGGCTGAGTAGCGCGAATCGGAACACGTCCTCCATGCGCGGTCCCCAGTAGCGGTCGCCAAATTCGCGCTGGAAGATGGTGAGCGCATTGGCGACGGCGTGGTCGCGGTCCCAGCCAAGGCCGACGTCGAGCACATTCAAGCCGACCGGTCGCGCCTGATCCGCGAGGTCAAGGAAGACCAGGTCGGCTTCTCGCTCGGGCGGTACCAGTCCAACGTTCTGCTCCGCGAGGTCCCGGTGAGGATCGATAAGCAGCACCGCACGCGTCGGCCGCGCACGCATCGCGTGTTGTGCCAGCCGCAGCATCAGCGTGGACTTGCCGCGGCGGGTTTTGGCCACCAGCAGCAAGTGGCGGCGAAGCACGTCGTCGGGCAGCTCGACCGCCACGTCTCGTCCCTGATGGCGTGAGACGCCGATCCGGCACCCGCCCGAGACCGACCTCGGCAGCGGCAGCCAGCGTCGCGCGGTGGTTCGCTCGAGCAGCGCCACATCAGAAGCGGCATGTGGCAGATGCCACAGCCCAGCCAGCTCGCGGGTGGTCAGGATCGGCAACCGACCCCGCCGACCGATCGGACGCGTCTCGCACAGCCCATCGCCGCCAACGGCCAGCTCCAGCGCGCGAAAGCCATTGCCCGCGGCGAGGTTGTAGTGCCGATACGCCGCCGCGAATCGGGCAAGCCGCGCACGCGCCTCGGCGGCCTCTACCCGAGCGGGAGCGAACAAGCTCAAGCGCAGCTCGCAGCGGTAGGCGACGCGGCTCACTTTCTCGCGCACCAGCTCCATGTCGTAGATCGGGCGACTCAGGAGCTTGCGCGCCAGTGGTATGCCGCCGCCCACTGCCGCGCACGTGCCTGCCGCAAGGACGCCGAGCTCGAGCCAGTGACGGCCGAGGAACCACTCGTAGGCCTGCAAGCCGAAAGCGCCAACACCGAGCACAACTGCCAGGAGGGCGAAGCTTGGGAGCGAGCTGTCGCTCGGCCGCTGGATCCGCTCGGGCGCAAGCGGGTGCTGCACCGCCAGGCGCAGGTAGTCGCGGCACCACGAGTCGGGCGCCGGCTCCAAAACCAGCTGACTCAGCGCTCGCCACCCAGCGGGTAGATCAGCGAGGCCGCCCAGGATGCTGAGGATCGGGTCGGCCTGAGCGCTACGCAGCGCATCGATCTCGAGATCGGTGAACGTCCGAATGGGCAGGTAGGCGGCAGCCCGCAGCTCTAGGGCACAGCTCACGACTCGCTCGTGCTCGGCCACGACTGCCGGGTCGGCTTCGAGCGGGATCGGCCGCAAGCCAGCCTGTGGATACGTGGCGCCAAGCTGCCCGAGCAGGTGCTGGAGCATCGTTTGGCGAGACGTGCGAACCAGGAATCGGCGGGCCTGGTGATCGGCTGCGATCTCGAGTGCAAAGGGCTCAGCCAGGGAGATCGCCGCCAGCAGGTTCTCCGCCGAGGTCAGGCTCGCCTCGTTGGTGCGCGGAGTAATGACCTCGACCAGGTCGACTGGCGCGGGCCGCGGCGGCTGGCGCCGCTCGAACCTAATCCGCATGCGCCACTCCATTGGCTGTCACTTCGGCGGGCAGCGCGGCTATCGATGCCGCCTCGGCCAGCTCCGCCAGCTCACGTGGCGCCGTCGTGGCGAGCCGGTGCTCGGTCGGGCTCGCTTCGATCGAGATGCCCAGCCGCGCGCCACGCGCAAACAGCATCCCCTCGCCCTTGTTGGCTCCGAGCAGATATTGCCGCTCGGTATCGTTCAGCTGAAACGCCTCGGTGACCACGTCAACGGTGGTCTGATCCTGCTTCAACAGCAGCTTCATGGCGGCGTTGACCAGGACGGCACGCCCGTGGACCGAGTGGATGAAATCGGCCACGTCCTGGGTGATCGTGACCAGGCCGAGGTAGTACTTGCGTGCACGTCGAGCCATGTCGGAGATGAACGCGCCGCCTTCGGCGTAGCGCAGCAGCGACCACGCCTCGTCGATCACCAGCAGCCGCGCTCGCCTGTCGCGGCGGACACGGTTCCACACGAACGCGGCGATCAGGTGCATCGCGACCGGCCGCAGCTCCTCCTCGAGCTGCTGAATGTTGAACACCACGAGCCGCCGATCCAGCTCGACGTTCGTCTGGCCCGCGAACAGCCCGGCGCCGAGCGAGCCGCTGACGTAGCGTGACAGCCGTGCCGCCAGGCCACTCGCGACGGGCGTCGCCAGGCCACACAGCACCTCGTGCAGATCCGCCAACGTCGGCGCGGTCCGAGCGTGGCTCGGCGGATCGCGGGTGATGCCTGCGCGCGCGTAAGTCTGGTACAGCGCATCGTCGAGAACCGCTCGCTCCAGCTTGTCGAGGTTGCCGTCTCGCTCCGCCAGCATGATGCTCAGCAGCCCGAGCAGGGCCGCCACATGCTCCGCCAGCGTGTCGACGCCCTCGTCGGGGTCGGACGGCGGAAGATCGAAGGGGTTCAGCCGATGCGCTGAGGAGCTCGCCAGTCGGACGTACTGCCCACCGACGGCGTCGCACACCGCTCGATACTCGTTCTCCGGATCGACGATCAGGAAGTCGACGCCAGCGAGCAGGTTGCGCATCGCCATGAGCTTGACGAAGAAGCTTTTGCCAGCCCCGGCGACCGCGAATACCGCGAGGTTCGCATTTTCCAGTGTCGAGTCGAACGGATCGACGATGACGGGTGTCTGCGAGCGAGTGGCGACGCCGTACAGCACACCGCGCTCCATGGACAACGTGCTCGACGAGAACGGAAACATCGTGACCAGCGAACTGGTGTCGAGGTTCCTGTACACCAGCAGGTCGTCGCGCGCGTGCGGCAGGCACGCCTGGAAGCCGCGTTCCTGCTCCAGGATCGCCACCCGCGAGTGAGCGAGCATCCCATCGAGCGTGCTCTCGACGCGTCGTGTGAGATCGTCCAGCGCCCGCGGCGACGCGGCGCGTAGCAGCAGATACACGCTGACCGAGAACACCCGCTCCTCGCCCCGCTGCAGCGCATCGCGCAGTCGCTCGGCGTCTTCGAAGGCGACCTCACGCTCGGGGTCGGCCAGCCGACCACCGCGTAGATCGACCAGCCGCGACGACTGCAGCTGGACCAGCTTGTGGCTAAGCAGCTTGACCACGCTCGCGGTCTCGAGCGGATGGATGTGGATGCTGAGCTCGATCGGGTGCTCGAATTCGATCAGCGGCGCGAGCCAGCCGGGCCCGACGCTGCGCGGGTAGCCGGTCACCGCCAGCACACGCGCGTACTGGTATTCGAGCCGCACATGGTCGCGTGCGATCTCGACCGCCGCCGGTGCGACCAGGTCGGCAAGTGAGCGCGTCCCGCGCGCGAAGCGACGCTCATCGGGCGACAGCGGCTCGATCGTGGCGGCCGGCTTGCGCCGCTGGATCCGCAGCATCCCTACTCCGCCCGACTCCGCACCACGCTGCCTCTCACAGTCAGTGTCAGATAGTCATCGAGCTGCTGGCGGAAGCGCTGGGCGCGGCCGCGCTCCGGTGACCAGCAGGTCAGATACAGCTGCGCCAGCTCGAGGTCGGCGAGTCGGCGTACCTGCACGCCGCAGCGACCCAGCTGATAGGCGACTGCCTCGCAACGATACGTGAGCTGACGTCGCGCGGCTTCCGTGTCAGCTGCCAACTGCGCGTGGCCGCTCCCGCCGCGCCAGCGAGACCAGCGCGCGCGCTTGCCCGGCTCCGCCGGGACGACGACGTAGAAGCGCCGCTCCAGCAGCGTGCGCTGATGCGCCAGGGTTTGCACGAAGGCGGCGTGGTCGTGCGCCAGACCGACTAGAGCAGCTGGCAGAGTCTGTCGAGCGCGCTCCTCGAGCGATGCGACATAGCGCAACAGATCCACGGGCGCGGCGCGTACGACAATCTGCACCGGGAAGGTCAGCGCATTCAGGAAAGCGCCAAACCCGGCCAGGATTGATTCCTGGCGCTGGTCCGACTCGACCAGGCTTGCTCCGCCCGCGACTTCCAGCACTGCCCGGTGCTCGCCGCCCACGAGGCGCACCACACCGTGCTCGATCGCCTCCAGCCCCAGGCGGACGACTTGCACGGACGCGGGGCTCACGGGTCGTCATCCTCCGCCCATATCAGGCTGGGGGACAGCTCCTGCCAGCCACCCAGGGCTGGTCGCCAGTCGGCAGCCTCGGGTTCGCGGGGCAGCCAGATCGTGCGGCGCGGTCGACTGACAAAGATCAGTCCTGCCAGCAGCCACTCCTCGAGCGAGCGGCCGAACGGCCTGACCAGGGCCAATGCCGCACTTACGAGCATGCACGCCGCGGTGATGCTGATGCGCAGTGCAGACGGGGCCGTGGCAGCCTGATCCCACACGGCGTAGGCCATAGAGCTGCCGACCAGCACGTACAGGAATTGGCGTGCGGTCAATCCGAACAGGAGCTTGTCTTCGACGTTCAGGTGGGTCGGAATCTCGTGTTGTCCACTACGCACTGTCGGGATCCTCAGGGATTGCCAATCGGAATCGCGCGCTGGATCAGTCCGGAGATCGCACTTGCCAGCAGCACGACCGCGAGGCCGCCAACGGCGGCGAACGCGGCGTCCTTGGCGCTTTCCATGCGCCTGGGACTGCCACTCGCCGTCATGTACAGAAATCCCGCCCAGGCGAGGAAGACCGCGGCGGCTGCCATTGCGACCGTCTTGGCGGCGATCAGTAGCGTGTTGAACAGCAGGACGATGGTCGCCGTGTCACTGGCCAAAACCGAAACCTCCAAACGTGAAGAGCACAGGTGCCTACGAACCCGGGACGCGGCCGCCGCCGATGTAGTGGGCGCCCCAGAAGCCTGAGAAGACGGCCTGGATCGAGACGACCTGGCCGGGTGTGGGCGCGTTGATCTGCTGGCCGCCGCCGATGTAGATGCCGACGTGGGTTACCCAGTCGTTGGGATCGGCGTAGGTACGCGCGAAGAAGACCAGGTCGCCGGGTTGCAGCTGGTCGTCAGGTATGCGCGCCGTGGCGTTGTATTGCAGCTGCGCGGTGCGCGGCAGCTGCACCCCGAGTTGGCGATAGACCAGCTGCACCAGACCCGAGCAGTCGAGCCCCGTCGCGGGATTGGTGCCGCCAAACACGTACGGCACACCGAGGTACCGCCGGGCAACCTCGACGGCGCTGGCGTGTGGCGACGGCGCGGCCTCGAACGGCGCCACGGGCTTGACGAAGCCCACGACCTGCTGGAGCGCACCGAGTGGCGCGATCAGCGTGCTGATGAATGCCAGCGGTACGGCAATCGCCACCAGCAACGCCAACGCGATCGTCCCGATAACCATGCCCGCGATGCGAGCCAGCCCATAGCCGCCCTCGTCCAGAAGCAATCCCAGATCGGCGTGCGCCATGGCGATTACCGTCTGTCCTTTCCCGAGCGCTGGCCGGTCACCGTCGACACCAACTGGCGAGTCACATAGATGCCCAGTTGTCCAGCGGCGCTTGCGCCGACAGCGGGATAGCCAGGCATCAGGCGCGGCACTCTGCGCGCGAGCTGCAGGATCGAGATGCCCAGCAACAGCGACGCGAGCCAATGCCCGCCGCCTTCGACTGGATTGGCGCCAACGGAAGGCAGCAGCGTCACCAGCCCTTGAAGCAGCCCGCTGCCGAGTTGCAGCACCGCGACCTGAAGGAACTGCACGAACACGGTGCCGAAGAAGGTGTTGAACCAGAGCCGCGCCCAGCCGTACGTCTGCGGGACGACCCAACACAGCAACGCAATGGGCGAGATAACCAGCAAGGCATCAACCAGCGCCAGTCGCATCAGCATCTGGCCAAGCAGCAGCGCACCCATGACGAGGTAGATCAAGAATCCGATCAACGTCATCAGGAGCCCGCTGGCGTTGCCGCTGGACAGCTCGCTCCAGCCAGGTAGCGCTGCCACCCCCAGTGCCTGGCACAGCGCGTTGTTGGCATCGATCGTGAAGCGACCCCAATTCAGGCTGGTGTTGACCAGCAGTGCGCCGACGAGCACGCGCGGGATCAACTCGAGCGCGCCGTGGTAGGGCGCACGCACGTGCGGATGCACGATCAGGTTGATGCCGGACCAGACTGTGACCACGCCCAGGCCGCTGTTGGCCACGAATTGCAAGACGCCCCACAGTCGCTTGACGACATCGTTCTCGTAGGAGAGTCGCGGTGGCGTCTGGTTGATCAGGTTGCCGCTGCCCCCGAGCAGCCCGCTGAGTGAGTCCCTCATCTCGTCGGTGGTGCTCTTGCCAAGGCCGACCAGCGCCGAGTTGAAGACATCGGTCACCCACTTGCTCGGGTCGGCCAGGAAAGCGCCAATACCGCTTTCTGGCGACTGCGGCAGCGATTGCGCATCGACATTGCTCGCGCACACGCTGAGCGCCAGCATCGCCAGGGCGGCGGCGGCCGCCAATCGATGGCGACCGGTCATGGCTGCCCCTCCAGGCCGAGTCGCACCAGCCAGTACTCGACCTCGCCGCCAGCGGCACTAGCCAACACGACCTGTGCGCTACCGACGTCCCATTGCGCGGCGTAGGCATCGCTCTGCCGAAACGGCACCTCCAACAGCCGCTCCTCGCGGCCGCCGGCATCGACCCTTACCACTGCCAGTCCGCTGTCGCGGACGCGAGTGAGGGCCAGCAATTGGCCATCTTCGCGCCAGGCGACTGCTCGCGCGTCCGTCTCGGCCAGTACACGCGGCGTTGATCCGCTCGCGTCGGCGACCGACACCACTGACCGGCTTTGTGTCTGAAGCCACGTCGACGGCAGCGCCGTCGGGTCCTGCCGCGGCGCCGCGAAGGCCAGGCGCTGGCTATCGGCCGACCACGCGACAGCTAGGTACGGCAGCGGCAATGCCGTGGACGGTTCCAGATCGGCCAGGTAGCGGAACTCGCCGTCGAGGTCGAGCAGACACAGGGCGTTCAGCATTCCCGAATGGGCAAGGAGCGCCACCGCACGACCATCGGGACGCCAGACGAACGCGCCCGGCACGATGTGGCTGGGCAAGCTGTACAGCAGGCGCACGCCGGGGCTCTCGAGATCGATCAGCCACACTCGCGTCCGCACACGGCGGTCCTGCGCACCCTCCTGTTCCGTCACCGCGAGCAGCCTGCGTTCATCCGGCGTCCAGATGAGGTCAGTCAGGCTGTCGCCCGCGGGCGCCTGCCAGATCGCCTTCGATGCCACGGTTGGCAGAGCGGCCTCCCACAACCACGCCACCGACTGAAGTGGGGAGCTGCCGTAGCGTGGCGGTCCAATCTCGCGGCCGATGGTGACAATCCGATGGCTCGCGGGCGCGACCGCCAGACGCACACCCGGCAAATTGCCTTGCAGCACCGCCCGCGCACCGGTGGATGGGTCCAGGTGCCAGGCCTGCAGGTCGTCGTCAGATCCGAGCCCCAGTGAGAGCAGCACGCGCCCGTCAGGCTGGAGCCGCACACTGGTCAACCGCGCACCCGGCACTGCCGGCCGCAGCCGAGTCAGCTGTGGCGTGCGCCGCCACAGAACAGCCTCCAGGCTGCCACCAGGCGGCTGCACCTCAACGGTGTAGCTCGCCTCGACCGCGCCAGCCGTCGTCAGCTGGACCTGATGCGCTCCAGGCGCTATGCCCAGCACCAAGGGGGTCTGACCGGCCGCGTGGCCATCTATGGAGATGTCGGCGCCAAGCGGATGCGAGTCAATCCGTAGTTCGGTGCTGGCGCTGGTCGCCAGGGCTTCGGCCCGCGAAACACTGACCACCAGCGCCAGGGCCCCGACCACCACGGCCAGAACGGATGCTCCGACTACCCACAGCCAACGGCACCGCAGCTCTGCCCGCAGGGCTGCCAGGCTCGGCGGCTCGATGACGATGGTGATCGGGAGCTCCACGATGTCCTCCGCAGTTGGTGGGGATGACCACAGCTTGCCTCGCGTACCGTCACGCGAACCGTCACAGCAAGTCCGCGAAGCGTCACGCGAACCGTCAGGTGTGTGTCACAAAAGGAGGAAATCGACTCGCGAGGACCTCGAAGCGTCACGCCAACCGTCACAGCGGGCTACGCGAGGTGCCCGCGGGATCAGCGCCACCGCGGTTGACAGGCGGGGCTATCCTGCTCCACGAGGCCGGACGTGTTAGCTCGTGTGGCTGGAGTGCTCGGGTGCGCGGTCATGCTTGCTGGCTGCTCGGTGTTCGTGCCGCAGTCGCCAGACGGGCCGGCCGCCAGGTCGAACGTGTCGAACATCGCTTACATCGGCTCAGACGACCACGTCTACGTCGCCGAAGCGGACGGCTCAGCCGCGCGACGCATCAGCGAGCGTGTCAGCGGACTCTCATCCGCGGATGGCTGGACGTATCGCTGGCCGACCTACAGTCCCGATGGCCGCAGGCTGGCCTTCGCCGGATTCCGAGCCCCCGCGGGCACGCTGGTGTCCAGCGCTGTGCTGGGCGCCGAAACCGATCCGACTCGAGCGACGGTGTTGCTCGAGTCGAACCAGCTGGCGCCGATTTACCTGTACTGGTCACCGGATAGTCGGCATGTGGCCGCGCTGGTGCAGAGCGCACGCACGCTGGAGCTGCATCTGCTGGACGCCACGGGCGCGGAATCACCCCGAATGCTCGCGGCTGGGCAGCCGCTGTACTGGTCGTGGTCGCCCGATGGCCACACGCTGGCAGTGCATATCGGCGCCGATGGTGACTCCGATCCCGACGCCTGGGTGGGTCTCCTGAACGCTGCTGACGCCAACGCGGCGCCGGAGCGCTTTGCCGACTCGCCAGGCGGTTTCCGCGCACCAGCGTGGTCATCCAAGGGCGACAAGCTCGCCTATGTGGCGTTGGGTGGCGGGTTGTCGCTGCTCAGCGTGCGTGACGCCCGCGGCCAGGTCACCCGCGTCGCCTCGAGCCCGAACGACATCGCCTTTAGCTGGTCGCCTGGCGGTGATTGGCTCGCGTTCGCATTTGCCTCGGCCGCATCGCAGGCGATCTACGACGGGGTCGAACTGGTGCGACCCGACGGCACCGAGCGGCACCGATTGTCGCAAGATCCGCAGGTCGGCTTCTACTGGGCCCCCGACGGGCAGCGCCTCGCGCTTCTGGGGTTGGACATGGCTGCCCGCCAACTCGCCTGGTCGACCATTCAGGTCGATGGCAAAGGCCGGCGCCAGCTCGCATCCTTTTCGCCCGCGAACGACTTCGCGTTCCAGCTGCCGTTCTTCGACCAGTACGCGCAGTCGTCGACCCTGTGGTCGCCCGATGGACACAAGCTGGTGTACGCGGCGGAGGGCGCGAACGAGCAGAGCAATGGCAGCACGAGCGATGAGCGCGTGATGGTGCTGGACGTCGATGGGCAGACGGGTCCGACCGCGGTGGCACGAGGCGGCGTCGCGGTCTGGTCACCACCTCAGCGACGCTGACGCGCGGCTCGCCAACGTCGATCTCAGCCTGCGCTCGCCGCCTCCCGTGGCTTCTCGATTGTGGCCATGAGTCGCTGGTATTCCTGTTGGAGCTCGACACTGGGCTCGCTTGCGACCGACTGCGGCCCTTCACCCGCCTGCACCGCGAGATCGCGCAGCAACGCGCGCAGTCGGCGGTCTTCGCGCATCAGCGACGGAAGATCGCCCCGACTCGTGTGTAATTGGAACAGCGCGCGCCACGCGCGATCGTCGCCGGGGTCGGCTTCGGACGCCTCTCGATACAGGTCGATGGCGTTTTCGACCTCACCGGCGCCGACGTACAGCTCCGCCAGCGTCAGTGTGGCGTGCTGCATGAGGCGCCGAAAGTGTTCGCGCAGCGTGACGCCACTCTCGTCTCGCTCGTCAGCCCAGGCGTAGCGGCGAGTATCGGCACCAAGCAGCAGGTCACCCGTGTACAGCGCTCGAGCGCGCTCAAGCAGCGGGACGCACTCGGCGCCGGTGCGGTTGCGCGCCTCGCGGGTCAGCTCCGTGAACTCCTGGGCATCGCTGTGGATGATGGTCTGGTCGAAGTAGGGAGGTCCTAACCGCTCGAGGCAGATGCCGTCGGTGGCTGGGCCGCCGTCCACACCGCCGAAGTGCTGGCGCAACCGGTAGCGAAGCTGGCGCACGCGATGGATGAGCAGCTCGTCGTCTCCAGGCTCATCGGGCCAGAGTGCCTCGGCGAGCTGTTCGCGCGAGACCCCGTCGACTGGCTGGCAGGCGATGAACAGCAGCAGCTCCCACGGTTTGGCCTCCCCGACCGTTCGCCTCGGCCATACCTGTCGCCCCGCGCACACGACCCGCGGCGTGCCGAAGCAGAACACCTGGACCGGCGGCTCGTTGGCGACCGCGTCCGCCACGGGCGAGATCGCGGCCGGCGGGTCGGCGGTGGGGTGCGTGTCGAGCGTTTCGACCGGCGGCGAGTGGAGCTCGGCGGGTTGCGGTTCGAATTCGGGCACGCTCCGTTCAGGGGCCGTTGGCTCAGGGGCGACAGGCTGTACGGGTGTCGCCAGATACGCCGAGCGCATCACGCGCACCAACCGCTCGAGGTGCTCGGGCGCGACCTGGTAGCCATACAACTCGACGGGCTCGCGCCCGTCGAGGCGCAACAACAAGCGTCCGCCACCGCCGAGATAGGCCGCGTCGGCCGTCCCGAGCAGCGCCACGCTCGCCTCTTCGGCAGCCAGGTACAGCACCATGCGGGTGGTGAACGAGGACAGCAGCGGACTCTGCGCCGCGGCCAGGGCGTCACTTGTGCCAGCGATCAGCCGAACACCACTGGCCGCGGCGGCAGCCAGCAGCAGTTGCAGCTCAGGGGCACGATCGGCCAGGCTGGTGAGCTCGGGCACGACGACGATCAGCTCGGGCCAGGCGCCACCGAGCGCGCGCTGATCCAGCTCCGCCCGTAGCCGTGCCACCAGGCCGGCCAGGTCCTCGGCGTCGTCGGGATCGACGGTGGCATCGAGGTGCGGCAAGTCGTCGATCGGTGCGGGCAGCGTCCGTGGGCGGGCGACCAGCCACACGCGCAGCTCGTGTGGAGAGTGGTGAGCGGTAAGGGTCGCGAGCAAGCTGGTCAAGATCGTCTCGGCGCCCCGACCAGGCAGGCCGGCCACGAGCAGGTGACCGACCGCCGGCCACGCCGCGGAGAACACCTGGCGGTCGTACAGCACGCCAAGTGGCACGAACCACGGCGGCGCGCGCTTCGCGACGCCTTCAGCGGGCGGCAATAACCGCGCCCTTCGCACGCGCGTGATCCGCACTTGCACATCCTGGTCGTTCGAAATCCAGGCTTCGGCTTCGGCCTGCAAGCGGTCGGAGAAAATCGGCGCGAGATCGACCAGGATCGGCTGGTCTGAGAGCTTCGCCGCCAGGGAGATCGTCGTCGACGAGCGGCCGTGGCGCAGCGTGACGGGCTCGACCCCGACCAGGTTGTACTCGTCGAGTACGAGCAGCAGTTGCCGCACGTGGGTACCGGCAACGTCGAACGCCGGGCCACCCTGAAGCTGCTGCGCGAACTCGTGCGTGAGCAGTGCTTCGGCGTACCCGCCTTCGACCACGACTTCGCTCTCGGGCTCCTGGGGCAGCGGCCGTAGCCGCCGCAAGCGCCTGATGCCAAGCGTCGCGAGCCCAGCCGCGCCCACCACACCGAACGCGGCCACGAGGGGCACCAGCGGCGAGTCCGACGCCGGCTCGGGCGCCGTTGGCAGCTCGTCGTCAGGCGTCGGCGCGAGCTCCAGCTCGATGGGTGGCAGCGGGTGCAGGTCACGCACGAGTGGTGGCGGGGGCGTCTCGACGACCGGCTCGGGCTCAGGCTCCTGTTCGACCAGGGTGACGTTCAGTGGCAGCGGAATCGGGGGTTGTTCGAGTACCGCCGGCGAAGATGCCGCGGCGAGGGTAATCGGTTCGATGACTGCATCGACGGCGACCTGCGCGTCAGTGGGCAGGCGCAATCGCAGTCCCGGCCAGATGAGCTCCGGGCGCGCCAGCGTGCGTCCATCGTCCAGTGTGGCGACGTCACGGTTGAGCTCGAAGAGCTCCGTCCAGCGTTCGGGGTCGCCCAGCACCCGACCAGCGATGCCCGACAGGGTGTCGCCCGACTCGACCGTGTACCAGCGCTGACCATCGGCAGCTTCGATCCAGCGCGACGGCTCGGGCACGTCGAGCACCCAGCCAGGGCGAATTACGCCCTGAGCGGCGAACGCTTCGCCATCGGGCATGCGCCGACCGAGGTTGGCCGTGACCAGCCGCCGGTACTGGCTGCCCGAGCCGTACGCAGCTTCAGCGATGGACCACAAGGTGTCGCCGGCGCGCACGCGATAGGCGGCGGCTGGCGCCCGCACGTCTTCGAACGGCATCCGTGCCCTTTCGGCGGGCGTCGCTTCGCCAGCGCCGACTACCCACGCTTGCTCCGCCTCTGGCAGCGGCGCCGCTACCGCGGGTACTGCACGGCTCAACACCTGTACGGCGAAGGCCGCGGCCACGGCTCGCCGCGCTAGCGGCATGCTCAGCCGATTGGCCAACCGCCGTAGCCCGCCGACCCACGCAGCCCCGCGCGCCACCCCTTCGGCCACCACGAGCAGGAGCTCGAGCGCGAACGACGCCATCACCCACAGCCACACCAGCCACGCCAGCCCGGCCAGCGCCGACGCGATGGCATCGAGCGGGAGCACGGCGCCGCCAAGCACGCTGCCGATTTGCGAGATGCCCGGCAGATGGTCGGGCAGCGCTGGCGGACCAGCCAGTGCGCGTAGTCCCCAACCTGCCAGCAGCATGAGTGCGATGAACGCGGCCAACCGCACACGTTCGCGCCGCGGATCTGGCGCGGGGTACTCCGTGGGGGGTCTCACCGGATAGGTCCTCCTCTCAGCATGGCCCTCAATGGGTCAGGTCTCGCCGGGACCGCGGATGCCGTACTGGACGTCGGCATCGGCCGTCGCCGCCACAGGCACACGGTCCACGCCCACCACGCGCAGAAACGCCGTACGCAGCTCACCTTCGACCGCGACGCGAACGCGCACGCTGCCCACGTCGACTCGCGCCGTCGGTGGCGCCTGCCACGCGATGTCGGCTGCGAGCGACTGGTCGAGATAGCTCAAGCTGGCAACACGGGCGCGATCGTGATCGAGCTTAATTTCGGTGCCGACTCCGCCCCGCAGCGACTCCATGTCGAGGCGCGTGGCGCCCGCCCGTGCCGCGCCATCGACCACACTCTGCAGCTCGCGTCGAGCGGTCAGCAGCAGCGCGCCGTCGATCGCCAGTCCGACCATTGCCACGAACACTGGCAGCGTCAGCGCCAGATACAACACAGCCTGGCCGCGGGGATGCGTGCGCATCACGACTCCGGCGCGGCCGCGTCGTCGATACCGCCGCGGAACGGGTCGATCCATTCGATGTGCCGCGCGCGAAGCTCCGCGGGCGGCGCCCAGCCGACCAGTGGCAGGTCGCGCAGATCGACCAGGTAGCGGACCGTGGTCGCGACATGTCCCTCGCTGCGTGCGTACGCCGACACGTCGAAGAAGATCTGTAGCGAGCTGCCCAGGCCAAGCCCCGGCGTGACCTCGATCGCCCGCGCCCGCATGCGATTGACAGCATCAGTCGGATTGGCGCCGAGCGCGCCGGCACGGGCGACCTCGTGTGCCACGGCAACGATCGCCGCGTGCGCCTGGACCACACGGCTCAGGGCCACGGTGCCGAACACCAGCGCCAGCACGATGGGCAACGCCAGCGCCATCTCGACCACCGCCTGAGCGCTGCGCGCGAGCGGCCGTGCGTGGCTCTCGGCGAGGAGCACCTCGGTGATATCAGCGACGTCGACCGGCTCGAGCGTCCGCCGCGGCTGATGCCCGCAAATGCGCGGCGTCAGATCCGCCAGACGCACCGCCGGGACCCGACTGTGCTCGGTGACCAGCTCGGTGCGCGGGTGCGGGAAGACCAGCACGCCTTCCAACCACAGCGGACGCCCCGAGTACAGATGCGGCAGGCGCCGTCGCAAGCATTCGCGGACCGCGTAAATGTTTCGCTGCACCTGCGCTGCCGGGTCCCCGATATAAGCGACGTAGCTCGTTCCTCCGCGGCCGATCCTCGTGCGCTGCCAGGTTCCGTCGGGCGTGCACACGATCCGACCCGCCATAGTTTTCGTTTCGAGCAGGAACACGCCACTCGGCCCGACCACGAGGTGGTCGATATCGCCGGAGCCGCGCGGCAGCGCCAGGCCATTGATCAACACGTAGGCGTCGGGCAGCTCGCGCGCGAGGACGCCGCCCACCTGGATCTCGCCGCCGCGGCCGAATGCGTGCTGCGCCTCGCGCTCGCGCCAACCGGGCCTCGAGGGTCGAGCGCCATTGCCTCGGTTCGCGACCCACAGCACCCCGAGCAGCGCGACCGTCACAAACAGCGCCGGTCCGAGGCCTGGCACGAGCGAGCGCGGCGCGACCATGCCCACCACGCCGACCACGACGAGCAGCCAGCCACAAGCACCAGCACCTCCCCAGCGCGCAAAGATGAACAACACGCACACCGCGGCAACGGCTGCCGCGAGCCAGCCGACAGGCTGCTCGGTCGCGCCGGCGATCGGTACCAGCAGCAACGCGCAGCATGCCGCCGGCAATAGTCCGCGCCTGGGGGCGCGCCCGCGACGCGGACGGTCCTCGAGGTGCGGCAGCTCGACGTGGCACTCGACCACGCGCCTGGTCACGAGCGGCCACCATTCGGTCGGAAGCGCTCGCGACTCATGCTGGCGCGGACGTGCAGCGGCAAGCCGTCGGGTACCGGCAGCGGCAGGATCGGACTGAGGCTGGTATCGATGCTCACCTCCACCAGCTCGGCATCGCCGCGGACCTGCGTGCGCAGCGGCTCGACTGTGGTGCCCAGACCCGCTCGGGCAAGTTCGCTCACCCGGGCCAAGCCGTCATCCAGGCTGCGACCGTCCTCGGCCGCCAAGCGCGCACCCTCCTGCGCTGCGCCGAGCAGGACGTCGCGCGCGTGCGCATACAGCGCCACTTGCAGCAATCCGAGGGACAGGGCCATGAGCAGCGGCAGCACCAGCGCGGTTTCTACCAGCGCCTGACCGATGGTTCGCGTTGCCCGCGCCCTTGTTGTCGCTGCCATCGCCCTGGACCGCCTCAGCGCGCGCCCTGCAGCGTCCGCGTGATGTTGCCAAAGACCGCGGTGACCTGATCGCCGAGCACGGTCAGCGCCCCAGCCGCGGCGATGACCACGAGCGCGCCGACCAACGCGTACTCCACCGTCGACTGTCCGAGCCCGCGTCCCGTCAGCCGCGCCCACAGCCCGTGGACCATTCGGCTCTGCCACATCAGCTCAACCCACGACATGTCGGTGTCCTCCGTTCATGTAGTTCGCTAGCCACCCAATCGCGTCAGCTCGGCCGCGGCCGGCACGAGCACCACCACGAACAGCACGGGCAGGATCAAGATCGCCACCGGCAGCAGCATGCGGACGGAGGCTTTGCCACCCTCTTCGACAACGTGCAGTCGCTGCTGTTCGCGGAGCGCCTGCGCCTGCGCCGCGAGCGCCTGTGCCAGCGGCAAACCTTGCTCGTACGCGGCGGCCATCCGCCCGAGCACCCGCTCGAACTCCGGCAGGCCGAGCCGGTCGGCCATCGCCCGCAGGGCCTCGTCGAGCGTGCGGCGCTGGCCCAGTGCCAGCTCGCGCACGAGCAGCCGCAGCTCGCGCGCGACCAGCCCTTCGCTGTGGCGGGCGACCTCCTCAATCGCCTGCTCGAGGGCCATCCCTGCCGACGTTGCCAGCGTGAGCATGTCCAGGATCGTCGGCAGCTCCATCAGCACCAGCCCGCGCCGCGTAGCCGCGCGTCGCCGCAGATCCCAGTCCGGCAGCAGGTAGCCGATCGCGAAGCCGACCAGCCACACCCATACGGGCCAGGGGCCGAACGGGTGGATGCGGACCACGTCGAGCAGCGGAAAAACAGCCGCGAGGATCACGCCGCCAGCCACCTTCTCGCCGAAGAACTGCACCAGCTCGATGCCCGGTCGCACGCTGCGCAGCCTTCGCTCGAGCGCCTGCCCACCCGCCAGGCCGAGCGGCACCAGCACGGCGCGTAGCACGCGCCCGGCATCGTCGATGATCGGTCGCAACATGCTCTCCAGGACGCGTGAGGCAAACAGCGGCCGCGCCTGACCTGGATCGGCATCGATGTCCTTGACTCGCTCATCGACGTCGAACAGCCGCAGCATCTCGCCCAGGTCCGGTTTTGGCCGCGCCCACGGCTGCGTGAGCACGAGCAGGTAGCTGCCCAGACCAAACAGCAGCGGCCACAGGATCACGCGCGCATCCAGCGCCCGCAGGTCGACACTGCCCAGGACCACGACCAGCTCGGTCATCGGATCAGCACCCGCCGCTGGCCAGGCAGTCGCGTGAGGTACAGCATTGCCGCGTAGCCCAGCCCGACACTGATCGCGCAGCCGATCAGCACCATCTGACCCGCGACACTGTCGAAGATGCTCAGGTAGCGCGGGTTGGTCGCTCGCAACCCCACCAGCGCGATCAGCGGCGCCGCAGCCACGATCCGCGCGGACAGGACGGTGCGCGCTTGTTGCGCGCGCACCTCGTGCTGGATCCGCAGGTGTGCGCGCGTTGCTTCCGCGAGACGGTCCAGCATCTGCGTCACCTGTCGCCCACCCAGCCGATCGTTGACAGCAAGTGCGGCCGCGATCACGTCGAACAGCGGATCGGCCAGTCGATCGCGCATCGCCGCCAGGGCGCCATCGAATCCCAGCAGCCGCGCGTCCCGGGTCAGCGTCGCGAACTCGGACCGCAGCACCTCGGGACCGGTGCGCGCGAGCCCGGCCAGCGCCTCCTGCACCGAGAGGCCGGTGCGAATGGCGTCGCGCAGCTGCTCGATCGCCTCGACCAGCGCCTCCTGCACCTGGCCGCGGCGGACGTCATGGCGACGGATGTAATAGGCGTACGGCGCTAGCAGGCCCACGCACCCCGCGAGCGCGCTCAGCACACCCCAGCCGAGGAACAGCTGCGTCACCAGCACCGCGACCGCGGCCGCGAGCAGCGAGAACAGCACGAACTCGCGCGGGGTCACGCCGCGTAAGCCGGCCCGCACCAGGAACTCGCGCACGCTCACCAGCCGCTCGGTCGCGACCAGCTGCTCGCGCGGACGGGCGAAACCCTCAAAGCTGAGGTACACGCCGCCGGCGAGTGCGATCGAAAGCAGAAGAGGGATCACGCGAGTCGTTCCTTGGTGCATCCACTATCCACAGCAAGCGTCACGCGAACCGTCACAGCGAGGCCGCGAAGCGTCACGCGAACCGTCATGGCGGTGTCACAAAATGGGCAATTAGCGTCATGGCGGGTCTTTTCCCGCCTCGGCGCGGCTGCGGACGTCGTTTCGGGCTCTGCTCGGCGGCGAGTACTCGATCGCCTGCGCGGTGATCTTCTCCAGGCACCGCGGCGGCCGACCACGCCACACCAGCCGACCGTTCTCGAGCCCCCAGATCTCGTGGCCGCTGATCACGCCACCCTCGACGCCGGTGACCTCGAAGATGCTGGCGATCTTGCGCTGGCCGGTGCGCGCGGTCACGCGCAGCTGCACCACCAGCTCGATCGTGCGCGAGACCATCCGCGCCATCTCCTCGGGTCCCAGTCGCTCGCCGGCCATCATGGCCAGGGTTCCGAGCCGATCGAGCGCATCGCGTGGCGAGTTCCCGTGGATCGTGGTCAGCGAGCCGTCGTGGCCGGTGTTCATGGCCAGCAACATGTCCAGCGCTTCTGCGCCGCGGACCTCGCCGACGATGATCCGCGTCGGCCGCATCCGCAGTGCGTTGCGCACCAGGTCGCGGATGCTGATCTCACCCACCCCCTCGACGTTCTTACCGCGTACCTGCAGCGCGACGCAGTCCGGCAGCTGCCGATCGAGCTGCAGCTCGGGCACCTCTTCGACCGTCACGATGCGCTCGTCCAGACCGCTGATCGAGGCGCCGAGCGCGTTCAGCAGCGTCGTCTTGCCCGAGCCGGTCTGACCACTCACCAGGATGTTCACGCCTGCCTGCACGGCGGCCTGCAGGAACTGCGCTGCCTCCGCCGTGAGGGCGCCCAGCTCGACCAGCTGATCGAGCGCGTGCACCCGCATCGCGAACTTTCTGATCGTGACCGACGTCCAGCGCGTGCTGGCCGGGGTGATGACCGCGTTCAGCCGCGAGCCATCGGGCAGTCGCACGTCGACCATCGGCGCGGCCTCGTCCAGTCGGCGGCCCGCGGTGCTGACGATGCGTTTGATCAGCTGCCGCAGCTCGTCGTCGCTGTCGAAGTACACGTCCGAGACCGACTCCTTCACCCCGTCACGGATGGCGAAGATGCGCAGCGGACCGTTGATGATGATCTCCTCGATGCGCGGGTCGTCCATCAGCGGCTGCAGGAGCCCCAGCCCGAACAGGCCGTCGAACAGGCGCCGCTTGAGTCCCTCGGCGTCGATCAGCAGCGGCGAGTTCGTGGTCACCGCGCGCCGTTCGTGGGCCGCGACCTCGTGCTCGATGATCGTCCGCACGCGCTGCTCGTCCTCGCCATGCGGGCTCACCGGGTGCCCATCGCCAAGCGAGCGACTCACCGCGTCGGCGACGCGGTCGCGGATCACGCGTTCGGCGAGCCGATCGGTCGCCGCCAGTACCACGCCCAGTCGTGACCTACTGGTCGGCGCGCCGTCGGCAACGATCATGCCGCGGCTCGTGCGAGGCTCATGTCGAGCTCCCCCAGCGCACCATGCCCGCGACCGCCGCTGGCAAGCTCGCGCGCCAGTCCGCGCGCGCCGCAGGCTGCGCCTCAGTGGCGGGCAGCCGCACCCGACCGCGATGCATCCGCTCGGCCAGCTGGAGGATCGCCCGCGCGGCGCGACTGTTCGGATCGAGCACCGCGGGATACTGCTCCGCCATCGCGCGCTGGAACGCTCGATAGTCGTTGGGGATGACCGTGGCGGCAGCGGCACCGAGATGCCATTCGATCTCGGCCACGGAGTGGTGGTAGTGCGGATCGTGGCGATTGGCGATCAGGCTCACCCGCTCGGGATCCAGCGCCAGCACGCGTTCGTACTGCTGCAGCGCGATACGCGCGTGCCACAGGCTGACCAGGTCGCAGCTGGTCACCAGCAGCACGTGGTGCGCGACACCCAGCGCTGCGCGGTGCAGGATGGCGGGAGCATCCATCCCGAGCAACTCGGCGCCGACGTCGAGGATCACGTAGCGGTAGCGCCGCGCCAGCTCGTCGACCAGCCGCTCCATGATCGCGGGCGTAATGGTCGGCCGCAGCTCGCGTTTCGGGAGTCCACACAGCACCACCGCCGCCGGGCTGCGTGCGTGCAGCGGCTGTAGCTCCTGGTCGAGCGCGTGGCTCCAGCGATGCGGGTCTTCGCGTACCGCGTGCGCCAGCGTGCACACGTTCCGACTCGGGTCGCGATTCAAGTACGCGGCAACGCATGGGCTGGCGCAATCGAGGTCGACCAGGACAGTCGGCGCGACCGCCCCGAGCGCGGTGGCCAGGTTGATGGCCAGCGTGGTCCGACCGGGACTGCCCGAGCCGCCCGCGACGGCCAGGACCTGCAGCGCTCCAGTGGGCGTTCTTGGCGGTGCAGGAAATGGGGTATCAGGCTGGCTGCGCGGACCCTGCGCCCGCCAGCGTTGCCCGTGCGCGGCCATCTTGATCGCGCCGCGCAGCGTCTCGGGGTCGACGTCGAGCGGCAGCAGCGTGATCCGCCGCAGGTGGTCGAGCTGCGGCAGCCGCGGCGGCGCGAGCAGCACCACCGGCAGCCGCGCGCTTTCGAGCTGCGCGACAACCGCCTCCGACAGCCGATGCAGCCCCCACGCGACGACGATCGCCTCGACGGCATCCGACTCGAGCGCCTGCACCACCTGGTCAGCCGCGAGGCAATGCACCGCCACCGCGAGCTCATCGTCGGTGTCGAGCGCCGGCCGCAGCCGCTGCTCGAGCTCCTGGTCACCCAGCCCGAGCGCCAACCGCAGCGGAGCGATGGAGTTCATCAATGCCGGGACAGCTCGCTCACGGGGGTGCGCCACCCTGGCTCGCTGACGGCAACAGGACCACGTCGAGCTCGCCGATCCGCCGCGCCTCAGCCACCTGGCGCGCCTGGTCCGGCGTGACCGCGAGCGTGACGGTGCTGATCGCACCGCGGCCGAAATTGTCCTGGTCGATGCTAGTGCTCGAGGTCGAGCTCCCCAGCGACTGCTCGCGGCCCACGCTGTACACCTGCACGCGGTCGAGGACCAGTCGCGTGTGCGCCTCCTGGCGAGGCTTGTCGACCACGGTGACCAGCACCTGCACCGCGTCGCCGGGCCGCAGCCGCCCATCCACCGCGCTGTCGGGCTTGGCAGGGATCGTGATCGCGACCTGATCCGGCGTCAGTCCGAGGCGATCGGACACCTGCGCGCGGGCCAGCACCTGCTGGGCATGCATCGGCTCGCCCAGCTGCCGCCCGACCAGACTGTCCAGCATGTCGGCGGGCAGCGCCGCGCGATACAAGTTGTCATCCATGCGCACGTAGGCCACGCTCAGGTCACCCGCCCGCACCGTGGCGCCGATGGGCAGGTCGCGCGTTGCCACCAGCACCGGCCGCGATTCGCTGTTGCTGACCCAGAACGAGATCGAGCCCGCCAGCGCCGCCAGGGTCAGAAAAATGCCGATGAGCGAACGCGGATCGGTGCGCCGCGGCCGCCGCAGCGCCCGCGCGGGCGACAGCGTCGCGGCTACCACCGAGGCTCTCCCCGTCGCCTCGGATCAGCCAGGAGAAAGGCCAGCCCACGACCGGTTCCGGTCACGCCGGGGTCCATGATCCACCACCCGACCGGTTCCGGTCAATCGTCTGTTTGCGCGATGTCAAGATTCTTCTGTCGAGCATGATTTTCCGCTTTCGATTGTCCACGTGAGGCGTCACGCGAACCGTCACAGGCGGTCGGCGAAGCGTCACGCGAAGCGTCAGGTGGGTGTCACAAAATGGGCTGTCGGTGGCGGCGGCCTGGGCGCGGCTGTGACACCGCGGCCCGCGGGCTTGAAATGCGTGTGACGGTTCGCGTGACGCTCCGGCGAGTTGCTGTGACGGTTCGCATGACGGTTCCCCCAGTCAACTTCCCGGTCAAGTTGACGGTTTCGGGCCAGTGCGGCGCGTGGAGCGGCGCGTTGCCCACACGCGTCCTTACATCAAGGAAACCCGACGCTTCGGCAACAGCACGTCACTGCGTTGAGTGAAATTGATTGGTCAACCCGAGCCGCCCGATAGCCTCCGCCGCCGAGGAGGAATGCACGGCGATGGCTCTCGACGTCACCGAGCTTCAGGCAGCACAACAACAACACGCGCAGGCAATCGCCAACCTGCAACGGGCCATCGATCAGCTCGCCCAGCAGCAGGCCCTGTGCACCGAGGCCATCCTGCACGCCGTCCGCGGCAAGTGGGATGCGGCTCAGTTCGGACCCCACTCCGTTGAAGCCGTCCTGGTCGCGCTCAACCCCGCTCTCCATGGCAAGGTCGACGCAGTCCCTTTCGACCTCCCGCGCTAGTCCCACCGACGTACCTTGTGACACCCCCAGTCCAACGCACCCCCACTCCACACTGCTGGACCGGTCGGCCGTACGGGCCGCCGATCGCCTTCGTGCTGCACACCGAGGCGGGCGGCGACTCGGGTACGGTCGCGGAGTTCCTCAACAGCGCCGCTCAGTTCTCGACCCACTACGCCGCGCGACTCGACGGCTCGCTGCACTGCTACGTCGATCCGACCGATCGGGCGTGGTGCAACGGCATCCTCGAGCCGGGCAATCGGTGGGCCTCGCTCGCCCAGTCGTGCGCGGTCGATCCGGTCCTCAATCCGAACCACGTCACGGTCAGTTGCGAGACTGAGGACGACGGCGATCCCGACCGGCCGGTGACTGATGCGCAGTTCAACGCGGTGCTCCAGGCCGCATGGGAAGCAAAGCTGCGCTTTCCCGACTCGCTGCGCTACCTGGCTCGCCACGCGGACATCAGCCCGCAAAGCCGCACACAATGCCCGGGCGATCGGTGGCTCGCCAGCGGGCGTTTTTTCCAACTGGCCGACGCGCTAGGGCTTCAAACCCTCGGCGAGTAGGCCGCCCTCCGGGGGGAGGGGTCACGCCCGGCACGGCACGCTCACCGTATTCGGTGGCGGAGCCGGGCCGGGCGTTGGACCGTCTAGACCCAGAGCCACGCGCGAAGGTGCTGGTGAGCACCTCCGAGCTCCCGCGCTGCACTCGATTTCAGGGCACAAAAAAAAGGAGGCCACCCCCGCGACTCGGGATGTGACCTCCTCCTTTCAGGGCGCTGGTTCAGGCGCGGTAATCGCCGACCACAGGCGCTGGATGCGCTTGTGAATCGGCGCGCCCGGCCGGACCAGCAGCCGCAAGGCGCCGCATGGAGCCGCCTCGACGTGTGCGAGCGACTCCAGCCCGTCCAGCAACTGCCACGCGAGGCCAGCGCTGATCGCGGCGCGGTCGGCGTCCGTTTCCGCGGCCCGCGATTCCCAGGCCAGCAGCGCCCGCAGCCCAGGCACTGCTGCCCAGGCGAGCCACAGGCTCAGGCCGAGCGCCGGCTGGCCGCTCGAGATCAACATCGCGCCGAGCAGTCCGACCAGGATGGCGCCGAGAACCCGCCCGAGGCCGTCAACGAACGTGCGCATCCCGAGGAACAGCGGCAGCAGCAACGCGCTGCCGATCACGACGGCCAGCAGGCGCCCGAGTTGCGCTACCCAGCGACTCGCGCACCACGCCGCGAGGAGCGGTGCGTTGCCGATCCAGACGACGATTTCGCGCACCAGGATCGGGCCCCGCTGCAGCATCGCCGCCTGGCCGAGCAAGCCGTAGAGTCCGCTGTCGCTGAGCTGTTCGAGCGCCCCGCTCGTGACCACGACCGTGCGGAACCCGCTGCCGACCCACGGGGCTGGATCATCTAGGATCCGCACGCTGATCTTGGAGCGGCTCATCCACTCCGCGAAGCGCTCGAGTTCGCGAGGAGTGGGGGTGCGACACCCCTGGCGCTCGAGGATAGTCGGCTCGAGCACGAGCCAGACCTCGAGCGCCAGGAGCGAAGTCAGGACCCAGGCGAGCAGCGCCGCGGGTGCAGGCACTCGCAGCAGACTGGCCCAGGCGATACCGAGGACGATGGTGCACAGGACGCTAAAAGGGCGGCGCCGAAGCGCCGCCCACGCGAGAGCGATCAACATGTGAGTACTCCTGTCAAGTGATGCGCAGCGGCTCGACCTGGACAAGGCCGAGCCGCTGCTCGCCGAAGCGGACCGAGACCGCCGCCTGACCGACTGGCAGGCGTGCGAGATCGTCGGGCGGAACGAGGAAGCTCTGGCGAGAGCGCAGGAGCCGTCGGCTGAGACGGTCCTCGCGCGACACCACGAGCTGGTGCGAGACTTCAGGCCCAGACCGGCTGCCCAACGCACGGGCCAGGATGTCGGCGTCGTCGGGCGAGCTGACCTGGTGGACGATGAGCGTGCCCGCGCTCAGCACGCTCGGCCGCAGCGGGTAGTCGCGCGGCACGTGCTGGCTCGAGACCACCACCGCCAGGTGCGCTTCCCGCGCTTGGAGCAACAGGTCTACGAGCTGAGCCGCCTCGCGGAGCGAGACAAATTCGTCGAACACGATGAGCGCCGGACGGCGCTCCTTCGACCACAATGCCTCGTACGTGACTTGCTTCAAGTGCTGCACCAGGACCCGCCCGACCAGGGCCACGTCCTCCGACGCGGCTGTGGCCGGGAGGCCCAGGTAGGTCAGCCCGGGCTCGATCAGACTCGCCGCCAGATCGAGTGTGCGCTCGGACGGCAGCAGCCATGGCCCGAACAGACCAAACCGCAGTGCCCGCAGCCGCCCCCGCAAGCCCGAGACGGTGTCGCGGTGCAAGGCGTCATCGCGCAGGGCCAGCAGCTCCGTTTTGAGCGCTGGGTCCTCCACCCTGCGCGCGAGCCCCACGAGATGCGCCCGGTCGAGCGTGTAGCGCAGCGTGTCCAGATCGATGGTCACGCCGCACGACCGCATCGCCTGCAGCACCAGCGGCACGATCGCTTGCGACAGGTTGCGAAACACCTGTCCCTCACGACCGTGTTCGAAGGCGCCGACGAGGCGATTGGCGACCGCCACCGGCTCGCCCGAGCAGACGTCATAAGTCCAGCTGTCGGCGAACCCAGGCAGCCAGACCCGCGACGGCAGCCCGTGCCGATCGCCGAGCGCGCGAGCGACGTCCGCCAATCGGCCGCCCTTGGCATCGACGATCAGCACAGGCCAACCCGCCAGCAGCGCCGCGTCGATGAAGCGACCCAGCGTGGTGGTCTTGCCCGAGCCGGTCGCGCCGATCACCGCGACGTGGCGCTGCAGCTCCGAGAGGCGAACGATGAATCGCTGGTCGGGCCAGAAGGCGGAGCCTGGTACGGGCACCGCGATGCTCTGACCCAGATCCAGCGATGGTTCCCCGCTGACCCTCGGCGGGCTCGAGGCTGGTGCCCTGGGGAACGGCTGCCACATCGCAGCCGCCGTGAGCAGGACGCCCAGCCCGGCAACCGCGTCCGGCAGGCCGACCAGGTGCGCGAGCCCGCCCAAACCCGCCGCCGCGGCTACCGTACGAATGAGGCGGCGCTTCATCGCCGTTGCCCGACGCACGACGGCAGGTCGTGCACCGTCATGTCCTGGCCCGTGTAGTCGCAGTCGCACATGGCCCGTTCGAGCAGCTTCCTGATTGAGTGCGACGCCACGTACCAGCGGACGGCGGCGATCTCGGGTAGCTCCGCGTAGTCGCGCAGGATCTTGCGGTAGCGCACCTCGTCCTTCTTGCTCAGTTCAACCTCGATGGCGATCCATCGCCGAGTTGCGTCGACGAGGACCCCATCGGGGTAGTGACCGGGCAAAGGGCTGCGAAACTGTCGCGCTCGCCGAGTCGCCAGGCTGCGTAGCTGTCGCTCGCTCAGCCAGTGGCTGCCCGGCAGATTCGAGGTGAGATGATCGGCGACGTCGACTACGGCTAGGTCGTGGTAGACGTCGTTCTCGTCGATCTTCCGCGGGGCTTTAAGTCCGATGCCTGCACGCCGAGCACCGAGCGGAGTCGGCACGTAGAGTGGCGTAACCCTGAAGCGCTCTACCCGCTTGAGGAGACCGTGTTGGACCAATCGGGTGATGCGCCTTGGGCACGGGCAGGGAGGAAGAAAATAGCGTTCGGCGATCTGCCCTGTTGACATCCAGCCGAAGCGCACGATCTCCTTGAGCACCCGTAGATCGACGTTGTCGGGTTGGAAAGTGTTGTTGCGAGGCATTGCGTAACTCCTCGGAAATGCCGAGAGCGGAGGTCCTCGTGACTGAGGAACTCCGCTCTCGGTAGGGCGAGGTGTCGTACACTGCCCACTGCCTGCGACAATCTGGTTGAGAGACCGAAGGCGATTGCCGCGGGCGTGTGAGCCGAGATCAGGCGCCGCGTTCGCGCGCGACACCTGGTCTCGTCTTTGTGTGTGACGCGAAACCAGTCCTCCTTATCTGTGAAGTGGCCCCCGTGCAAGGGGGTGATTGTGAAGTTTGGGCCGGTGACAGCGGACTGAACGGGTCGGCCCGAGAAGCGTTCAGGTCATGAACCACCGCCTTCCGGGTTGTGGGCGGTTGGAGGAGGCCTGGGTGCACGAGCTACAGCAGAGCCCGGCGACATGATGGTGGATGGGGGCGAAAACCCCGATAGTTCGCGGCCGCTCATTCTTTCCGGGACGCTCGCTCCGAGGAGCGACGACAGGAGACTGGCGGGAGCCAGCCGCGGACATCAGTTGAATCGGGCGCAGGCGCGCAGCGGTGGTCATGGATCAGGCAGCTTGTTGCTCCACCTGAGCGGGTGCCAGCCAGGCCTGGTCGCCGAGCTCGCGCAGCGCGTGATAGCACCGGCGGACCAACTTGCGAGCGACGGACAGCGTGGGGCGTTTGCCGCCGAGTCGATCACGGACCGCGTCGTAGTAGTCATAGTCGGGTGAGGTTTGGCGGGCGGCGGCTTTGGCGGCTTCGAACAGCGCCCAGCGGAGCTCTGGCGAGCCCTGGCGGGCGAGTCGACCCGCCGAGCGCTTGGTGTCGGAGGACCACACGGTCACGTCCAGACCCGCGAAGCGGACGACCTGGTCGGCGTTGGAGAAGCGACGGCAGTCGCCAAGTTCAGCCCAAATGATCGTGCCGCACAGTAAGCCGATGCCGTACTGCTGCGTCAGGGCCAGCACACCTGGCTGGTTGGCGCCGATGGTTTGCAGCTGCGCCCGCAGCGGACCGATCTGGAGAGTGAGCGCGTCAACCGCGGCCATGGCCGTCTGCACCATCTGGAGTCCAGCTGGTGACAGGTCCCCTTTGGCGACCGCTACACGGCCGTCCGGTGTGAGCAACCGCCGCACCGACGGCACACCCTGGTGGAAGAGCTGGGCATGGATACGCTGCTGCCACGCCCGCCGCTCGTCCATCAGCGCCATGTACAGGCGCCCAAGCGTGCGGACCTCCAGGACATGGCTGGGTGGTGCCCAGGACTCGGGCAGACGTTGCTGCGCCAGCAACTCGCGCAGCAAGCGTGCATCGGCACGATCGGTCTTTGCTCGCTTCTTGCGCCCACGCTGGGTGGCCGTGTCGGCTGGCTCAGCCAGATGTGGCTCGACCCCAGCGCCGACCAACTCTTCGACAACGAACCGCCAGCCGGTGCAGCCCTCGACGGCAAACGCGACCTCGTCGCGGCCGTTGAATCGCTCAAGCCAATTCCGCAGCGCTGGCCGCGTAGCGGGCCGGATCTGTCCAGCGCTCACTTGACCGGAGTTCGTGTCGACGTAATCGAACGTGATCTGGGCTCGGTGCACGTCAAAACCACCTACAATTGCCATTTGGGGACCTCCTCGAGTACCCGTTTCGTGCACTAGTTTGCACTTGTGCCGAGGGGGTCCCTTCACATGCCATCTTTCTGCTACCCACAGTCTGAGCGCGGTACATCAAGGCAACGTGCGACGTACGATCAAGATTTGCTCAAGCTGAGGGCGTGGGGCTCAGGTGGTGGGCAGCGTGAAGGTGAACGTTGCGCCCTGCCCAGGCCCCGGCGAATCCGCCCACATGCGGCCACCCATCGCCTCGACAAGCGCCTTGGCGATCGTCAGACCGATGCCCGAACCGCCCAGCGCTCGGCTGCGCGACTTGTCGACGCGGTAGAAGCGCTCGAACACGCGCGGCAGGTCTTCCGGCGCAATGCCGATACCGCTGTCCAGCACACTGAACTCGACAGCGCCGCCGATCGGACGCACCGCGAGGTGCACGTCGCCCGGTGCTGGCGTATAGCGCAGCGCGTTGCTGAGCATGTTGCTGAGGACCTGGATGGCGCGATCGGGGTCGGCCCGTATGTGGGGCACACCGGCAGGAATGTCCGAGCTGAGCGTCAGCCCCTTATCGGCAAACGCGGGGCTGAGTCGATCGATCGCGGCTCGGACCAGTTCCGTTGGATTGCCTTCCTGGAGTGCGAGTGGAATCTGCCGCGCCTCGGCGCGGGATAGTTCCTGAAGGTCGTCGACCAATCGCCGCAGCCGGCCAGCCTCGTCATGCAGCCGCGCCCACGTTGCTGCTTCGGGCTCAACTACACCGTCGAGCAGCCCTTCGAGATAGCCCTCGATCGTCGCGATCGGGTTGCGCAGCTCGTGCGCTACGTCGCCGATCAATTCCCGACGCCGCCGCTCGGTTGTCTCGAGGGCGCCCGCCATGGCGTTGAAGGTTGTGGCCAGGTCGCCCAGCTCGTCGTTGGCGTCGACGGGCACGCGCTCGGCGTAGTGGCCACGGGCGATTCGTTGGCTCGCGGATGCCAGGCGGCGTACGGGATCAAGAATGCGCGCGGTGACGAAGACGCTGGCGGCAACCGCCGTGATGAG
>WNGA01002907.1_pt1 | contig 28802 bp, 29 predicted proteins | sample 5400061 | NCBI WGS metagenome assembly WNGA01 (sample SAMN13153366, study PRJNA577476) | soil metagenome | isolation source: 100 cm soil or saprolite under grassland replicate 2 | place: USA:California | collected 2016-06-15
GGACTTCCTCTCCCAATTTCGTGACGCGCGCCCCGCCTCCGCCTTCGCCGCCGGTGAGCGTCTCGACGAGCGGCCGACGAAACGCCGAGTTCATCGCCTCGACGAGCAGCCAGGCGCGCCGGTACGACATTTTCATCTCGCGTGCAGCCGCCGAGATCGATCCGGTGCGGGCGATGGTGCCGAGCAGGTCGGCCCTCCCCGGACCGATCGCCACGACCGCGCCGATGAGTATGCGGATTTTGGGGACGAGTCGTGCCGATTTCATTCTCTGGTCGGGAAAATTGGCGGGTTCAGGTAAGGGTCAGTATAGTCCAGCACCATGAGCGACCGCGCGCAGTCCAGGCCCTCCCCGGTATCCTTTTCCGAGGCTCTACGGTATTGGCTCAAGCTCGGCTTCATCAGCTTCGGCGGCCCGACGGGGCAGATCGCGATCATGCACCAGGATCTCGTCGAGCGGAAACGCTGGATCTCGGAGAAGCGTTTCCTGCACGCGCTCAACTACTGCATGCTGTTACCGGGGCCCGAGGCGACGCAGCTCGCCACCTATATCGGCTGGATGATGCACCGTACCTGGGGCGGCGTGATCGCAGGAACCCTTTTCGTGCTTCCATCGCTCGTCATTCTGGCCGCGCTCACGTGGATCTACCTCGTCTTCGGCAACGTCCCCGTGATTGCCGGGTTGTTCTACGGAATCAAGCCGGCGGTCACGGCGATCGTCCTGTTCGCCGCGTACCGCATCGGCTCGCGCGCCCTCAAGAATGCCGTGCTGTGGACCATCAGCTTGGCGGCGTTCGTGGCGATTTTCGCATTCGACGTGCCGTTTCCCTACATCGTGCTCGTCGCGGGCATCGTCGGCTACCTCGGCGGACGCATCGCTCCTGAAAAGTTTTCCACCGGTGGTCACGAAGGCGCCGGGAAAAGCTACGGACCGGCATTGATCGACGACGCCACGCCCACCCCTTCGCACGCGCTTTTCCGCTGGGCGCATTTTGCGTTCGTCCTCGCGATTTTCCTCGCGATCTGGATCGGCGCGCTGGGCGCGCTCGTCGCCCTGTTCGGCTGGGACAGCGCGTTCGCACAAATGGGCTGGTTCTTCACCAAGGCGGCGCTGCTCACCTTCGGCGGCGCCTACGCGGTCCTGCCCTACGTCTACCAGGGCGCGGTGGAGCACTACCACTGGCTGACGGCGACACAGATGATCGACGGGCTCGCGCTGGGAGAAACGACGCCGGGGCCGCTCATCATGGTGGTCGCCTTCGTCGGTTTTGTCGGTGCCTGGACGAAGGCGGCGCTCGGTCCCGAGACGCTGGCGCTCGCCGGGTGCGCGGGCGCGGCGGTGGCGACCTTCTTCACCTTCCTGCCCTCGTTCCTTTTCATCCTCCTCGGCGGCCCGCTGGTGGAATCCACGCACGGCAAGCTGCAGTTCACCGCGCCGCTCACCGGGATCACCGCCGCGGTGGTCGGCGTGATTCTCAACCTCGCATTGTTCTTCGCCTGGCACGTGTTCTGGCCGGAAGGTTTCTCGGGCCGGTTCGAGTGGTTCTCGCTGCTCGTCGGCCTCGCGGCGACGATTGCGCTGTGGCGCTACAGGAGCGGGATGATCCCGGTGATCCTCGGCTGCGGCGCGTCCGGACTGATCTACCGGCTGATCGCGGGCTGAACGCGACTGTTGCCGCAAAACAAAAAAGGCGCCGAGGCGCCCCTTTTCTACACCCCTACTTCTTGGGCACGGGTCCCCTGATGCCCTTGTTCTTGCGATAGTTGGCTACCGCCTTGTCCTGGTACTTGCCGAGCAGGTCGGCGTCTTTCTTCGCCGCTTCGTCCGCTTTCGCCTTGGCTTCCGCGGCCTTGGCCGGATCGGCCGGAGCAGCGGGCAGCTTCGCCCAGACCGCGCCTGCACTCGCCGCCATCGCGACGCTCATGATCAGGATACGAACATTCATGGCGCTTCCCCTCCTCAATGCTGGGCCTGCGGCGCGTCGGGCTGGCCTATCGCCGTCCCGGCCTTGACCTTCCCGGACTTCACGTCGTTGTACCAGTACTCGTGGTGTTCCCTGGCCCAGGTCTCATCGACGTAGCCGGTGCGCATCGCCTCGTACGCCCCCTCCAGGCCGATCGTGCCGAGATAGATATGGCCCAGAGAAATGGCCGTCACCGCGCCGGCCGTAACCGCGTGCACCACGTTCGCCTCGATCATGACCGCGCGCACCTGGTCGAAATTGGGGAACAGCAGCACCAGACCCGATGCGCTCACGATCAGGCTCAACACCACCACGCCGGCCCAGAACCAGACCTTCTCGCCCGCGTTGAATCTGCCGGACGGGACGTGCCCGCCTGAGATCATTCCGCCCAGGTTCGCGAACCACTTGATGTCGTAGAGGCGCGGGAGGTTGTCCCTGACGAACATGACGATGAACATCAGCAGGCTCACGACGAACACCGGCCCGACGAAATTGTGCAGATGCTTCGAAAGCTGCGCGAGCCAGGCGAACAGCGTGTAGCCGATCACCGGCAGCAGCACGTATTTCCCCACCATCATGACGAGGCCGCTCACGCCGAGAATGACGAAGCTGATCGCGACCACCCAATGCGTATAGCGCTCGAACGGGGTGAAGCGCTCGATCAGCCGGCCGGAAGGCTCGCCGTGGACCTTGATGCTGCCGCGCCACTTGTAGAACGCACCGATGACGAGCACGACCGCGGCGATCAGCCAGCCGGCGATGGGCGTGATCCAGCCGTTCTTCAGCTGTCTCCAGGTTTCACCGTAGGTCTGGACGAGCACGCCCGTCTCGCGGCCCTTGATCGAGGTGTACTCCTCCTTGCCGGAGCGCACCTCGCGCCACACGGGAGCGTTGTTGTAGGGCTGCGACTGCGCGCGCTGCTGCTGGGTTTCCTGCTGCTGCGCGGTTGCGGCGAGCGGCAGGAACAGCAAGAGCGCGAGCCCAAGAACCGCGGCCGGTTTCATGAGCGGCTCCTCCTCATTCGACGCGGGTGTATTCGTTCTGCGCGAGGTTGCGGGTCCTGACGGCGCTTTCCCAACTAGTTTTGTCGCCCTTGTTCCACTTGGAGCTGGTGTAGAGGCTCGCGCCCGGATCATTCTCCCAGGGCTTGGTGTCGGGCTTGCCCTGGTACTGGCCCTGTTTGTAAACGGTCACCTGATCGCGTTCGCCACAGGCGCTCAAGCCGACAGCGACGGCGGCGACCGCGAGCATGAGCCTGCGGGCTGTCGTCATGACTTCGCTCCCGCCGGAGCCGCCTTGGGCTGGTCTGGCTTGCCGTAGGCGGTGCCCCAGCCCCATACTTCCGAGCCCTTGCCGCGCTTGAACACTCGCTGGCGATAAATGTCGGCGATCACGTCTCCGTCCCCGCCCAGCAGCGCCTTGGTCGAGCACATCTCGGCGCAGGCCGGGAGCTTGCCTTGCGCGAGTCGGTTCGATCCGTACTTGGCGAATTCTTCCTTCGACAGGTCTTTTTCCGGGCCGCCCGCGCAGAAGGTGCACTTGTCCATCTTGCCGCGCAGGCCGAAGGCTCCGGCCTGAGGGAACTGCGGCGCCCCGAACGGACAGGCGTAAAAGCAGTAGCCGCAGCCGATGCACAGGTCCTTGTCGTGCAACACCACGCCTTCTTCGGTGCGGTAGAAGCAGTCCACCGGGCACACCGCCATGCACGGCGCGTCCGAGCAGTGCATGCAGGCGACCGAGATCGACTTCTCGGCGCCCACGACACCGTCGTTGATGGTCACGACGCGGCGGCGGTTGACGCCCCAGGGAACCTCGTTCTCGTTCTTGCAGGCGGTCACGCAGCCGTTGCACTCGATGCAGCGCTCGGCGTCGCACAGGAATTTCATTCGCGCCATGGTTGTCTCCTCCTCGCTATGCCCGCTCGATCTGGCAGACGGTGGTCTTGGATTCCTGCATCATCGTCACGCGGTCGTAGCCGTAGGTCGTCGCGGTGTTGACCGCCTCGCCGCGCACGATCGGCTCCGCGCCGTCCGGGTAGTAGGGCAGCATGTCCTTGCCCTGCCACCAGCCCGAAAAATGGAACGGGATGAAGGCATGATCCGGACCCACGCGCTCGGTAACCAGCGCCGAGACTTTCAGGCGAGCGCCGGTCGGCGTCTTGACCCACACCTGTTCGCCGTTGCGGATACCGCGGTCGGCCGCCGCCTTGGGGTTGATCTCGACGAAGTTTTCCTGCATCAGCTCGGCGAGCCACGGATTGGAGCGAGTCTCCTCGCCGCCGCCCTCGTACTCGACCAGGCGTCCGCTCGTGAGAACGATCGGGAAGTCCTTGCCGATGTTCTTGTTCCTGTCCTGCACCGACTTGAACAGCGTCGGCAGCCGCCAGAGCACCTTGACGTCGTCGTGCGTCGGGTACTTGTCGACCAGATCCGCGCGGATGCCGTAGAGCGGCTCGCGGTGCTGCGGGATGCCGTCGGGGAAGTTCCACACGATGGCGCGCGCCTTGGCGTTGCCCCACGGATGGCAGCCGTGGTTCTTCATGGCGACCCGGATGATGCCGCCGGAGAGGTCGGTCGCCCAGGTCTTGCCCTCGGCTTCCTTCTTCTCCTCGTCGGTCAGCTCATCCCACCAGCCGAGCTTCTTCAGCAGCACGTGGTCGAACTGCGGATGGCCGGTGGTGATGTCCGAGCCCTTGGGGTGCGAGCCGTCCTCGGCGAGCAGGTTCACGCCGTCCTTCTCCATGCCAAAGAGCGCGCGGAAGCAACCGCCGCCTTCCATCATGGGCTTGGAGGTGTCGTAGAGGTTCGGCGTACCCGGATGCTTCAGGGCCGCGTTGCCGTAGCAAGGCCACGGCAGGCCGAAGTAGTCGCCCGTCAGGTCGTAGCCCGTCTTCGCGTCCTTGCCACCCCTGGCGCGCAGCGTCTTCACGTCGAACACGTGCATGTTGCGCATGTGCGCCTGCAGCCGCTCGGGCGACTGCCCGGTGTAGCCGATGGTCCAGCTTCCGCGGTTGATTTCGTTCCTGAGCGTGTCCTCCATCGAGGGCTCGTCGTAGCCGCCTTTCGCCTTCATCACACGCAGGTTCTGCTTGCCGTCCTTCCTGCCGAGGAACTGGTCCTCGAAGCCGAGCTTCCTGGCGAAGGCCAGCATGATCGCCTGGTCGGAGCGCGATTCGAACAGCGGGTCGATCACCTTCTCGCGCCACTGGAGCGAGCGGTTCGACGCGGTCACCGAGCCCTCGGTTTCGAATTGCGTGCACGCGGGCAACAGGTACACGCCCCGGCCCGCCTTCTCCTGCACACCCTCGACCGGCATCGCGGCCATCGCCGCGGTGGCCGACGGGTACGGATCGATCACGACGAGGAGATCGAGCATCTTCATCGCCTTGATCATCTCGAGGCCGCGCGTCTGCGAGTTCGGTGCATGCCCCCAGTAGAACAACGCGCGGAGGTTCGAGTCCTGGTCGATGTTCTCGTTCTTCTCCATCACCCCGTCGATCCAGCGCGACACCGTCATTCCCGGCTTGCCCATCATCCCCGGTGCGAAGCGGTCCTGCAGCCACTTGAGGTCGACGTTCCATACGCGCGCCCAGTGCGTCCAGGATCCGGGCACCCCGACCGGGTAGTAGCCCGGCAGCGTATCCGGATTGGGGCCGACGTCGGTCGCGCCCTGCACGTTGTCATGACCGCGGTAGATGTTGCAGCCGCCCCCCGAGCGCCCGACGTTGCCAAGCGCAAGCATCAGAATGTTGCTCGCTCGCACCATGGCGTTACCGGTGGTGTGTTGCGTTTGCCCCATCGCCCAGATCATGAAGCCCGGCCGGTTCTCGGCCAGGGTCTTGGCAACGTGGAAGACCTCTGCTTCCGGGACGCCCGTAACGTCGGTGACGTTGGCCGGCGTCCACTTCTTCAGCACTTCTTCCTTGACCTTGTCCATGCCGTAAACGCGGTCGTGGATGTATTTCTTGTCCTCCCAGCCGTTCTTGAAGATGTGGTGAAGAATCCCGAAGATGAACGCGATATCGCTCCCCGAGCGGATGCGCACGTAGGTGTCGGCCTTCGCAGCCGTGCGCGTGAAGCGCGGGTCGGCGACGATCACCTTGCAGCCGTTCTCCTTTGCGTGCAGCGTATGCAGCATCGAGACCGGGTGCGCCTCGGCCGCGTTCGAGCCGAGAAAGAGCAGGCTCTTTGAGTTTTGCTCGTCGTTGTACGAGTTGGTCATCGCGCCGTAGCCCCAGGTCTGGGCCGTGCCCGCGACCGTGGTCGAGTGGCAGATGCGCGCCTGGTGGTCGCAGTTGTTCGAGCCCCACAGCGAGACCCATTTGCGGAGCAGCATCGACTGCTCGTTGTTGTGCTTGGAGGAGCCGACGATGTAGATCGCATCGGGACCGGACTCCTTGCGCAGCGCGAGCATACGGTCGCCGATCTCGTTGATCGCCGTATCCCAGGAGATCCGCTGGTATTTGCCGTTCACCAGCTTCATCGGATATTTCAGCCGGTGCGAGTGCTCGGTCATGCCGTGCTCGCGCACCGAAGCGCCCTTGGCGCAGTGCGCGCCGAGGTTGAGCGGAGAATCGAACACCGGCTCCTGGCGCACCCACACGCCGTTCTGCACCACCGCGTCGATGGCGCACCCTACCGAACAGTGCGTGCACACCGAGCGCTTGACCTCGATGCTGCCGTCTTTTTCGGCGGCGGCGTCGGCCTTGCCGATCATGCTGAACGGCAGCTGCGAAGCGAACGCGCCCGCTCCGGCGGCGACGCCGGAGCGCTGCAGGAACGTGCGGCGGTCGATCGTCTTCGCGAGCATCCCGGAGAGGCTGTGCGACAGACGGCCGGAAGAGAGATGAGCGGGGGCTCCAGCGGATTTCCTGGTCAGCATCATGGTGGTCGCGCCTCCTCGGGTCAGACTTTTGCGGTGTTGTAGTAGGTGCGGACGTGCGCGGTTTCTTGGTAACCCTTGCCGCGCCGCTTGTCGTTGCTTGCGACTGGGTGGGGCTCCTCTGGGGTGAGCGCCCGGCCGACGATTGCGCTTGCCGTTGCGGCTCCGCCTACGCCTGCTGCGACGAGGAAGTCCCTGCGGCTCAGTTTTGATTTCGTATCGCTCTTCATCTGGGGTCTCCTTGCTATCGTCAACACCTGAAATATACAGCTTACTGCATGGGCTTAATTAGAACACCTTAAGGGCCTCGGATTCAACCACCAGAAAGGTCTCGGCGAAGTGGGCAACGTGTTTGTAAAAATTAGCCTTTTCGCTTTTCCGTATTGCGCCGCAAAAACCAGGGTAGGAACGGGCGATATATCGGTCGAAAAACCCTTGTTGCCTTTGCAGCGCAGTATCTTCAGAACCCAATGAAATCAAGTGCCGCATGACATCGAACAGACCCGCCATGTGGTCCTCGGGTTCGTGAGCCGCTTCGGACCGGGCGAGCCCCAACCCAAGCAGCCCCCCCCGCAGCCGCGCGAGGATCTTCTCCCGGCCCGTCTCGGCGAGGTAGTAGCTCGCGTAAGGCGTCACGTCGGCTTTCCCTGTGCCGACGAAGAGCTCGTCGTACTCGAGGCGGGCCGCGTCGGCCTCCATCACTCTTGCCGCGGCGGCGAGCCTGTTCCACGCGTCCGCAAGCGCGGACTGCCCGGCGCCGCCTGCGACCTCGTCGGCACCGCCGATGGTTGCGAGCAGCGCGGCGTCCGGGCCGGAATAGAAAAGCCGCGCGAGCAGCGCATAGTACCCCGCGCGCGCCTCATCCTCGGGCACTTGGGGCGGCTGGAACTCGAGCGGCGTGACCGTCGCGCTCACTTCTTCACGTCCTGGATGGTCATTTCGCTCTTGTTCTCCATCATGTCCACCACGCGGCAGTCGGCGCACATCTGGAGCCTTCTCAGCGCCCCCCCGCCCGCGAACATCGAGTGCCCGGTGAGTTTGCCGAGCATGTTGTCCACCATCTGGCGGGTGCCGAAGGGCTTGCCGCAGCGCACGCAGTTGAAGGGTTCCGCCTCGTTCAGCGTGACTTCCTGCTTCGCCTGCGGCGCAAGCAGCAGGCGCGGGACGAGCGTGATCGCGTTCTCGGGACAGGTCTTCTCGCACAATCCGCATTGCACGCAGTTGCGCTCGATGAATTTCAGCATCGGCTGGTCGCGCCCGTCGACGAGCGCCGATTCCGGGCAGGCGCCGACGCACGCCATGCACAGCGTGCAGGTCTGCTTGTCGACCAGCACCTGCCCGTATGGGGCGCCCGCGCCGAGCTTGATCTCCTCCTGCGGCTTCGGCGCCTGCCTGGCGAGGTGGTCGATCGCGAATTCGAGCGTGGTGCGCTTTTCGGGCGAAAGCTGGTAGGTCGCGGGCTTGGCCACCGAGGCCGCAGGCGCGAGCGCCCAGATCTCCTTTTCCAGCACGGCGTGCTCGTCGGTCGCGAGAAACCGGAAATGCCTCCCGCCGTAGCCGAGCTCGTTCGCGATGGTCTCGGCGAAACCCATCTGCTTTTTCACCGCGTCGCCGTATTCCGCCGCCTCCTTCGGCGCGGCGAGCACCACGACCTGGCCCGCGCCATAGGCGAGCGACGCGAGCAGCACATCCATCCCGATCGAGGCGGGATGGTGGATTTCGAGCGGGATCACGCGCGCGGGTAACCCGCGCCCGCGGCGCGCGAGCTTCGCGATGAGCGCGCGGCTCGCGCCGGCGTTGTGCAGGAGCAGGCAGGCGTCCTTGCCGCCCGCCTGCGCATACACCGATAGCACGCGCTTCAGCCGCGCCCCGAGATCCGGCACGCGAGGAAAGGCGTAAGTCATCGCGCCCGAAGGGCAGACGGTCGCGCAACCGCCGCAGCCCATGCACAGGTGCGGGTCGACCTTCACGTGGTCGCCGTCCGGCGCGATGGCGCCGGCCGAGCAGACCTCGAGGCACTGGTTGCAGCCGACCTTGGAGGAGCGGCTGTGCGCGCAGATGTTCGGGTGGTAGGCGAAGAAGCGCGGCTTTTCGAATTCGCCCACCATCTGGCCGAGCTGCCCGGCGGCGAGCGCCTGCTCGAGCGGATCGGCACCCGGCGCGAGGTAGCCCTGCGGCGGCTGCGCGGTGCGTATCAGCGGCTGCGCCGAGAAATCGAGCACCATGTCGAAGCGCTCGCTTCGCTCGCGCGCGGCGCGCTCGAAGTCGATCGCGCGAATCGCGCCGCAGGCCTTGACGCACTCGCGGTGCGCCTTGCACTTGTCCATGTCGATCTGGTAGGAAAAATCGATGGCCTGCTCCGGGCACGCATGGATGCAGGCGTTGCAGCGCGTGCAGACTTCCAGGTCGATCGGGTTGTCCTGCTCCCAGACGACCTCGAACTCGCCCAGATGTCCTTTCAGGGACTTCACCTTGCCCGACCAAACCGGGTAGCGGCGCTCCGCCGGTAGCTCGCCCCCCTTGCCCCGGGTGACCAGCACGTTGACATCGAGCTGCTCGGCGAGCTTGTCCGCCCAGGTGATCGCGGCCTCCGCCGGCCCGATGATGAGGAGTTGCCCGCCCGACTGGTAATTCACCACCGGCACGGCTTCGGGCTCGGGCAGCTCGGCGAGGGCGAGCAGCGCGGCGATCTTGGGCGTCGCCTGCGCGCCCTCCTTCGACCAGCCGGCGTGCTCGCGGATGTTGATGAATTTCAGCTGCGTCGCTGCGCCTGCTTCGCGCCCGAGCTCCGAGAAAAGCGTCGCCTCCTGCGTGCAGGCGACGACGCAGGCCTCGTCCTTGAGCGACTCCTGAAAGCTGCCGACTTCCTTGCGGCACAGCTCGGTGTGCATCTGGATCGGCTGTTTGAGTCGGAGCGCGGCCACCAGCGCCTTGGCATCGAGCGCCATGGTCTTGTTGCAGTTGCAGATCTTCAGCGTGCGCTCGTCGAAGGACATTTCAGGTCTTTTCTTCCCGTTCGGCGGGCACGGTGGGTGGCGCTGGTGCCTGGGCGTCGCCTCGCGCCCCGGGCTTTTCGGCCGTCTCGGGCGGAGGTCCGGCGGCGGGCGTCTCCGCCGCAGCATGCGCGTCCTTCTTCTTCTCCTCGTCGCCGAAAAGCAGGCCCTTCGCGTGCTCGAGCGTCTTCAGCATCGCCAGGGAAATGGGTTCGCCCTGGGTGAAGTCTTCGCAGTACGCCTCGAACCGTTCGAAGTTCTCGAAGTGCGGATCGCTGAAGAGCCGCTTCAGAGCCGAGCGCCTCAGGTTCTCGTCCACGCCGGGCTTCAGGAATTCGGTGTATTCGGAAGCGAGGCCTTTGAGCGATTCGAGCGGCGGCAATTCGCGCGGCGCGGACGTGTCCGGCGGCGCCGCGGCTGCGCCCGCGTTCGAAACCGCCGGAGCGGCCGGGGGCGCCGGCTGCGGGGACGGCTTCGGCTCGGCCGGCTTCTCCTCGGTCTTGCGCGCCTCGATCTTGCGCCGCGACCAGCGCGAGACGAAATTGCCGTCGTCGTCAGCGATCATCGCGCTTCGCGCCCTTGAACGACGGCGGCCGGGAGCGTTTCTTCGGCTCCGGCCTGTAGTTGCGCTCGACGTACTCCGCGAGCCAGGGGATCCATTGCGGCGGCATCGGCACACCGTCCACGCGCGCTCCGGAATCGAGCATGCGCGCCGCCTCGTTGTAGCTCAGCGTGACCGCCTTGGGCACGCCCGCACCTTCTTCTTCGAGCCAGTTCACGAACACGAACGGTTTGTTTGAAGTGAGATTGAGGTAATAGCCCTCCGCCTCGTCGTGGAAAAGCTCGAGCTTGAACCCCGGGTGCAGCCACTGCGCCCGCGCCTCGTTCTCGACGAGCGCGCGCGGCGCAGCGCCGGGCTCTCCCGCGTCGGGCACGACGCCGATCGGTTCCCACTTCTCCGACTGCCAGCGGTTGTTTTCCAGCGGCGTGCGTTCCATCACCACTGCGACGGCGAGGCTGGTCTGAGGCATTTTTCCGGCTATACTCACGCGTTCAGCAGACGGCGAATTATGAACCGCATTTGATGAGGCGGCTACGCAAATGACGGACCGGGTCATTCCGATCACAGACGCGCGCAGGACAAATCCCCTCCCCGGGGAAGGGACATTGGGTTCTCCCGCGCGCTCAGGCGAAGACACGCTCGGCCGCAGGCTGCACGACCTGCGCATCTCGGTCACCGACCGGTGCAACTTCCGCTGCATTTACTGCATGCCGCGCGACGTGTTCGGCCCCGACTACGCGTTTCTCCCGAAGAGCGAATTGCTGAGCTTCGAGGAGATCGCGCGGCTGGCGCGCGTGTTTCGCGGCCACGGCGTCGAGAAAGTCCGCCTGACCGGCGGCGAGCCGCTCTTGCGCAGGAACCTGGAGCGCCTGATCGAGATGCTCGCCGACATTCCGGGACTCGACCTTACGCTCACCACCAACGGCTCGGTCCTCGCGAAGAAAGCGCGCGCGCTGAAAGCGGCGGGCCTGAAGCGCGTCACGGTCAGCCTCGACTCGCTCGACGAAGCGGTTTTCCGCAGGATGAACGACGCCGACTTCCCGGTCTGCGAAGTGCTGAACGGCATCGACGCTGCGGCCGCCGCGGGGCTCGCGCCGATCAAGGTCAACATGGTGGTGAAGCGCGGCGCGAACGAGGATTCAGTCATCCCGATGGCGCGCTACTTCAAGGGCAGCGGCCACATCGTGCGCTTCATCGAGTACATGGACGTGGGCCACACCAACGGCTGGCGCATGGACGACGTCCTGCCCTCGGCCGAGATCGTGCGCACGATCGGCGAGAAGATGCCCCTCGAACCGGTCGAACCGAATTACGCGGGCGAAGTCGCCGAGCGCTGGCGCTACCGGGACGGGTCGGGGGAGATCGGCGTGATCTCCTCGGTGACGCAGGCTTTCTGCCGCACCTGCACGCGCGCGCGGCTCTCCACCGAGGGCATGCTGTACACGTGCCTTTTCGCCACGGCGGGCTACGACCTGCGCGCCATGCTGCGCGGCGGCTCCTCCGACGCGGAGATTTCCGGCGCGATCGCGCGCATCTGGCAGGCGCGCGCCGACCGCTACTCGGAAATCCGCACGGCGGAAACAGCGAAGCTGCGCAAGATCGAGATGTCCTACATAGGCGGATGAAGACGCCGCACCGCCTCAAGCTCACCCACGCTTCGAAACCCCTCACGTTCGAAGTCGAGGCGATCAACGAGCGCGGCGAGGCCGTGCCGACGCCGATAGCGGGCGAGCATCCCCTCACGCTCTACGTGGACAAGCGCGAGATCGTCACACTGATGACGCTCGGCCAGGCGCCCGAGGCGCTCGCCATCGGTTACCTGCGCAACCAGCGCCTGGTGAAATCCATCGACGAAATCGCCGCGGTGCAGGTGGACTGGGAGACGGCGTCGGTCGCGATCACGACGCGCAAACCGCTCAAGGGGCTCGAGGAAAAAATGCAAAAGCGCACCGTCACCACCGGCTGCGGCCAGGGCACGGTGTTCGGCGACCTGATGGAGGAAATCGATTCGATCAGGCTGCGCGAGGACGTCACGCTCACCGAAGATGCGCTTCACGCCCTGCTCGACGCGGTGCGCCGCCACGAGGCCATCTACAAGGAGGCGGGCGCCGTTCACGGTTGCGCCCTTGCGACGAACACCTCGGTTGGAGTCAAGATCCTGTACTTTGTCGAGGATGTAGGGCGGCACAACGCCGTGGACGCGATCGCCGGCCAGATGTGGCTCGACGGGGTGGACGGTTCGGACAAGATGTTCTACACCACCGGGCGGCTCACTTCCGAGATGGTGATCAAGGCCGCACAGATGCGCATCCCGTTCCTCGTCTCCCGCTCGGGCCTCACCAAGATGGGCCACGAGATCGCGGCGAAGCTCGGCATCACCATGATCGGCCGCGCGGCGGGCGGCAAGCACTACCTGCTCTTCACCGGCAGGCACCGCTTCAGGAAGACCGTCGCGCCGACGCTGATGGCGTAGCGGCGGGCGCGCCGTGCTCTCCTCGGTCACCGGATTGATCCTCGCGGGCGGCAAAGGCAGCCGCATGGGCGGGGTGGACAAGGGCCTGCAGGCCTTCCGCGGCAAGCGCCTCGTCGATCACGTGTACGAGCGCTTCGCGCCGCAGGTCGGCGGCATCATCATCAACGCCAACCAGAACCACGAGGAATACAGGACTTTCGGCGTGCGCGTGGTGAGCGACGCGATCGGAGGGTACGCAGGGCCGCTCGCGGGACTGCACGCCGGGCTCTCGATTTCCAAGCGGCCGTTTCTCGCCTCGGTTCCCTGCGATTCGCCGTTCCTGCCGCCGGATCTCGTCGAGCGGCTGTACCAGCGGCTGGACGAATCCGGCGCCGAGCTGGCCGTGGCGAAAACCGGCGACCAGCCGCACCCGGTGTTTTCGCTCATGCGCCGCGGCGTGCTCGATCACCTCGCCGACTTCCTGAAAGAAGGCGGCCGCAAGATCGACGCGTGGTACGCGACGCTCAACGCCGTCGAGGTCGGCTTCGACGACGAAGCCGAGGCCTTTTCCAATTTCAACACGCTCGAAGAGCTGGCAGCGAACGAAAAATGAGCACGCTTCAACAGGCGATCAGCTGCGTCAGCGACTACGACCCGGACGCGCTGCCGGTCGCCAAGGCGAACGCAGTCATTCGCTCGTTCATCGATCCGGTGTCCGGCGTCGAGAAGCTTCGCGTGCGCGCAGCGCTCGGGCGCGTGCTCGCGAAAGACGTTGTTTCGCCGATCGATGTCCCCGCGCACGACAACTCGGCGATGGACGGCTACGCGGTGCGCAACGACGACCTCGGCGCAGATGAGCCGGTGACGCTTACCGAGATCGGCGCCGCCTACGCCGGCAGGGAGTTCACGGGCGAAGTGAAGCGCGGCGAGTGCGTGCGCGTCATGACCGGCGCCGTGATGCCGAAGAACACCGACACCGTCGTCATCCAGGAAGCCGTCAATGCGGACGGCAAGCGCGTCAGCATTCCCGCAGGGCAGGAACCCGGACAGAACCGCAGGCGCGCGGGCGAAGACCTGCAGAAAGGCAAGCCCGCGCTCAGGGCGGGCCGGATGCTGCGCCCCGCCGATATCGGATTGATCGCCTCGCTTGGCATCGCCGAGGTGAGCGTGCGGCGGAAATTGAAAGTGGCGTTCTTCTCCACCGGCGACGAGCTGGTGTCGGTCGGAAAGAAGCTGAAGGCCGGCGAAGTGCACGACTCCAACCGCTACACGCTCTGGGGCATGCTCACGCGCCTGGGGTGCGAGGTCACCGACCTCGGCGTGGTGCGCGACGATCCGAAAAAACTCGAAGCCGCGTTCCGCAAGGCCGCGGCGGGCGCCGACGCGGTGGTGACCTCGGGCGGCGTGTCCGTCGGCGAAGCCGATTTCACCCGGCAGATGATGGCGAAGCTCGGCGAAGTCGTGTTCTGGAAAATCGCCATGCGCCCGGGCCGCCCGATGGCCTTCGGCCGCATCCGCGCGCGCGGAAAATCGGCCTATCTCTTCGGCCTGCCCGGCAATCCGGTCGCCGTCATGGTCACCTTCTATCACTTCGTGCGCGGCGCGCTGCTGACGATGATGGGCCGCAACGACACCGACCTGCCGCTCCTGCGCGCGAAATCGGAGACGGCGATGCGCAAGAAACCCGGCCGCACCGAATACCAGCGCGGCATATTGGAATTGAAAAACGGCGAGTGGAGCGTGCGCCTCACCGGAGCGCAAGGCTCCGGGATCCTGCGCTCGATGTCGGAAGCCAACTGCTTCGTCGTGCTCGGGCACGAGCAGGGAAACGTCAAAGCTGGAGATTACGTCGATGTGATGGTGATGGACGGGCTGGTATAGACCTGTCCGGAAGCTTTGCCGCGCAACCAGTTGCACATGCCCATATATGCTTCTAGCATGGCTGCCACCCGGCAGCGGAGGAGGACGACGATGGACGCGCAAAACGAACCGAGACTGCTGTTTCCCAAGCTCAAGCCGTTCTACGATTGGGTCGCGCCGCTTACGTGGCCCCTGATCCGCTTGACCGTCGGCTTGATGATCCTTCCGCACGGCTGGCCCAAGTTGATGATGGGCGTCGGGGCGACGGCGCAGATGGCATTGGTCAAGCGAGGCATCGCGCCGGCCGAACCTCTGGCGGTCGTTCTCATCATCCTGGAAACCGTCGGCGGGCTGTGCGTCGCCTTGGGCCTGTTCACGCGCTTTTTCGCCGCGGCCATCACCATCGAAATGGCGGTGATCGTCTACCACCATCTGCCCAAATTCGGGTGGGGCGCCGGCGGCTACGAATACCCGCTGATGTGGGGCCTCCTCATGTTCGCCATAGCGCTGCGCGGCGGCGGCCCCTGGTCGCTCGACCGCAAGATCGGCTGGCAACTCTAGCGGGTCGCAGGTCGGGGTTTGCCGGAGGAAAGGGGTTCCATGACAACCATCACGAACGTCGCGGTCGCACTGGTCGCTGTCCTGCATTTCGGGTTCCTCATCCTCGAGATGTTCCTCTGGACCCGGCCCCTGGGCCTTCGCACTTTCGGCACCACGCCCGATTTCGCCAGGGCCACGAAGGCGCTCGCCGCGAATCAGGGTCTGTACAACGGGTTCGTCGCAACCGGGCTCGGATGGGGTCTCGCTCTCGGCGACGCGGGAACCTCTATCAAGATTTTTTTCCTCGGCTGCGTCGTCGTCGCCGGCGTATTCGGCGGCTTCACGGCGAGCCGCAAGATCCTCTGGGCGCAGGCGCTTCCCGGCGCCGTGGCACTCGCGCTCGTACTGTTGGCGTGACCTGCGGGTTCAGCCGAGCGCTGCGATCTTGGCGAGAAGGTCTTTGGCATCGACAGGCTTGACGATGTAGTCCTTGGCGCCCTGACGCATGCCCCAGACCCGGTCGGTTTCCAGTTTCTTGCTGGTGCACACGATCACCGGGATGTGCTTGGTGGCTTCGTCGCGCGTGATGATGCGCGTCGCCTTGAAACCGTCGGTACCGGGCATGATGATGTCCATCAGGATCAGGTCCGGCTGCTCGGTCTTCGCCTTGGCGATGCCCTCGTCGGCGCTTGGCGCGGTCACGCATTGATAACCCTGCTTGCTCAACACTTCCAGCAGGAACTGGCGGTCGGTGGCTGAATCATCGACGATCAAGATCTTCTTGATTGGCATGGCAAACTCCCCTGGACTGGACCGGGTTCCGCGGCGCCGATGCACTGCGCCACGCACACCCATTAGTATATGCGGTCACACGCGTGACAGGGGCAAGGTTTTTTTCGATGGGGGAAAAAATGAAAGCACTCAGCCGCGCAATCTGGGTCGCCTTGGGGGCGTCGCTCGCGTTTCGCGCGCCCGCACAGCCCACGCCGGCGCAGGGCGAGCTGCGCGAGATCTACCGGGAGCTGGTCGAGATCAACACCACCGACTCCGCCGGGAGCTGCACGGCCGCGGCCGAGGCGATGGCCGCGCGCCTGAAAGCGGGCGGCCTGCCTGCGCGGGACGTGCAGGTGATCGTGCCTCCGGGAGGGGCGAAGAAGGGCAACCTCGTCGCCCGCTACCGGGGCACCGGCGCGAAAAAACCCGTCATGCTGCTCGGGCACCTCGACGTGGTGGAGGCGAAGCGCGAGGACTGGCAGCGCGATCCGTTCAAGCTCGTCGAGGAGAACGGCTACTTCTACGCGCGCGGCGCGGCCGACGACAAGGCCATGGTCGCGGTGTTCGTCGCCAATCTGATCCGCTACCGGCAGGGAGGCTACCGTCCGGACCGCGACATGATTCTCGTTGCGACCTGCGACGAGGAAATCATCCCGACCAATTTCAGCGGCATCGTGTATCTCCTCAAGAACCACCGCAATCTCGTCGACGCCGAGTTCGCGCTGAACGAAGGCGGGAACGGCCTGCTCGACAAGAACGGCAACTATCTGCGCATGGCCATCCAAGCGGGCGAGAAGGTGTTCCAGACTTACCAGCTGGAGGTGACCAATCCCGGCGGGCACAGCTCGCTGCCGGTGAAGGACAACGCGATCACCCACCTCGCGGGCGGCCTCGCGCGCCTTGCCGCCCACGACTTCCCGTTCAGGCTCTCCGACACCACGCGCGCCTATTTCGAGCAGATGTCGCGCATCGAGACCGGGCAGACGGCCGCCGACATGAAGGCGATCCTGCGCGAGCCGCCCGATCCCGAGGCGATCGCGCGGCTGTCCGCGACCGCGCTGAACAACTCGACCTTCCGCACCACCTGCGTCGCCACGATGCTCGAGGCGGGACACGCGACCAACGCCCTGCCCCAGCGTGCACGCGCCACCGTGAACTGCCGCATCCTGCCCGGAGAACCGGTGGAGGAAGTGCAGAAGACCCTGGCGCGGGTCATGGCGAACGACAAGATCAAGATCACGCCGACGCACGAACCGACGCTCTCGCCCCCGCCGCCGCTCGCGCGCGAGATCGTCGGGCCGGTCGAGGCCGTCAGCTCGCAGTTGTGGCCGGGCGTACCGGTGGTGCCGACGCTCCTCGCGGGCGCGACCGACGGCCGCTTCACCATCAACGCCGGGATTCCGACCTATGGAGTGAACGGCATGTTCCGCGACCCCGACGGCGGGGGCGTGCACGGCTTGAACGAGCGCATCCGCGTGCGCTCCCTCTACGAGGGCCACGAGTTCCTCTACCGGCTGGTGAAGCTGTACGCGGGTGGAAGGTAGACCACTCGGCGCAGGTGAATTCAAACAACGCTCTTTCGCAAGTGCGCGCCGACGCGTCGGGGGCAGCGACGAGGTATGGTTCAACTCCGGCGATGACCGCTATTACACCGCATCCCGCAATAACCCCGAAGGTCCCGCGTTGGGGGTGATCGACGCGAAGAGCCAAAAACTGCTCCAGGTTGTTCCGACGGTTCCGCTGCAGTACGGAAGCGCGCACTCGGTTGCTGCGAATCATCATAACAACCACGTGCTCGTTCCCCTGCCGGCCAACAACGTCGTCCCGAACTGCCTGACCGGTTGTATCGGCGTGTACGGGACAGAAGGGGACGACTAGGACAGGGAGATCACCGAAACAGGGATCGCCGATGGCGCTCTCTTGGAAATGACAAGGGCCGGCCGTTTGCCGGCCCTTTTTCTTTGATCGATCGAGGGCGCGATCGCGCATCCCGAAGCAATCGCGCGGGCGCAGCGGGTATCGGCCCAGGCGCCTTCGGTGTGCTATCTTCAACGCCATGATGCCTTCTCCCGCAGCGCGATCCGAGCTGGCCCCGACGGGTAAGCTCCGCGTCGGGATCAACTACGGAAATTTCCTGCTTGTGAACAAGGACGCGGCGAGCGGCGAATATCGCGGCATCGCGGTGGATCTGGGGCGGGAGCTCGGCCGGCGGTTGGGCGTCCCGGTCGATCTGGTCCCCTTCGAGACCGCGGGCAAGCTGGCCGATGCGGCGAAGGCCGGCGCCTGGGATGTCGCCTTTCTCGGCAACGAGCCGCAGCGCGCGGGCGAAATCGCCTTCAGTCCCGCCTATCTCGAGATCGAGGCGGGATACCTGGTTCCGGCCGGCTCGCCGATTCGCACGATCGCCGACGTCGACCGCAAGGGCGTCCGCATCGCCGTGGCGGCGAAGAGCGCCTACGATCTGTACCTCAGCCGCAGCCTCAAGCATGCGCAGCTCGTGCGCGCCCAGGGGATCGACGCCTCGTACGAGATTTTCGTGAAGGACAAGCTCGAAGTGCTCTCGGGCTTGAAGCCGCGCCTTGCTACCGACGCGGCGAAGCTTCCGGGGTCGCGCGTGCTGGAGGGTCGCTTTACCGCCGTGCAGCAATCGGTGGGCACGCCCCAGGGACGGCCTGCCGCCGCGAAATATCTGGGCGAGTTCGCCCGGGACGTGAAGGCCTCGGGTTTCGTCGCCCAGGCGATCGCGCGGCACGCGGTTCGCGGAGTCTCGGTCGCGCCTTAGCGGCCGGCGGGGTGGAATTCCAGGCCCGCGTAGAGTGTTTGCTGGGGGAAAAGTCGCGTAGTCATTTTTTTGCTGGTCATCCAACCCTAGGAGGGGAGATGAAGAAGAATCTCGCAGTTCTGGCAGTTCCGCTGTTTTTCTCGATCGGCATGGCCGCGGGCCCGGTCTTCGCGGACGACGGTCACCGCAACCGGCTTTTCATCGACCGCGACGTCGATACCTTCGCCGTGCTGCCCGACGGCGTGCAGCATCCTGAGGGGATTACCGCCAATCCCGCGAACGGCGATGTCTATGTCTCGACGTTCACGGCCCCCTTCAAGCTGTTGCGTTATAACCGGCAGGGCAACCTCCTTGCGCAGCGCGACTTCGCGGCCCCGCTGCTCGGTCTGGAGTTCGATCGCGTCAACAGGAAGGTCTATATCACCAACGTCGGCGATTTCGCTGGCACCGGCTCGAAGATCCAGCGCGTCGCGGCGGATCTCTCCCAGCTGGAAGACGTGGCGATCATCAAGCCGGTCGGCGCGCCGGCTCCACGCGTTGTGGGCAACCCCGACAACAGCATCGATACGATTACCTTCGGCGATAACGCGCGCGTCCCTAATGCGATGGTCTTCGACGGAGACGGGAACCTCTACATTTCAGACTCTTTCCAGGGGGCCGTCTTCAAAATCACCAATCCGTCGGGCTGCGTGCCGAACTGCAGCATGGACACACTCGTCCACGATCCCTTGCTCGCCACCGCAGGGTTCCCACCCTTCGGAGCCAACGGGCTTGCCTTCAACAGCAACGAGTCCGTCCTCTTCGTCGCCAACACCGGAGACGACCGCGTGCTCAAGATCAGGAATCCGAAATCCGCAACGCCCACGGTCACGGTCTTCGCCGAGAGCCTCAACGGCGCCGACGGTCTCGTCTTCGACAAGCGAACCGGGCTGTTGTGGGTCTGCGCGAACCAAGCCGACGAAGTCGTGGCCCTGAACGACAAAGGCAGAATCGTCGCGAAGCTCGGCGAATTTCGCGGAATCAACAGCAACGGGACACCCGATGGCTTGCTCTTTCCGGCGAGCCCGGTCATCGTCGATGATGAGATTTTCGTCACCAACCTCGCCGTCGCCCTCACGAGTCCAACTCCGGACAACCCAGATGGAATAGGCGACGAGCCTGAGGAAGACGTCAAACTCTGGACGATCTCCAAGATGAAGCTGCCGCACTAGCCCGACGCAGATTTACGTCACCAAGAAAAGCCCCGCTCAGGCGGGGCTTATTTTTTACGGTTGCGGTTCTATCCCGCGAATTGCCGAACCAGCGTCAACGCCAGCATCCCGCCGACAATCGTCGCGAGGATGCTGCGCGTCGCCGCAGCGAGCGCGAACGCGACGAGGCCGCCGACGAGGCGCGGATTCTCGATCGAGATCGACAAGGCGCCGTGCGCCAGCGCAATATCGGGGACGATGATCGCCATGATCGCCGCGGCCGGCGCGTAGCGCAGCACCCGCTCGGCGGTCGGCGGCAGGCGCAGGTGGCTCCCGGGGAGGATGAACACGGCGCGGGTGAAGAACGCGATCGCCGCCATTCCGGCGATGAGCGCCCAGACGAGCCAGGATTCCGCAGCCACGCTAGTCCCTCCCCTCTTCGTTGCGCGGGCCGAGCCGCGCGACCGCGAGGCCGACCGCCACCCCGACCGCGATAGCTGCGAGCAAACCCAGATTCAGGGGCAGTCTCGCGGCGATCAATGCAACGCCGCCGGCCGCCAAGGCGCCCCACGCCACCGCGCGGTCGAAGAGCAGCGGAATGAGCAACGCGATCAAGGCGAGGGTGCTCGCGAATTCGAGCGACCATTCCCCGGGAATCATCGCACCGGCAAAGATGCCGATCCCCGAAGAGATCTGCCACGCGCACCACATCACGAGCGATCCGCCCAGAAAGTGCCAGTGCTTGTGCCGGTTCCCGTCGTCCGGCCGATAGCGTCCCGCGAAGAGCGCGAACACCCCGTCCACCGTGACGTAGGAAAGGAGCACGCGCCAGGGCCGCGGCAAATGCTCGAAGTGCGGCGCGAGGACCGCGCTGTAGATGACGTAGCGTAGATTCACGACGAGCGCCGTCGCGCACATCACCCACAGAGGCGCTTTCGCGATGAGGAGCGGCAGCACGGCGAGCTGGGCCGTGCCCGCGAACACGAGCACGCTCATCGCGACGGCCTGCGGCTGCGTCAGGCCCGCGCTCACCATCGCGACCCCCGCCACGATCCCCCAGGGCACGATGCCGACGAGGAGCCCGGCCGAGGCGAGAGCGCCTTCGCGAAGCGCCGAGATCTCCGCCGCGCCCGGCTCGCTGTCCACTACCTATTTCTTCAGGTTCTTGTAGAGCATCTCGACGAATTTCTCGGGCGCAAGGAACCCCTTGCCCCAGACCTCGTCGTACTTCGCGGTGGGCTTGGAGGCGGCCACCTGCTCCAGCGTCTTGCCCGCCCTGATTTGTCCCCGGATGTTGCCGGAGACCGCCGCCAGCATGTCGCGGTAGGCTTTGAGATCGGCTTTGCTCGCGAGCGGGCCGTGGCCCGGGATGATCTTCGTGTCATCACCCGCAGTCTTGAGCACGCCGTCCGCCGCGGCGAGCACGCCGGCGACGCTGCCGCCGCTCGAGGTGTCGATGAACGGATAGAGCTTGTTGAAGAAGGTGTCGCCCATGTGGACGACGTTGCTCTTCCCGAACCGCACGATGCTATCGCCGTCGGTATGGGCGCGCGGGACGTGGGTCACCACCAGCTCGTCGCCGTTCAAGTGGAAGGTCAGGTCGCGCGTGAAAGTGACCACCGGCAGCGCGACCCTCGGCTCGGGCTTGGTCTTCATGCCCAGAAACTCGATGAAACCTTCGGTCGAAAGCCGCTTTCTCACGTTCTCGTGCGCGACGATGACCGCGCCGGCCTTGCCCAGGTTCTCGTTGCCGCCGGTGTGGTCGAAATGCCAGTGCGTGTTCAGAACGAACTTGGCGGGCTTGGACGAGAGCTTGGCGATCGCCGCCTGGATCCTGGGCGTGAGCGGCGCGAACTGGTCGTCGATCACGAACACGGCGTCCTCGCCGACCGAAACGCCGAGGTTCCCGCCGGCGCCGGTCATCATGTACACCGTGTCGGCGAGCTTCTCGGTCTGGATCTCGACCTTGGAGAAGTCCTGCTGGGCCGATGCGCCGGCGGCGAAGAGCGCCGCAGCGCAAACTGCTAGGATGCGAAGAAAACAGGTTCTCACCGGTTGGGTCCTTTGGTTGGGAGCGAAAGCAATTCTAAACCACTCGCACAGGCACGGATCGGGGTTTGTGCGGCGCGTCACCACTTCATGTCGCGCATGCATTAAGGCTCATATGTCGTTGTCATGATTTCCCTTTGTCTTTGCCATGATTTCTTCTCTGGCGTTTCGCACTTTCCCGGAGATAGAATCTATGCGTCCGCCGGTTCGAGATTCTTCCCGCCCTTGCGAGGAATGAAGAGAAACGGGCGGACCGGAGTTTGTCCTGCAATAACCAAAGCGACGTTCCATTTCACCTGTGCTACGGATTCGTGCAGCCCACGGGGCGGCTAGAATTCAAAAGGAGGCTTTATGAAGGGGATCGTTTCATCGAGGCAATACTCAACCCGCGTATCACGCCGCTGCGCTCCACGACGGAACGCTCTTGCGGCTGCGCTGCTGCTTGTCGGCGTCGCTGCCGCCCCGTTGGCCGCGTGGGCCCAGACCAAGTCCAATCCGGTCTGCCCCACCGAAACGGCGTTCTACGACCCCGGACGCGCCGAAGACATTGTCGTGCCGAAGGGCTACAAGGTCGAGGTATTCGCCAGAGACCTCAACTTTCCCACGGACGTCGCCTTCGTCGGCGACAAGCAAAGCTTCAAGGTGGTGGTGCTTGAGTCCGGCACCGGGCTGCCGAGCCGGTGCAATAACAACGAGCTCGTGCCCGGCGTTCCCAGATTCGCGGCAAACAATCCGTTCACGCCCGACGTGCTCATCTTCGACCAGAACGGCAACAGAGTTGGCGGCCCGCTAGGCAAGCCGACGTCCGGCGGCGGAGGCTTTCAGGCCGACGGTCCCGCTATCGGGCTCTCATTCGAGCACGACCTTGCGGGCGGGAGATTGTTCGCGACCGATTCCAATCAGGGCGCGCGCGGCGCGCCTGGCCGGGGCAACAACACGTCCAGGATAGTGACCGTAGACCTGAGTAGCGGAACGGTCACCCCTCAGATCACCGGTCTGCCGACCGGCGACCATCCCACCGAGCAGATCCTCGTCAAGGACGGCTGGCTCTACTGGTCGCAAGGCTCCGCAACGAATTCGGGCGTCACCGGCCACGATAACGGCGGCGGCGGCAACCAGCACGACATCGCCTGCCAGCAGATCACGCTCAGCCAGAACGTCTGGGAATCGGGCATCCGCGCCCCAGTTCCCCCGGACGACCCAGGTCACCCGGTAAACCACGTGACCAGCGGCTACTCCAACCATGGCGTGGCCCGGCCCGGCGCGGTCGTGCCGGCGTTCGAAGACGCGACGAGCAAGGGCATGTGTACGGGCGCGATCCTGCGTGCCAAAATTTCGAATCCCCAGAACACCATCGAGCCCGTGGCGTGGGGATTCCGCAACCCGTACGGCATCCGCTTTTCTCCGGCCGACCATCCGTTGAAAGGCGAGATGATGATCTCCGAGAACGGCGAGGACGAGCGCGGCGCGCGGCCGACCAACAACTCGCCCGACCGGCTGGCCATCGCACGCCAGAACCCGGACGGCACGCCCGAGTATCACGGCTGGCCGGACCGCTTCGGTTTCCTCGACTCCACCCAGTCGGTATTCAATCCGCGCACGGGCGGCGATGCATCAGGTACGGCCAAGGAGGACTTGATCAAGAACAAACCGGTTCGCCCGGTGTTCGCCTTTTTCCCCCAGCAGCCGGTGGCGCCGCTGGCCATCGAGCCGTCGGACGTGGCGGCAGTCGGCCTCGACTTCGTGCCGAATTCGTTCGTGCATGGCGTGGTGAAGAAGAACGCGGCGCTGGTGTCGCGCGAAGGCGATTTCGGCTTCTCGCAAGCAAACGGCACGCCCGAAGCCGGCCATGACGTTGAGCTCGTCAACTTCACCGGCAAGAGCCCGAGCGAACTGCAGCTCTCCCGCTTCGCCTTCAATTGCAGGCAGGGCGATCAGTTCCATGATCCGGACGGCACGCCGAGATGTGCGGGTGAAACCGAGCAGGCATTTGTCAGCAGGATGCGCGGCATCAATCGCCCGACCACCATTCGCTTCGGGCCGGACGGCGCGGCGTACCTGGTGGACTACGGCGCGGTTCGCGATCCGGGCGGTTCCGATCCGGATTCGCGGTTTGTCGACCCGACCGACGCGCCGCTCGTGCAGATCCCGGGCACCGGCACGATCTGGAAGATCAGCCGCATCGATGAATGACGACAATTGATTGGCCAACGCAGCGATCAAAAATGCCCGCAACGCGAGTTGCGGGCATTTTTTTCAGTCCCCCCTAATCGATCTTCGATTCGTCGCGGTACATCACCTTGTGCCGCGTCTCCCTGATCCATTCGCTGATCTGATCGAGAGTCATGAACTGCTTCATGTCGAAGCGGTCCCAGCTGCGGATCTCGTCGAGCTTCTTCTTCCAGCGCTTGTAAGGCGCCTTCGCCGCGGGGCCGAAGCAGAAGATGTCGATGATCGAGAGCTCCTCCGGTACGCCGAGCAGCGGGCGCATGGCCTTCTGCGCCGTCTCCTGGCCGATCGCCGTCACCCACCAGACGTTGTAGCCGAGGGCGGCCGCAGCGAGATGCGCGGACATGGTCGAAGCCGCCACGCTCTGCAGCAGGATGCGCTCGGCGTTCTCGTGGTACTGGCGGTCGAGGTCGCTGCCGTCCATGAGCACGGGAAAGGCGCGAGTGAAGCGGAAGTCCGCGACCACCACGATCATCCCGGGGGCCGTCTCCAGCCCGCGGTAGTTCGGCGTGGGAAACTTCATCTTGAGCTTGGCGCGGCGCCGCTGCTCCTCGACGAAATAGTCGGCGATCTTTCTCTTGGTCTCGGGATCGGTGACGATGATGTAATGCCAGGGCTGCGCATTCGCCCCTGAAGGCGCATGGCGCGCGGCTTCGAGGATGAGATCGTAATGCTCGCGCGGCACGACGCCGCCGGGATCGAACTGGCGCGTGGTGAGGCGGTTGCGCATCACTTCGAGCAGAGCTTGGCAGCGGGCGAGCGCCGCGGTCTGGGTCATTTCATCACCTCGAATCACTTCCTGTCCGGCTCCAGCCGCACCACGTTGGCCGAGGGCTTCTCCTCGATTTCCGCGGCTTCGATCTGCTGGAAGCGCTGCGAGATCTTCCGGCTGGAAACCTGCACGTCCTCGGCGTCCTGGTGCGCCTGGCGGATGTGGTCGGCGAGCTTCTTCATGCGCTCGTCGAAGCGCTGGAAATCGACGCCGAGCTTGCCCAGCTCCTCCTGGATGATGTGGATGTGCCTGCGCGTCTCCACGTCTTTCAGCACCGCGCGCGCGGTGTTCAGCACCGCCATCAGCGTCGTCGGCGAGACGATCCACACGCGCCTGCCGATCGCGTACTCGACGACCTCGGGATGGTAAGCGTGGATCTCGGCGAACACGGCCTCCGCCGGGACGAACATCACCGCGCCGTCGGAGGTCTCGCCCGCGATGATGTATTTCCTCGCGATGTCGTCGACGTGCTTGCGGATATCGGCCTTGAACTGCTTTTGCGCGAACGCGCGCTCCACCTGGTCCGCCTCGCGGTCGAACATGCGGTGGTAGTTCTCCAGGGGAAACTTCGAGTCCACCGTCACCAATCCGGTGGGCGGCGGAAGGCGCAGCGCGCAATCGACGCGCATGCCGTTGGAGAGCGTGTACTGCAGCTCGAACGCCATGGGCGGCAGGACATTCCTCACCAGGGCCTCGAGCTGGACCTCGCCGAAGGCGCCGCGCGAGCGCTTGTCCCCGAGCAGCTCCTGGAGGTTCACGACGCTGCCCGTCAGGGTCTCGATCTTCTTCTGCGCCTCGTCGATGGTCGCCAGGCGCTGCATGACGTTGACGAAGGTCTCGTTGGTTTTCTTGAAACCCTCGTCGAGGCGCTCGTCGACCTTGCCCGCGATCTGGGAGCGGCGCGACCGCGGCGACGGGGTCCTTGAGCGAGCTCCGCAAGCGGGCGAAGCCGAGCGCGAGCCAGACGAGAACGGCCAGGCTTGCGGCGGCAACGATGAGCGCGATTTCAGCCATGAGTCATTGTAGCGCGCGGCTCAGATGACCTCGCGCAGCGCCGCCATCGGCGGACGGCTCAACGCCGCTCGCGCGCCCGCCCAGGCGTTCAAGACGACGCAGGCGAGCCCGAGCGCGGGGCCGGCGAGCCAGATCCAGCCGTTCCAGATGAAGTCGAGCTGGAACACGCGCGTCGCGAGCGTCCAGCCGATCGCGGTCGCGCCGAACGAGCCGAGGAGCCCTGCGATCGCGCCGAGCACGGCGAACTCGGCGCGCTGCGCGGCGAGCACCTGAGCACGTCTCGCCCCGAGCGCGCGCATCACCGCCGCCTCGTGCGTGCGCTCGTCCTGGGTCGCGAGCAGCGCCGCGTACAGCACCAGCACGCCGGCGCCGAGCGCGAACAGGAACACCAGCTGCACCGCGCCGATCAACTGGTCCATCACGAACTGCAACTGCCGCAGGATCACGCCTACATCTATCACCGTAAGGTTGGGAAAGGCCTGCGACAGGCGCAAGGTCAGGAGCGCGTCGCCCGCGGGCGCATGAAAGCTCGCGATGTAGCTCGCCGGGAAGCCTTCGAGCAATGCCGGGGTGGTGATGAAGAAGAAATTCGGGCGCATCGAGTCCCAGTCGAGCTTGCGCACGCTCGTGACCGGCGCGGAGAAACTGCGGCCCGCCGAGAGAAATTCGAGCGTGTCGCCCACCCGGACGCCGAAGCGCTCGGCGATCCAGTGCTCCACCGAGACCGCGCCGCGCGCAAGATCCTCGGGGCCGAACCAGGCGCCCTCGGTGAGCTTGTTGTCGGGCGGCAATGCAGACAGATAGGTCAGATTGAACTCGCGCTCGATCTGGCGCTTCGCGCGCTCCTCCGAATAATCCTCCGCACCCACCGGCTTTCCGTTGATGGCGACCAGGCGCGCGCGCACCATGGGAAAGGTCTGCGTGCGCCTCACGCCGTTGCGCTCGAGGAATTCGGCCAGGGGCTGTCGCTGCTCGGGCTGGATGTTGACGAGAAACCGGTCGGGCGCATCCGGCGGGAGCCGCCCGCGCCAGGCGTCGAGCAGATCGCCCCGGATCAGGGTGAGGAGCAGGATCGCGGTGAGCCCCACCGCGATCGCCACGATCTGCACGGCGTTGGCGCGCGGGCGCCGCAGCAGGTTCGCAAGGCCGTAACGCCAGGAGATGCTGCCGGTCCGGCCGAGCCGCCCGATCAACTGCAAGGCGCCGTAGCCGATCGCCGCAAAGATTCCGAAAGCGGCGGCAAAGCCCCCGAACACGTAACTCGCAAGCTTCAGCTCGCCCGCCTGCCAGAGAAGCAGCCCGAACACCGCGGCCAATCCCACTACGTATACAGCGAGCGCCCCCTGCCTCGGGGGGCCGACGTCGCGCCGGATCACGCGCAGCGCCGGGACGTCTTTGAGCTGGAGCAGAGGCGGCAGGGCGAAGCCGAGCAACAGCGCCAGCCCCGTCGCGGCGCCCTGCAGCACCGGGGAGAGGCCGGGCGGCGGCAAGGTCCCCGGTATGAGAGCCGCGAGCCACCAGGCGACCAGGGTCTGCACGACGAACCCGAGGACGCAGCCCGCAAGCGAGGCCGCGAGCGCGAGCACCAGAAACTCCCAGGCGAAGAGAGCGAAGAGCTGCGATTGCGCGGCGCCCAGGCAGCGCATCACGGCGTAGCCGTCGAGGTGCCGCTCGGTATAGCGCCGCGTGCCGAGCGCGATCGCCACCGCGGACAGGACCACGGCCAGCATGGCGGTGAGCCCGAGGAAACTCTGGGCGCGGTCCAGGCCCGCGCGCACCTCGGGCCGCGCGTTATCCAGGCTGTCGATGCGCTCGCCCCGGGAGAGGCGCGCCCTCGCCCATTGCTCGAACTGCCGGATTCGCTCGCGCTCGCCCGCGGCGAGGAGCTGGTAGCCGATGCGGCTTCCGGGCTGCACCAGGCCGGTGGCGGGCAGATCGTCGAGCCGCATCATCAGGCGCGGCGCGAAGTTCATGAAGGACACGCCGCGGTCGGGCTCGAGGGTGAGCACCGCGCCGACGCGAAAGCGCGCCCGGCCGAGCTCGATCGCGTCGCCCGGGCGAACCTTGAGCTCCGCCATCATGCGTTCGTCCAGCCACACCGTGCCCCGCGGCGGAACCGCAGCGGTGTCCGCGTCCGGTGCATTCAGGCCGGGGGCGATGCGCAGCTTGCCGCGCAAGGGATAGCCCGGCGACACCGCCTTCACCGCCGCGAGGAACGTCTCGTTGCCCGCACGCGCCATGCTGACGAAGTTCATGCTCTCGGCGCGGCTCAACCCGCGCCTCGCGACCTCGTCGCGGAACTCCGGAGCCCAGGCATGGTCGGCCGTCATCAGCATATCGGCGCCGAGCACTTGGTGCGCTTCGCGCGTGAGCGCCTGCCGCACGCGATCGGCGAAGAACGCGACACTGGCTACGCCGCCCACGGCGAGCACGAGTCCGAGCGCCAGCACGCGCAGCTCTCCCGCGCGAGCGTCGCGCAGGAGCATGCGGAGGGCGAGGCGGAGCACCGCTTAGCCCTCGCCGTCGATCCGGCCGGCGACGAGCCGGATCCTCCGGCGGCAGCGGCCGGCGATCGCCTCGTCGTGGGTTACCAGCACGAGCGTCGTGCGCGCTTCCGCGTTCATCTCGAACATGAGGTCGATCACGCCTGCGCCGGTCGCGGCGTCGAGATTCCCGGTGGGCTCGTCGGCAAGGAGCAGCTTCGGCTGGGTGACGAAGGCGCGCGCGAGCGCCACGCGCTGCT
>WNGA01002365.1_pt1 | contig 28798 bp, 17 predicted proteins | sample 5400061 | NCBI WGS metagenome assembly WNGA01 (sample SAMN13153366, study PRJNA577476) | soil metagenome | isolation source: 100 cm soil or saprolite under grassland replicate 2 | place: USA:California | collected 2016-06-15
AAACACGTAGATTTCTGTCAGCTGGTCAATTATGCTTGGCATTGGGTCGTCCTTCACTGGAGTAGTTTTTGTGTTGCAACGTAATTCTACTCTTCAATGAAGTTCTGACGACCCATTTCCAACCCAAGACTGGGATTAATACTATAACGAGGATTCGCCCAAAGGCTAATTGCTTGGCGCTATAAAACCCTGATTTGACGAGTGCTTGAGAGGTTTTACCCACAGGACCTGCCGATTTGATTCGGCTATAAGCCTTTAGAATCAATAAAGCCTCGTTGTAGTACTAAAAAGCCCATCAATATCGGATGACAATATGCTTTCTACTGAACATGAGAGTTGAGACCGCTGTAGGTGGCGATATGCTAAAGCCGAATGGAAGCCGATATTGAGGTTTAATGTATCCTTGCGGTGGCGCGGTGTGAAAAAGTGAATCAAATCTGTTTCTGACTTGGCCGATGTTATTGAAGACTCTGGCTGAGGCGATTGAGCCAGCTTTGGACGTTGACGGGGCGATTCGAGCAAAGCCGCTCCTTGGCGTACGCTTCCGCGTTTCATCACTTCATCTCAGCCGCTGTAGATCGCCCAATTTGCGTTACCGTCAGAAGGCGGACAATGCGTCTTTAAGCCTGTCGAAATGACCGCCATTTAGGCCACGGCCGAACGGGTGTTGGTCGGGCATCGCGTCGTAAGCTTGCATGACGATCTCCGCCGCGCGCTTCAGGCCGTCGAGGTCATTGATTGCCGCGCGCAGGTCCTCGAACATCCCATCGGAGAACCAGGGAGAGAGTTCTCTGTGCCTCTCGGAGTCGAACGCCTCAACCATCGCCTTGGCGGCTTCGATGAGCGCCTGTTTTGGCCAGTAACTCCGCCAGTAACAGAGCAAGCTGCCGAAGATTTTGAACTCGATAAAGAGGCCGTCCATCAGGTAGCGCAGGATGAGCCGTTCGGTACCCGGCTCGATGGCGCTCGAAAGCCGCCATGCGCCGCTAGCCAGCTCGAACGCCGCGCGCTCGACGGCGCTGCCGACGCGCTCGGCATCGTGACCGCATTGGGAGCAGAGCTTGAAGCGCCCGTTTTCCTCGTCCCACAAGGCTTCGGCCCCGCATACGGGACAGTGGCCCTGCGTCAGGCAGGATTCGCAGTAGTCCTCAGCGGGCCGGCCTGCGCGCACGCCGTGATAGAACTCTTGCAGGCGCTCAGTCACGATCCCCCGTCCGTTGCAGTCCGGGCAGGGCCATGCGACGGCGTCCGGAGTCATCTTTAAGTTTGACATATTTCACTCCGCTAAAACCGAACGGGCCGCGCGTGGCGACCCGTTCGGTATTCCCGTTTAAGTTATGGCTCTTCATTTTCGGCGCGAGCCGCTTCTATTTTTCATCTTGATGGAGGCTGCGCCGATGTCACAGAAGCGCGCCGTCAATCTCCTTTCGCTTCGGTCATGCGCCTCTTTAGGTAGGCTTGCATTTCGTTGCAGCCCAATCGGAGCGACTCATCATTCCAGTCATTGCCGCAGGGTGGTCTAAGCCATAGCGCTTGGCGCTCGAAGGCGACCAACGGCGCCGCCAATCCTCGGTCGGCCTTGGTCTCGCCCTAGGCGATCACAATTTGGGTGTTACTAGCCCGATCGGCCGCCGGCGATAAGCTTATTGATTGTCGCCCAGTCCGTGCTTCCAGCCTGAACACTTTATTCTCGAAATCACACGAATAGAGCGGGAAAGAAAATCCCCGAAATTCAGACCAACGAGGGCGTTGGCCACGGGGATCGGCGTGTAAAACATTTGTGACAAGACATAGAACCCCAGAAAGTGGGCTGTAAGAAAGGACGTATTGAGAATGAGACGCACGATATTCATTGACATTGAACCCCTACCTGCTCTAAATCTACCCGCGGGTGGTTTTCCACCCGTCAAGCCGGCCTCATTTGACGAGAACCACCTCAAGACGCCCCTGAATGCCGCCTTCTCCGCATCGGCTTCATTGACGAGTCTCCGCGCGGCGAGATCGAGCGTGGTGTGATCGGCTGGGACTCCCGACATGGAGCGTTCCACGGTGATGAGCGAATTATCCTGGCGGAGTTTCGGCGCCGCATGAAAACATTCCGGCCGAATGTTGACCGCATCGTCGGCCACAACATCTACGGTTTCGATCTGAAGTTCATACTCAAACACTCAATCATTCACGGCGTGCGTCCGACGGTTGATCTGTCGTTTGCGCGTTACCGCAACCAACCGATCTTCGACACGACGTATGAACGGGAGCGGTGGATCTACGGATCGAGGGGCGGCCTGGAACCGCTCGCCAGAGCGCTCGGCTTCGAATCATCGAAGCAGAACGGCGTCAGCGGCTCGCAAATCCACAGCCTCTTCGAGGCCGGCGAGCATCGCGGCATCCACGACTACTGTTTAAAGGATGTCGAGCTGATGTGGGCGATATACAAGCGAATGGTTTTTGAGGAATGCGCGACAGCGCCTGCGCCGGTTCGAGGATACAGCAGTCGGATTTGTTCGCGTGGAAAGCTGAAGACTCGCGGCAGGAATTCAAATTTGACGACAGAGATTGAATATCGGGTAGACTGAGGCAGCTAAGGCGCCATGAATTTTCACTGATGCGGCGGATCGAACACGGATTATCTGTGGCGATCCGCCGCATCAGTGAAAATCCGTGGCTGCTTCCGTTCCAATTCATCAGGTAATGTGAAATCACATGCAATTCGAGATACAGGTGATAAAACAGCTCGTTAAGTGGTACGAAGAGACAGCGCGGCCGTTCTTGCTGAATACGGCGCAGGAGAAAGTGGCGGATTTCGACAAAGACGCCGACCGTTTATCGAAGGCCGTCGAGTCGTTTGACCCGGAATTGGCCGTTTGTTTTTTAGGGAGTTCGGGGATCGGAAAAAGCACGTTGATCAACGCGCTGTTGGGCGGCAAACAAGCTGTCGTGCCTTCCGGCGGGGTCGGGCCTCTCACCGCGCAGGCCGTGGTCGTCCGCTATCGAGAGGCTCCCGGATTCGAGGTCGAATATCACAATCCCCTCCGCCTATGGCGCACGATCTTCGGTCTTGAGCGGGCGTTCAAGGCCGAACTGGGCGCTCCTGCCGCAAGCCCCGAATTGCCCGCGGAGTTGGACGATATGGAAGAGTCCGACCTGCCTGAAGAGACAATGGCGGACCAGGCGGCGATTGAAGGCGAATCGTTGCCGGAGCAGGAGCAACAGCGCCGTGAGCGCCGCGAAGAATTGCGCAGGCGGGCGCAACTCTTGATCACGGGCAGTCAGGAGCAGTCGCGAGAACTGCGCTACCTGCTCGATTGCCTGCGCGAGGCGGCTGACGGCAAGAGGATTTGGGGAACGAACGCCGATCAGGCCGACGAGGACCGCATTCGACAGATCAAAGCGGCTTTGGCGTTAGCGAAGTCCGACGGGAGATTCGCGCTGAACGGCTCGGCGACCAAAGAAGAGTTTCAACGAGTCTTGCGGGACCATGCGACCGGCTTTCTGGCCCCGATGATCAAGAGCCTGACGCTGAATTTGCAGGCGGATTTGCTGAGGGAAGGCGTGACGCTCGTTGACCTTCCGGGCGTGGGGATCGTGCGCGACGTTCACAAAGATGTTACGCGGCGATGGATTCGCGAGAAGGCGCGCGCGCTTGTCCTGGTAGTGGATCACCGCGGGTTACAGGAGTCGCTGGCCGAGGCGTTGAAGCAAAGCGAATTCCTGAACTCGCTGCTTTATTCGGCTGACGAGCCGGTGGACGACCCGATTCTCATGGTAGTCGTAACGCGCATGGACGACGTCGCCGGTGAGCGTTATCGGCAGGATACGGAGAAAAGCAAGAGGAGGAGCCAATATTTCCTCGAAGCGACGGAGGAAGCCAAAACGCGGCTGCGGGGCGATGTGCGGAGATACCTGGAAGAGATCTGGCTGAACGACACCGCGGCTGCTACTGATGGGCGTAAACGGGTGGTTCGCAACCTGCTCGATAAACTCGAGGTGCACCCTCTGTCCGCGCCCGAATACGCCAGGCTTATTGCTGACGACGACGACGATCGGCCTTTCCTGAAAAATCTTGAGCAGACCGGCGTGCCCGGCTTTGCGGGGAGTCTTAGCGCGCTGGCGGGAGAGCGACGCGATAGAGCCGGCCGGAGATTGAAGGAGCAAACCGCCCTTTTTCACGAACGGCTGAGTGTCACGCTGCGGCTGATCGAGGCGCAATGGGAGGCCGAGAGCCGCGCCGAGGAGGAGGCCGCGCGCTTGCGCGAGGACCTGGAGCTTTTTATGCGGCCCCTGCGCATCGAGCTGGGCGTGCGGCAGGGGGCATACCGGACTTTTCTGAAGAAGGGAGCGCCACAGCGCATAGAAGACCTAGTCGTGGCGGCCAGGCACAAGGCCAGCAAAGAGATCGACAGGTATCTCAAAAGACTGGGGACCAGCCATTGGGCCACATTGCGCGCCTCAGTCCGCCGGGGCGGTCGTTACTCGGGCGCTTCGGACATCAACTTGCCGACCGAATTCGCGCTGCGCTTCGAAGAGCCTGTGGCTGAGGTCTGGGGGAAAGATATTCTCAAAGACATCCGCAGAGAGACGAGGGAATACGCGCAGGATTGCGTCGCCATCGTCGAGCAGGTCAGTGAATGGGCGCTTGCGCAAGGCGCGCGCGTCCAGCCAAAAGTCGTTGAGGCGCAGCGGGACGCCATCCGCGCCGACGCTAAAAAACTGGAAAATGTCGGGCACGAGATGGTCAAGGAAATGCGGGACGAGGCCAAGGCCAGACTGATTGACGCGATTGAGGGGCCGATAAAGAAGGCCTGCGAGGAGTTCGTGCGCCAAAATATGGATGTCGGGTCTGGAGTCCGGCATCGCATCCTGGAGTTGTATGAGAGTCTGCCCGATAAGGTGACCGAGGCGGCCGAAGAACCGGCCAAGCGAATCCTGCTGAAGCTCTTCAAAAGCGTCGAGAAGGAGATTCTCAACACTTTCGCCGATCACCAGAATCCGCTCGATTCCGTGGCCGAAGCGATCGTCAGCTCGCAAGAAAAATACCTGAAGCGCGGCGACTCCCAAATGAAGAAGCGTGTGCTGGAAGAGCTGCGAGAGGTGGAACAAAGCATGCCAGGAGATTCAATCGCGAGCTCGGCGGTCTGAATCGAAACGCGCGACGTTGGGACGCTGGCACAGCGCCGCGCGCGTAAGCAAGCGGTTGTCTCATAGGTCAACCGCTTGCTTACGCGCGCGGCGCTGTTTAGCAGGGACGTTTATGCCGACGAATTATCTTTATACAAAGTCTGGAAATGTATATCCGTCCGGGATTCTTCGCGAGCACGAGGAATGGGGATTGAAGACGATTGATCTGGTTCACCCGCCTCGGCGGTTCTGGGGCGATCAAGGTGGCCCGGACGTTCTGGTCGAAGAAGGAGTTGATGTGCGGCGCGCGCAGCCGCTGCCTTCGCCGGCGCGGTTACTGCAGGCGCTGCCGGACAATGACAACTGGCAGTCGCACTCACGCCGGAGCCTGGCCCGACTGCATGCCCACTACTTGATTTGTGAAGACCCGCAGCGCCGTATGGACGCGCGTGAAGTTGACACATTGTCTCATCAAGTCAGTCTGGTTCGGCACATCCTGCAGACTGAAAGCTTGAAGCGCGTGCTCATTGCCGACGAAGTCGGCCTGGGTAAGACCGTGGAAGCGGGCTTGCTGCTGAAGGAATTGCTGGCGCAGCGTCCGGGGCTGCGCGTGCTCTATCTGGCTCCGGCGCGTTTGGTCAGCAACGTACGCCGTGAGTTCGACCGCATGAGGCTTCCTTTCCGCCAATGGTCGTCGCAGGGAAGCGACGCTCATCTTACCGATCCGAAATTGATCGCTTCGATCAATCGCGCGGTTCACGAGAACAACTTCAACAAGCTGCTGGAGGCGCCGCCATGGGACGTTCTGGTTGTGGACGAATGCCATCACCTGTCGGCGTGGTCGGATAGCGGGGGTGATACGAGCGAGGCTTACCGCCTGGTCCGCGAACTGGTCGCCCGCCAGCCTAAGGATGCGCGCCTGATTCTGATGAGCGGGACTCCGCACCAGGGACACGAAACACGATTCGAGAACCTGCTCCGATTCCTGCGCGAGCCGAAGGAATCAGATAGCCAGATAACCGGACGAGTGATCTACCGGACGAAGGACGACATACATGATTGGGATGGCAATCCCGTTTTCCCGCCTCGACAGGTGAACGAGCCGCTGGTCATCGATCTGGGTGTGGGGCACAGGGATTGGATACAGCAGATCCATGATTTTTACCGGCCCCCGTATGATGAGCGCCGTCACGGCGAGGCAAGGCGGCGCGCCGCCGGTTGGCGCTGCGCCCAGGCGCTGCAGTGGGCGGCTTCAAGCCCGCAGGCAGGACTGGGCTATCTTGTCAGGCAGGCCGTGCGCTCCGGCTGGGATTTGAGCAACGAATCCTTGAAGACGGCGGTGAGGGCTCTGCGTCCTTATCGGCTTGGGCCTGCTGATGAGCCGATCGATAGTCTTTTCCGCCGGATCGTGAAAGAGGTGGACCGGCAGAAGATGGATGCCGACATCGAAGACATAGAAGATTTTATCGAAGTCGCCGACCGGGTAGCGCGCCGAGGACTGGAGCAACTGCTGCTCGAAGGCGTTCGTTTGGCCGAGAAGGCCGGCGCCGAGAAGTGGGAGATAATTACGGAAGAGCTTCTCAAACCGGCCGGTGATGAAAAAATCGTTCTGTTCGCTCAACCGATAGAAACCGTCACCTCCCTGGCCGGATTCCTCGAACGGACAACCGGAAGGAAAGCGGCGCTGATAGTCGGTGGTCAAAGCGACGCCGAAAGAATACGCGAAGTAGCCTCTTTCTGGGACCCGAACGGACCTCAATATCTGATCTCTTCGCGGGCGGGCGGCGAAGGGTTCAACATGCAGGTCGCGCGACGGTTGATTCATCTTGACGTGCCCTGGAACCCAATGGACATGGAGCAGCGCGTCGGCCGCGTCCACCGCTTCGGTTCGCGCGAGACCATCATAGTAGACACTGTTGTGGTCCAAGACAGCCGTGAAGCGGACGCCTACCGAATCGCCCGTGACAAACTCAGATTGATTACGGCTACGATGGTTGAGAAAAATCGGTTCGAGTCGGTCTTCTCGCGAGTCATGTGTCTTTTGCCACAGGACGCTTTGCAGAACCTGCTGTTGAACGCCCCGGCGGAGCCGCTTAATCCCCAGGAGGAAGAAAAACTTTCCGAGATGATCCGCCAGGGTTTTCAAGATTGGAAAGCCTTTCACGATCGCTTCGGCAAGGAACAAAGAGCGCTGGAGCGCCAAAATCCTGGATTGTTGACCTGGGATGACGTGGCCTTCTTTTTGGAAGAGCTGGGCGCAGCTCGCCGTGAAGACGGTTATAAGCGACAACGTTTTCGGCGAGAAGGAAAGATGGTCAATCGGGTTGATGAAGACGCTACCGTTCTACAACTCAGCGACGGAAAACGCTACGTATGCGGCGATTATGGAGAATCGCTCGTCTTCGGACCGGACAAGACAATCACAGCGAAACTGGGGTTGAATCTGAAGCCCGTGGCCGAAATCATCCGAAAATACGCCTTCCCGGAACAGAATTGCGGCGCCGCATACCTCAGACGGCCGGAAGCGGAAAAGAAGCCGTCCGGATTCGCCTTGCCGTTCGGCGCACTGATTTTCCTTCGACAGACCCTGCGAGCAGACAGGACCGGCGGTTGGATCGAGCAGGGGGGCGCCTTGCGCTGCTTTGTAATTCAAGCCGGCCAATCGGTGGAGCTGAAAAACGGAGAGAAGAAGCTTTTTCTTCAAGGTCTGTTCCGCTCGGTCATTCGCAAGTCCCCGGAGACGGCTGAAGACTTATTGCAATTCATGGTTTCGGCGGAGACCGATCTGATCGAACAGTTGCGGCGTCCGACGGAACAGGAGATGGCGGCGCAAATCAGGCACTCCGTTGTGCCGCTGTTCGCCGGTGTGATTACGGCATAAGTCGATGCGCTCGAAACGCGCTCTGAGCCTGCTCTGCAGGAGGTTCAAAGGGTCTGACGAAGAAGTAATCGTGGATTGAGGCCTTGAGCGCGCTTTCCCGGACGCTTCCATCCGCGACCGCATAATTTGCCAGACAGGACGTTCGAGATGACGAGGTCGAAGTAATTCTTGGGCAGCGGCGTCTCTTCGAATGGCCGGATGAAGACATTGGTTTGCGGGTAAAGCCGCGAAAGAATGCGGCCTGTCAGCGAATCAATCTCGACGGCGACGCGTTCGGAATTGGCTCTGAGCGATTGCGGCATCGTGCCGAGAAAATGGCCGACGCCTGCGGCAGGCTCGATAATTCGAAGCTTTGGTCGCCCCGACAGGCCGAGCGCGACCGACCGGGCGGAATCCAGTTCGAGGACTCTCTCTCCGCTGTGTGGAGCAAGGCCGAAATGATCGAGCGCCGCGTATATCGCGCGAATGATCGGCAGGCTGGTGAAATGAGCGTTGAGCGAGCTTGCGCGCAGGCTTTGGGTCTTATCCCGCGTGAGCAGTTCTTGCAATTCGGCGCTCGGGCGAGACCAGGAAAAGGTTCCGTTGGGAAAAGCGCGGTTGAGGGCATCGGAATCCCCCCAGCCTGTGTATCTTGCAAGAGTCCGCTGCTCTTCTATCGTCAGATCGCCGGGCGGGCGGGATTCGGCTTCGAGCCGTTTGAGAAGCGCGATTGCGGCGACGTTGAATTTGAAGCGCGAAGCCGCGCCTCCCAAATCCGACAGATCATCCTCATGATCAAAGCGAAAGTCTGCGGCGGTATCGCTGGTAGCGACAGAAGTGGCCTGCATGACAAATCCCCTTCAAGGATGAACATGTTTATGAATCACTTGGCTGTATTCAGGCGTGTTGAGCGAGGATCATTTTGCCTCTTTATGGAGACGTCCCCTCTTACAGCTAGAGATCTGGGTCCGGCAGATCAGATCGGTTTTGCGCACCGACGGCGGTTCGTTCTCGGTGATTCCGCTATACCATCCGAGAGCGGCTCGCGCCTCATCAACCCCGTGCGCGATGACCGCGCAATAACCCTCTTCCAACACGCCCAGAAGAAAGGCTTTTTGCTCTTTCGTGGCGACGCCATCTTCCGATTTCATTTCCAGGTATAGGCCGTGATACCCACGGCGAGCGGCGGGCAGGCATAAATCGGCCACTCCAGCCACGACGCCTTCGGCTTTGAGTTTTCGCGCCACGTAGAGGTTCCGGTATCCGCCATTCGGCACGGCGTAAAGGAGTCTGAGGACTGGATGAGCATTCTGGATCGCTCTCACCCATTTGATCAGGGCGACCTGATGACGGCGCTCAAGCTCACGTGGCTTAGCTCGTTTCTTAATACCCAATTTCTCCGCAAGGACTTCGCCGGACAATTGAGAAACGTGAACGCGAATCGGCATATTTTTTCTTGATGAAGTGGAGAAGGCTTTGGAAACCTTCTTCAGACGCGAGTGGGCAAACGGCGGGGAGACGAACGGCATCGTCGCCGCTCACTGTCCTTGCGAGCCGCTTCTGTTTTCTTCTTAAGAGGAGACGCGCCCAGTTCGGTGGAGACGCGTCATCACGACATGTCTTAAGACTCGATCTGAGGCGATTGCGCCAGCGCTGGACACTTATGGATGTGATCGGAAGGTTGCGAGCGCCGGCGTCGTCAATCCTCTTTCTTGTCAAAATGAGTTGATGACCTAGTTAGCCCCGGCGATTCATTTATTGCAGGTGCCGCTGGCTTTTTGTTTTGCGCTGGGAAGAGGAAATAAAGGGAGGAAAACAGGAGGCGTCCCGCTGCTTGTTGGACTTCTTCATGGGTGTCCTCTCCTTGTCGCCGTCCGCTGAATTCCACTTGCAGTTCAAAGAGAATGGCGGCTTGTCCTTCAATCATGTTCGGTATTGATAGTTCGAGTCTTGAAGAAATATTTGTTGACTCAGATTTTCGGCGTATATAGACTTCGCTCCGCTGAGGTGATCACTAACTGTAGCCGCAATTCCCTGCTTTACTTCAAATTGTGACTTCTATCTCAGTAGATATAGTCCATTCGCAACAAATTGCTCGAAAACTGATGGATATTTTCAAAAGTTTCTATGTTGAGGCTGCCCACAGGCTTCCAAATGTTCCCCCAGGGCATAAATGTGAGAGACTGCATGGTCATTCTTACAAAGTGGAGATTCACGTGCGCGGACCTATTGGGGCCGAGACGGGGTGGGTGATTGATTTCGCAGAAATTCAAGAAGCCTTTCAGCCTTTACTCGAGCGATTAGATCACCACTACTTAAATGAGATCGAGGGACTTTCGAATCCGACCAGCGAAAATATCGCGCGATGGATTTGGGACCGTCTTCGCTCATCCCTCCCAACGTTATCCAAGGTGGTGGTGCATGAAACTTGTACCAGTGGTTGCGTATACCAGGGACAAAACGATTAAAGTGCATCTCTTGAAGGTTTCGCGCAGAGCTTATGTCTCAGATTACTATTGAGAGGGTCAAAGATCTCGCAGCTATTGATCAGATTAAGCCCATTGCTGATAAACACCGCTCGGAGCTTGGCTTCCATTCCCGGCAGAGTTTCATTGATAGCTGCCAAAGGAACGAGCTTTTTGTGGCCAAGATTTGTGGCCAGGTAAAGGGGTTTGTGCGCTTTCACCATAGGCGCGATCACCTGACAACCCTTTATGAAATCGCCACTGCTCCGGAAGCTAGGAGCAAAGGCGTTGGCCGGCAATTAATCAAAGCGCTGATCTCTGATTGCCAGGAGGTCGGATCTCGATGCATCAATCTCTCCTGCCCCGTGGAACTGCCTGCGAACCGATTCTATGAGAAACTCGGCTTTGTGCGTCGGCGTCGTCGAAGTCTCCCCGGCAAAAGTCGGCCGTTAAACGAGTGGAGCCTTCCAGTCCTTCCGCATCGCCCAATTAGCTTCGTCGCTTCATTGACGGCTTCCAGCAATGACCTGAAACATCTGATCCGCGTCTGGGAGGCTGAAGGCTCAGATGGACGACCGTTCGCGAAGTGTATTATCACCCCACTCTTCATCGAGGCGAAGTCGTTCGAGTACGTGCGATACATGCACGATCGATGGGGAGTAAAAGTGTTTTTTGATTCGGGAGGGTTCTTCGTTCAACAGGGAAAGATCCGTTACGATGAATTGTTCGCACAACTCCTTGACTTCTATTTTCAGCATGACTGGGCCGAGTGTTATGTACTACCCGATTTTGTCCCTACATCAAAACACTCGCCGGAGGAAGTCACTGAGAGAGTCTTTGTCACCGCCGCTGAAGGGGTAAAATTTTTCAAACGGCTCCCCGCAGATATGCGCAGCCGTGCGCTCGGTGTATTGCAAGGACATACGCCCGAAGATCTCAGATACTGTTTTAAAGCCTTTCTGCAAGCCGGGCTGAGTCGCATTGGTTTTGGCAGTTTCGATACAACTGGAGTAAATGCAGAGATCAACCTACTGACCGATGGGGCAGCGCGCAGACTAGCATTCGTACGCGACCTTATTTTCCAGAGCTTCATCAGTCAGGAAATCACCGCTGTCCCAGACTTGCATTTGTTTGGTGTCAGCTCGCCAAACGTCATCGAACAATTTCGCAGATATTTGGCGACAAGCTTTGACAGCTCTGGCTGGCAAAGGACGGCCGGTTATGGAAATGTCTACTTGCCCTTTCAGGGACGCAGAAATGTGACTCACGGCGGAGCCTCACTGATAAATGGTGCAGGCTTGAGTGCGGCCGAGTTTTATTCGCAATGCGAGTTCACAGGCCACTCCTGTCCTTTCTGCCGAGACTTTTCCAGGCTACAGCGAGACCGCTTCGCGCGCATGTGGCACAACACCATTGTCTTTAATGAAATGGTTGCCACCCTAAATGGATCAGACCCAATTTCTTAACGGACAAAAACTCTTGTGAATGATCACCAGCGTCACGTTTTTCACACCAGACACGATTTCACTCCAGAGTTCGCATGGGCCGCCTTCCAACTGCTTGACGGGATCGGTTCCGCTGGGCTAGCCACTTCTGATCTCCACAACATTGCAAAATTTACGGCCTCACCGCTGACCAAGAGAGCGGATTTGAGCAAACTATTAGCTGCAATGGAAGAGATCGGATTGACAAAACGCAGACGCGAACATGTCGCGCTTTCCGCTGCAGGTGAGAGCTTGGCCAAGAGCCTCGGACGTTACAGAGAAGGATTCTGCGCTGCAGTTCACTGTCTTTACTCTTGGACGTGGCTCTGGAAGGGAAATGCCATGGCGACTCCTTCGTGGAGCTACCGTGAGGTGTGCAGACAACTGCTTGACACTGGGACCATTGGGATCGGTGCTGATGAACTCGTGTTACGCGTCGTCTCCTCCGCCACGAAGGCCTTCCAGGTGGAGAAAGTATCTTTCAGCAGATCAAGCGTGGCTGGTGTCATCATGTGGCTGGAAGCGCAGGTGCCGCCTATGATCCAGAAAAGAGGGACACGTATTTTCACTCATAACATATCTAGTCCAATAGCGGACCCTTTACGTCTTCATGCAGCGGCTCTGTGCGCATATAAAGGTGGAGAAGTTTCTTTGGATTCGTCGAATATCAGATTGCTGGCGGAATGCTTCTTGATGCCTGCTGATGAACTTATCGGTCAAGTCATCGAATACGTGCGGGACTCGATGGAATTTTTGCTGATCCCGAGCGCTCCTCCCCGGCTTATTTTCAACAGGTCCGAAGACCCGTTCATCAACTGGATAGTCGAATTTATGAAGAGAGAGGCGCCAGCTTAATACGTGTTGGTGCGTCATTACCATTGTGGGGGAAAACGAATGAAAAGCAATCATCAAGTTATGCCAAAGCTAGCGCCTGTTGCTGATACTGTGAGCGGAGCCAAGGCGCGGGAGAATCCGGAGGATACCATAGCTCACTATGAACGCTTTGCTGCGCACTTATGGTTGCCTCCAAAAGTCAGCGAAGTAGCGGACAATATCTTGGATGTCGCGCAAAAGGGACGCACGGCGTGGGGCAGTCTGTCAGGGCCGTATGGGTTCGGCAAAACTGCCGCCGCTATCAGCCTTTGGAGTTACGCGCGCGAAAAAGGTTTTTTGGCCATTCCTCCGTTGTCATGCACAAACTTCGACGAGTTGGCTCATGGCATAGCTGCGCTCTCAATAGCGCAAGTCCCGAAGGCAGAGAGAAAGATCCGCCAGCTTTTCAAAGAGGTTTGGACGGAAGGTCTGGACAGCGTGATCCGCAACGACGCGGAGCGGTACCAAATGGCCCCGCAGAAGCTCCGCCGACTCTTCCAAGATAAGCTCAATATGGGCCAACTCACCCTGGATAGCCACTGCCACCGCCTAGTCGAGTTTCTTTCGAAGTTAGGAGAGTTGGCGACCGGGTGGTCGAACGGACTGCTGGTCATCCTGGACGAGTTGCAACAACTCCTGGGTCCACTGGATTCCCGTGCAATCAATAACTTTCGAGAGTTTGTGTGGGGGATGCGTACCGAGCGATCACATTGTGGCGTCATCATTGCTTTTGATTCCCTGCTCGAAGCGCGATTGGCTCAATGGGGCGCTGACATACTTCATCGAATCCGCGAGCACGGCCCTTCCTTACAGTTGACATTGGTCTATACGCGCGAGTTTCCCCGGTGGTTGTGGGAGAACCTGACCAGTAACAACGGCTCTGGGGGGGCGTTCTTCGATGATGCCACCCTAGAAGGGGACGTGCTGCTCTCGCTCGGACAGTTTGTCGAGCGAACGGACATTTCCAACGGTCCGCGCACAGTGGTGGATGTATTTGGACGCGCGGCTGAGTACTACCGGGATACCGGGATAAGTTACGATATCCCCAATCTAGTTGAGGATATCTATCAAGGGCACTTCCGTTACTTTGGTGAGGGCGCGACGATGCAAACCGCTCTGACTCAACTTCTCACTGACGAGTACATCTTGGAAGATCAAACCCGTCTGACGCTGGTTCAGACACTTGCTGCTTTCCCACTTGGGTGTCCTCCCCAAACGCTCAACCGTCTCATCCCGCACAAGAAGGAACTAAAAAGAGTCAAGGACGAGCTTTTCAGACCGCTTCTAGTTGAGCTTTCGGACGGTTTGGCGTTGGAAAGCCTGCAGCAAGTGCGCCGTCCAAGGACCGACTGGGAACAAATCCTCGCACGCTGTTGGGAGACGCTTCCGGCTCTTGATGCGCTTGCTGCCCATATTCCGGACATCATGCGGCGTGTGCTGATACCCAGGCTATTTCCAATAGGTAGCCCGGCCAACCCTCAATGGGAACTGTTCACCGATCATGCACGTTTGGCCCTATCGGGTTGGGAGAGCTTGAGAGGTACGTTCGACGAATCATACCCGCAGAGGGAAGTTGCGCTGTGCATTGCACATGAGGAGCCTGAGGCTTGGCCCCGAGACGTAGATCTATGTGTGGTTCTACTGTGCGACTCCCGACTTGAGAAGGGCGTTGAACCAGGCGCTGTCTTGAAAGAAAAAGATGGTGTGGCCGGCATCGTTATTAAGCTGCCAGTGATGAAACCGCTGGAGCATCAAGCGCCAGCCGAACTTGAACGTTACCGTAAGTATATTCAGCCGGAGCCACTTCGCCCTTCGACAATCCTGTCCGCCGTACACGACCTTGAAGTGTTTCTCGGCGACCTTGGCAGTAAAGATGACGTCGCCGACGCTCTCAATCCGATTGAGGAAGAGGCTAGGATAAGGCGAGCTAAAGCTTTTGTCACCATCACCTTGGATTTTGTTACGCGGGAAATGATACAGGGGACGGTTGACATCGGAGGCGGTCGCCCTATCCACTTGCGCGGCCCAGAACTCCTGCATGCCCTTTTCGCTTCAGCATGTCGCCATCGGTTCCCCGAGTATCAAACTTTAGTGAAAACACCCGCTTGGCGGGAGGTGATTGGGACTTACCGTAGGGGACTCAGGTCTTCGCGCTTGAATTCGGCAACTCGCCAGGGGCGGGAACCCTTGAACGCGCCAAAGGCAGCGATGATGCAAGAGCTGTTCGGCCAGACCAGCACAGCCGCTGGTGACAGTTTATTGAGAGTGCTGGGACCATTAGCCGAAACCTTCGGAACTCCACAGGAATTTTCCATACGCCTTCCCCTCCACCCGGCAGAGGTATTACTCCTGAATTACCTGAAGAGTTTGAAAGGCACAAAGGGCGTCCCCGCAGAGGCTGGAAAGCAGTTCTTGCGCCATAAAGGATATATCGAGGCTGAAGCGGAAGAGGTCATCCACTTGCTTGTGGATAGAGAACTGCTCGTGATGGACAATAGTGGCAACCTCAGAGTCGTGCAAAGCGCTGATGCCACACGTGATGCTTTACTTGAAAAGATGGCCGTCGCCGTCCGCCAACTAAAAAGACTTGATTGTGAAGTTTCAGACACTCCTCTTAGCACAACCTCGATAAAAGAACTGCAGGCATACGCAAACATACTCGACGAACGCTTAGCCTCCCGCGTCGAAGAACAGTTCAAGGAATTAACGAAACTTGCGAACTCTTTAAGAGCGATGATTGGGGCAGTGGCCGCTACAAATGTGGATGCGGAATGGGCGGCTACAGATATGAGCATTCACTTCGCAGGCATCGCAACCCTTCTGAGAAAGACAAAGGAAGACTTGCTGAAAGCATTGCGGAAAGAGTTGAAACGGCTTGAGGAAGAAAGCGGTAAAGCGACCCATACTGATGCCGAGTGGGCGATAGGTTGGAGGCGAAGAAGAGAGTCGTTCTTTAATTCCGAAGGTAAGCTTAGAGATCGTGTAGAGCAGCTTATCAGCCGGGCCGTGGCGTTAAACTTATGGGAGCCTCAGAACGATCAACTGCGTGCGACCGGAATCTTGTGCGAAAAAGTGCGAGCTTCAGACCCTGGGCCGCTGAAAACGTTAAATCAGCTCATCTGCGATTACCGAGAGAGATTCTCTGTCGATGCCTGGTCAGGCCTCGGCGCTGTTGACGAATTTGCCAAAAGGTTGCAATCAGTCCAGTCCGAAGTACAAGGGTTGCTCTTCCGTCAAATGCAGGCTTTTAACCGGGAGATGGAAACGCTTAGGAAAGAATATCCTCTCTTGTTGCCATCAACAGCGCCGCCTGCTTTTGACGCGATCCTAGACAGAGATGCCAAAGAAGTTGTTCTTCACGAAACCTTCCAGCGCTTATATCGTTGGGCATTGACTGAATTCCAAGCCGTGGTCACTGAATGTCGTCAGCGTAAGGAGAAAGGGTTACCGTGGCGCGATTTCTCCAGCGCGCATATGGGTTGGAAGGACATTGACCGACAAGTAGAGAAAGCTCTTAAGTCGGTAACTGGCGCGGTGGACTTTGACGACGTATGTCAAGTAGGAGCCAAGGTTCTGAGAATGCACAACGGCTTTGCCGCTGGCAACGGTCATTCAAAGGAAGGCGGCTCACAATCGAAAGTCTACGATAACCCTCTAGAGCCTCCTGATTTTGAGCAATTAAAGAATATGTTCGCACGAGGAGAGGTTTCGATTCGAGTTGAGCCGCGGACGGTCGCCGCAGCGATTCTCCCATTTGAGTAGAATAAGGTTTGACAAGAGGGTTTCGTGGCGTTAATAATAAAAGCGCATTTCATGATTGCCTTCTCGGCAAGCATATCCCACAAGGCTTAGGTTGAATCTACTGCATTTTCACTCATGCGTTCAGCCTGGAAGGCCGACGAATATTAGCTAAAAAAGTATATTGCGCTTTCTCTCTCTGTCACTGACAGTTGAATGAATGTGCAAAATAAGGGTTGCGCAGATTGCACCACCATCTTGCGCATCAGGGTCGTTAAGCCATGATACGACTACTTGGCAGTATGGAGGGCTCCGAAGGGGAAGCGGCCCGAACTCTCCGCCAGTTGATCCTTGAATCCTGGCCTTGGGCTGAAGACGACCCCAACACGGAGATACACATCATCACCGGCGTTAAATGTCACGGCCAGCCTGTCCGAGACCTTGACTTGGTGGTGTTAGGGCGTTTCTCCGCACGCGCCACCTACAAGCCATTTTTGTCTTTTTCAGACTTCCGGGATAACACACTGAAAAAGCCTGATACCGTTCACGTTCAGAGTTTCTGCCTAGTGATAGAGGTCAAAGACTCGGATCCCGAAAATGTCCGGTTCATCGGCACTCAAGTAGAGGTGCGATATGGACGAAGGTGGAAAGCCGTTTCGGAGCAGAACCACAAGCAGGTTTACGCGCTAAAAAATTACCTGCAGCATCACCGCATCACCTCGCCACACATCACAAACTTGATCTGGTTGAGAAATGTTGGGAACGCAGACTTGCCCAAGCGTCCACATAATGTCCTCGGCGGGAATGCGACCTGGGAATTGTTCATCAATGTCATAGGCCAGCAGTCTCCTCCGCGTTTCCGCGACGGGCAGTGGGTGGTTGAAGCGCGACTCCCCAATCAGCCCGACACCTTTCAAGCAGTTAGTGATCTCCTCACTAAAACAATTCAGCCAACACACCTTGATCGCGTCAAGATGGATCGCATCTGCCGCGCAGCAATAAACAAAGGCTGGATGGATCTTCTGGGATCCAAACACCTCATCTTTCAGGGGCGCGGCGGCACGGGCAAGACAGTAATCCTACTAGGGCTGGCCTGGAAAGCCTACGAGGAGCGGAACGCGCGCGTCTTGATCCTCACTTATAACAAGGCTCTGGTCGCCGACCTGAGGCGGCTATTCACCCTGATGAACCTTCCCGACAGCCTGGGAGAGGACACCATCCAAATTCAGACCATTCACGCTTTCATCTATTCGGCTCTGCGCGGTCTCGGGTTCGACTACGAGGAAGCGCCCTTCCTGGAAAAATACGAAGAGTACAAAGAGCGTGCGCTCTCTTATCTCAAGGAAGAAGCGGTCACTGCGATGGATATTGAAGTTCTGGTGAAGGGTAGCGACGACTTCAACTGGGATTACGTCCTGGTGGACGAAGCTCAGGACTGGCCGGAGAACGAGAGGGAGTTGTTGCGCCACCTCTACCCGGAGAAGAGATTCGTGGTTGCCGATGGCATAGACCAACTCGTCCGGCACGAGACCGCGTGCGACTGGCGGGTAGGACTCGCGGCGCAGGAAGTTTTCACCATCAAGCTTAAAAGCTGCCTGCGGATGAAGGCCGGTCTGGCAAGATTCATCACACAATTTGCTTCTGCGCTGGGACTGGGGCAATGGAACATACTGCCGAATACTGATGCGCCAGGAGGACGCGTCATCCTCATCGAGGGAGATTACTTTGCAAACAGGGATTTTCACGAGCAACTCATCCAATACAACACAGCGGACGGCAACCACCCGGTTGACATGCTCGCCTGCATTCCTCCGTCGTTGGTCATCCGCGACAGCGATGGAAGCGTCACCGGATCTGCCCCCGCAAATATTCTCGCCGGTTGGGGGCAAGAAGTGTGGGACGGCGCGTCGGAAGACATACGCACGAGCTACCCGACATCCGTGAAACAACTACGGATCGTGCAATACGACTCCTGCCGCGGACTCGAAGGCTGGGTGGTGATCAATTTCGGACTCGACACATTCTACGAATATAAAAAGTCTCTGTGGCAACCGCCTGCCGCGCCCAAACCCGGTGTGTTTGCAGACGACCCAACCCTCGCCCATCTTTTCGCCGCACGTTGGGTCATGATCCCGATGACGCGGGCGATTGACACTTTGGTCATTCAAATAGACGCGAAGCCTTCTCCAATCCGCGACGCACTCGCGCAGGCTGCCGAGGCATGTTCCGATTTTGTTGTTCGGGTAAAAGCGAGGGGCTGATGGTAAATCGTTTAGGAGGCAAGATGGCAAGTTACAGTGAATGGAATAAAGCGATCACTGAGTACTTCGTCAGTGGGCTGCCGGCAGGGGAAACCGTGTATCTGAGCGTAGACGGTGACGCCTTAGATGACATCGGCCACAGGGCTTTCGTCGAGACATCTGAAGCTGGATGGGTCGAAGATTTCGAGGCGGCGGTGAAGGCAGAGTGTGTCAGAAATGGCCAGATTGACCTGTATAACATTCGTGGCATAGGGTCGGGTGGCCGGCCTGTCGGCGTCGCTTTTCTGTCGGCGATGGTATTAGCAGCGCACCGTATGGCGGAAGAGGATGACGAAGAGGAGCGGGTGTCTGACACAAACTACTTCACTCGCTTACAGGAGGTGTTCGGCTTCACTGGAAATGGTCGGCCACCAGGATTGCGTGACCCGGGTGTGGAGGAGCCATTTTGGGAAACTTGGAATCGCTGGATTATCGAGAGAGGATGGCTCCCTTCGGCTGAGAAAGGTCGCGATCCTGTAAACAGGTACATCAACTACCCAATTAGCCAGGCGTTGCTGCGCGAAGGAGATAAAGGACGGCTGGAGCGTGTTTTCAAGGAAGCAGAGAGAACAGGGCGGCTAAATCGCACCTGGGATCGTGATCGCCTCGGGACGTGGTTGCGTGTCAATGAGTATCGCTTCACTTCAAAGCATCTGCGAGTGTTGATCCAGGAGCCAGACCCCAGGCGCTATGAGGCCATCATGGAAGCAATCCATGAGGTGTATGCCTCAATGGATTGGGAGCAGGTAACCGATCACGCACGACATGTAAGTGGGGGCGCACTCCAGCGACGATTGACATCCGGACTATACCGTGTAGAAGATGTTATTGGCGGAGCGATTACCTACCACCTGTACCCACGACAGCCGAGGTACAAACAGGGAGAGACGACCTTGCAGTTGCTCAAAGCAGGGGACGCCTATTTGCTGGCAGAGGAGAGACCAGGCTGGTTCTTTCCTCAACCCTGGGCCGAGGAGCTTACGAGCGGAACTCTTTACGAGTTGCAAGGTGACACGCGCATCAAACAATTGGCGCTGCCGGAGCGTGGCTTCTGGATTCTGGTGCGCGACCCGGAAAGCCCCGAATCGGGCATCTTTGCTAACTGGAGGGTGCCGGAGATTGGGCAGACGTTTCTTTTGCTGTGCCGGAAAGATTACGCGGATCAGTTGCAGATTCTTAAGGACGAGAACTTGATAAATTGGGATCAGGAGATCCCCCTGACAGGTTTGTACGATGGCTGGGTAGAGTACCGCGAGTGTATGGTTGTCTCGCCTTACTGGAGTGGCGTCCTCCCACAAAAGCCAGACCTCTACGATGCGCTCAAGCCGGAGCTTTCGGCAACCATCACGTTTACGGGCGGCCTGAAGGTTTCGGACCGAGGAGGAGGCGGCTGGCTGGAAGGATTGCAGCCGGAAGTTAAAGTCACCTCCTTCGGCGATTGGCCCATCAGACTCCATATCACTCATCCTGACGAGAGTTACTTTGAGTTAGAAGCTGAGACGAACAAAACGGTCCGCGACCTCCCGCAGCTAAAACCCGGCGTCTACCTACTTCAGGTCGCTGAGTTCCGCGCTGCTAAGCACATCCCGCCGAAATCGCTGAGGATCGTAGGCTGGGACTCACTCGAGTGCTCACAGCCAAGACAACCATTCAGCTTTGATGGCGGTAAGTTCTCTTTGCAGGGTACCCTTATCAAAATCAAAGAGGAGGTTCATCACGAGGAGGAGCCATGATCGAGATACGATATGTCGGTGTGCCAGCGGTTGGTCATACAACCCAGGTTCTTGAAAAAATTTGTCAAGTCGTGCGATCTTGTGGTCAGACGCATGCAATCCCCCTCATCAAAGTTGAGAAAAAAGTTGAGAAAAAAGATCGCCGGCAATTCTACGTTTTTCTTGCTGTTGAAGGTGTTGGGGATCATCCCCTCTCCGACTCCATCCTCAATGTCCTCAGGCTAGCAGGACTCACTGGCAAGCATTTCTGGCCTTTAACACCGGCCGAGATCAAACCAATGACCATCAGCGGGGAGGTAGAAACCCATGACTTCCACTCCCTCTCTTACAAGCCGCTCTGGGATAGAAATGTGGGTGACCCATACGACTTATCCGACAAACTGGTGTTTGAGACCGCGGCGGAGAATTCCGAGCTTACACAGCAGCACAACCAGCTACTCTACTGGCTATCGGCAACCGCCGCCGGAACGTGGGAAACTTTTGTAAAGGCTTGCCGGGCTTTGCGTCTTGCTGAAGACTCGAACTACGCGCGACGCGTTTTCCGCAGACTGATGCTTCTTGGACATATTGAATGCGCGAAAGACGGCTCAGCATGGTCGGTTTGTCCTCCGGCCTTAGTACACTATCCAACGAAAAGCGGTCTCGGATTTCTCTCCGGTCAGCGTACACCAAAGTTGCTCAGGCAGATCGAGGGATTTGGCGTCTTAACCGAAACTCCACAGCCGGGGGGCCAGGGGCCCGCGCGGATTGAGGTCTCGTATGAGTCTCTGACTGAGGGAATTCTAGAACTCCCTTCCGGTATCGCCCTGCACATGACCGGCGCTGTCGCTACAAGGCTCGCAGAGTTATTGCCCGATTTGGAGGGTTGGAAAGAGACGCTTACTCCCCTTGAGAAGCTGAACACCGCGAACTACTCCATCGAACGCTGGGATGGCAGGCAGTATGCCCCCTGCACGGATTTTTACCAGCATGGAGATGAGTACGTCGGCGCATCTGGTCTTTATCGTCTGACGCGGGGAAAAGAAGCGAACTCATACCGGATGGTTTTGTACTTCGACTGTGACCGACAGAAGTGGCTGAAAGGAGATTGGTACGGTTTGCGCTTCCTGATTTACCGAGATGCAGGACAAGATTACACGACGGCATACCACTCAGATGCGAATGAGTTGATGATCTGCGCCGAAGAACGCTGGCCGCTGCTGTACGAGCGCGCACCGGTCCTTGCTTCCGGATTGCTGCCTCAGCGCACGAACGATGCAAGATGGTTGGTTTACCGCGAGACTTCTGCTGACCTCGCGCACGCCCTGACACGCAAGCTCAACGTCACTGTGGAGGAGAAGCGTCATGCATGATCTATTCGGCGCTTACGAACGCATCAATCAGGTCTACCGCTGGTACATCGAGAGCGCCTTTCCTTTGCGCTACGAAATACTAAGTGAAGAGCGGAGGCGACTGCTTTCGCAGGAGGGGATTTTGTCACAACCTCCTTTGCTGGAGACCGTGCCCGTATATCCTTCCTCAGGCCGCGATTTGGCTGCGGCCAGTGGATCCTTACCTTCTGAGTTTGGAGACCTTCAATATCTCGCGGCTGATTTGATGCAAGGCAAAGAACTTTATAGGCACCAGTGGGAATGCCTTGACGAGGTGATCAACAAGGGGCGCGACATTGTCGTCACGACGGGCACGGGATCAGGGAAAACAGAATGCTTTCTGCTGCCGCTTCTCGCCGAACTTGCGCGTGAGTCAAGGGAGTGGACCTCAAGCCCTGGACTGCCGCCCGACCGGCGTTGGTGGGAAACAAGTCCAAACGAGTGGAAACCTCAGTGGCGGTACACTTCACGTCGAACTGAAGGACGGCACGCTCTTAGAGCTGTTATTCTCTACCCGCTCAACGCTCTCGTTGAAGATCAGCTCCGCCGCCTACGCAGCACACTCGACTCGCCTGGCGCTCACGTTTGGATGAATAACCATCGTGGCGGCAACCGCATTTTGTTCGGACGGTACACGGGAGCCACACCTGTTTCCGGCTCGCCGCAGAATCCGAACGCTGTTAGCCGCTTGCGTCAGCGGCTCAAAGACACCTTCGACGCCACCGCGAATCTAGGCAACGTCGAAAGAGATATCAAATATTACTTTCCCAACGTTGACGGCGGTGAGATGTGGTCGCGCTGGGACATGCAGGAGACGCCGCCCGATATTTTGATTACGAATTACAGCATGCTGAACATCATGCTGATGCGCAGCATCGAAGATTCCATCTTCACAAAAACACGCGACTGGCTTAGAGCCGATGCGCAACACAAATTCTTTCTCATCGTTGACGAGCTTCACGCCTACCGCGGCACCCCCGGCACCGAAGTCGGTTACATTCTCCGCCTGCTGCTCCAACGCCTCGGCCTTGATGAGAATCCTGACCAGTTAATTATCCTGACTACCTCCGCAAGTGTAACCGATGACCCCAAATCTCAGAAGTTTTTGGGCGAATTCTTCGGACGCAACCGCTTCACGCTAATATCGGGTGAACAGACACAGCCCTCGCCCGGCGCACACACCAGGATGGCGGCGTTTAAGGCTTCATTTGAGCAGTTTGCGAGAGAGATTGAACCTGACCCGTTGAATCCTATGACGCCGCCCGACCCGACCTCCCTCAAAGTACAGGAGGAAATGGCAAAATTGGTGATGGGGCTTAGGCAGCCTGCTCCGGCCCAAGTGTCGCCGAACGTAGCGCTGGCGAACGCGTTGTTTTCTCAGCGCCTGCCTGATGCGTTAAGGAGCGCTTGTGTCGAAGTCAACGGGAGCGTGCGAGCGACGAAGGTCGCCGAACTAGATCGCGTGCTGTTCCCCGGCGCAGAGTCTTGGGAATACAGCTCTATCTCGGACGCGATGCGTGGGATGCTGCTAGCGCTGGGCATGAGCCAGACTCCGCAAGGCGTCTCGCCACAGCCAGTGCGTGGTCACCTATTCTTCCACAATCTGCAAAACCTTTGGGTATGCATCAACCCTGAGTGTAAGGATCCTCTTTGCAGTAGGAGGGATCAACAGCAAGGGCGCGCGATCCCCATCGGCGCACTTCATGCCCGTCATCGGCTGGCGTGTTCGTGCGGTGGAAGAGTACTTGATCTGGTCGTCTGCGAGGTTTGCGGCGAAGTATTCTTCGGCGGGTTCAGGAGCACGCAACCGAACTTTGAAATACTCACCGCCGATCAGCCTGACTTAGAGAAGATGCCAGATCAAGTATCCGCCGAGCAGCGGTACGGGCAGTACGCCATCTTCTGGCCGCTGAACGAGACACCTGCGTGGTCTACGGTTCCTCAAGACCCAGAGTACCAATTCCAGAGAATCCAAAGGAAGTGGCGCAGAGCGCGGCTGAATGTTTTTACGGGGGTTCTCTCGCAAAACGTGGTGGTGCCCATCACCCCAGATGAAGTCGCCGGGTGGCTTTACGTAATAGGCGGCAGACATCCCGACGAGCCGGCAATGCCGAGCCGCTGCCCACGCTGTGCCGCTGATTATGGCCGCCGCAAGCGTATACAGACGCCGTTGCGTAATCACCGCACGGGTTTTCAGAAAGCCTGTCAAGTGCTCGCAAGCGCTGAATGCCGTGAGATGCCAATTGGCATCCACGAGCGAGTAGCGCGCAAGTTGGTCATTTTCTCCGACAGTCGGCAGGACGCGGCGAAGCTCGCCGCTGGGATGGAACGTGATCACTTCCGCGACATGATCCGCCTTGCCCTGATCGCGGCGCTAAAGAGTTATTGGGGACAACTCGAATCCTACTTGCGTGTGAATGCGCCGTATTTCCCGAATGGACTCTCGACTATCCAAGCAGTGAACACACGTCTTTACGTAGCCGCCTCACAGTCACCACAACTTGAGGACAACGCCCCCGCACAGCGGTTCGAATCTTCCAACCCGCAATTGATTTTGGAGTTGGAGCGATGGCTGCAAGGCCGCCCCGCCAGTAACCAAAACTGGTTTGAGGAAATGATACGCATGGTCAGGAACTATCCCGGCCCTGTTCCGCTACGTGAGATTCGGGACTCGGTGCGCAACTTGATGCTGCTGCTTGGCACGAATCCTGGGGGCACGGCTTATGACCTCCTGCACTACTCTATTCAGGCGGGAAAGAACTGGCAGCGACACGACTGGTACGAGTGTTTTGCCTGGCCAGAAGATCCGTCGCAACTCCCGCAGGTGCTGGCGCAACTGCCTCCTGAGGCGCGGAGGCTTTTGAATCAGATAGACTCGGATTTGATGGCAGAACTGATGTACGCGCTCTTTCCGCACGTGGCCCGCACGCTGGAAGGACTTGGTCAGGGGCGAGTGACCTATCTGCCACCGGACGGAACCAGACCGCTCCTGAGACAAGCGGCGGACTCACTGATCCGCCTGCTTGGCATACGCCGCGCCTACCGTTTCGCCGAATATTTCAACGAGGGTCTGTCGAAGAGTATCCCTGCGTACGCCCGCGACTATCTCAACACAAGCCTCGGCATCGCGCCGACCACGTTGGAGCAGCACTTGAGCAGTCCCGACGTTGATGTGGCTGTCGGTGGCCTATACGGGATGGGCATTGACCCTGACAAGCTCTGTTTGTTACCACTGCCCTCTGACGATCAGCCTGTGGCAGGTTGGCGCTGCCCGACGTGCAATGCTTTTTACCTCCACGAAGCTGGCGGCTTCTGCCCCGACTGCGTGAACGAAAGGCTTGAGCAGAGCGTAAGGCAGCAGACGTTCGACTACTACCTATACCTCTCCGAAAAGTCCGGCCCGGAATTCCGCCTGCACTGCGAGGAGTTAACCGGCCAGACGGACCAGGCTGACCGCCCCTTAAGGCAACGCTTTTTTCAGGAGGTCTTCACTTCTGAGGAGGAAAAGACTAAGCGGGTGCTCGGCATTGACTTGCTGAGTGTGACCACGACGATGGAAGCCGGCGTTGATATCGGCTCACTCAACGGCGTTATGATGGCGAACATGCCGCCGCGTCGCTTCAACTACCAACAGCGTGTTGGGCGCGCAGGGCGACGCGGAACGGGCGTCTCACTCGCGGTGACATTCTGTCGTGGACGCAGCCACGACGACTACTACTACGAACGCACCGAGCAGATGACAGGCGACACGCCGCCGCTTCCCTATGTTGATACTTCTAGCAAGCCGATCTTCCGCCGCGTACTGGTCAAAGAAATCTTACGGCAAGCATTTCAATCACCGCGTGTACAGGCGGCGCAAGCACGGATGGCCAACTCACAAACCCCTGTGAGCAACACGCCGGAGAGCGTGCATGGCGAGTTCGGGCCGGCGGGTGACTGGCCGAACGTAGCACCGGAAGTCCAAGTGTGGCTTGACGACCCGGACACCCAGGCAGTGATTGCTGGCGTGATCGAAGCGCTGCTCGTCGGGACTCGGTTAGAACAGGAGCAGGGATTTCGGCAGGAGATGGTAGCGTTTCTGAAGAATGATCTGGTGAATCAGATTACTGAAGTCATTAATAATCCGAACTTCACTCAGGACGCGCTGAGCGAGCGATTATCAAACGCAGGGTTACTTCCGATGTTTGGATTTCCCACTCGCGTGCGGTTGTTGTTCACCCGCTGGCCGACGGTCGGTAACCCTTGGCCACCGGAGAGAAACACAGTAGATCGCGAGCTTGACATAGCGATCAGTCAATTCGCACCAGGCTCTGAGACGGTGAAGGACAAAGCAGTGCACACGGCGTGCGGTGTCGTTGATTTATATCCGGCGGGGCAAGGTGTGAACACGAGACCAGGCTTCTACCCTGACCTTACAGTCGGCACGTCTCCTATAGGCATATGTGACAAATGTCAGGCACGCATCACTAACCTGCCAGCGACCAACACACCTGCTGTGGGAGATCAGGTACCGGTGCCGGTTCAATGCCAAGTTTGCGGCGAGGTGGCTATGCGTCCGATTGATGCGCGCGAACCCAAAAACTTTTTCACCGACCTTTTGCCGGAGGATTTCGATGGCTCGTTTGAATGGTACCCACGCGCGACGCGTCCGACGCTCGGAGTTCAGCCCCCTACATTACCACCCGCAAACGTTGAAAACGCGAGAATTGTGACTTTCTCCGACGAGATCATCTCAATCAACGACAACGGAGGCAGAGGAGGCTTTGATTTCCAAAGTGCAGCGGTACGCGGTACGTCGCGCCCAGGCGCCTATGCCGTCGATCCAAAACCCGGCTCCGGCGTTTCTATTTCCGGGCCTAAGTACCGCATTGCGCTGTTGTCGAAGCGGCGGACGGATATACTGCTGGTAGATCTCAACCAATGGCCGCAGGGAGTATTCGCTGACCCAACGACAGTAGAGGGGCGGGCCGCGTGGTTCTCGTTCGCATTCTTCTTACGCACGGGAGCGGCGGCGGAACTCGACATTGATACGCAGGAGTTGGACGCCGGATTCCGCACGCTGCCCGACGCGTCCGGGAGACCTATCGGCCAAGCGTTTCTGAGCGATAAGCTGGAGAACGGCGCGGGGTACTGCCAATGGCTAGGTGAGCCTGATAATTTCAGAAAGGCGCTGATGCAGGGTGACGCAAACTACACGCCAGGTACCCCTCCGAGGTCGAGCACGGCCTCGAAGTGGATGGACTTGACGCTCGTCACAGGGCCGCTCGCTCCGCGGCCGCACGGCCTTGAATGCGATACCTCGTGCAATCGGTGCTTGCGTGACTTCTATAATCTGCCTTATCACGGGCTGCTTGACTGGCGGCTCGCGCTCGACATGGCGCGGATCGCGACCTCAGGCACCGCAGCAATTGATTTGAGCACTGACGTCGGCGGACGGTCTAATCCGTGGGTGAAGTTAGTTGAGCCGACCGGATCCATCGCTGCCACGATGCAACGCCTGCAATACGTTCGCGTGGACCTGAGCAATGGCTTGACCTGTTACGTGCACCATCAGCGGCGGAGAATATTTGTTCAAGCACATCCGTTGTGGACTTCCTCACACCCCGCTTACGCTGACGCGATCAGAGAGGCACAGCAGCAGTTTGCAGGCTACATGTTAGGACAACAAATGCTGAATCCATTCCGATTGCTGCGACGCCCGGCTGATTACGTATGAGCTGCGGGTTTTGCATTTAGACGAACTGTTCATACGCGCCATAGCCGTCGGTCCGAATCGGAAGATGCCTGTGACAGGCGCTGGACGGTATCGCAGGTTTGCGCTGCCTCGTATAAACGCTTACAAAGTCGTGGCGCGGGAGTGACTCGGAAAAGCGCTCATTTTATTCTATGGCGGCCGATCGATGGAGCATTGCCCGGCCAATCGTAGCTGCACAGGAGCGCCATCGCTTCGAACGTAATGATTGTGCCTTTGCCGGCGCGTCCGCAGAAATATTCGGCGAGTAGCGGAATGTCTTCGACTCTTTCGCGCAACGGCGGCAGGCGTAGAATCTGTCCGAGTCGGAAAAAGAGAGCTTTGCGGGAACCGCCATCCTTGATGACTTTTTCGATGTCGCGATTTGAAGCCGCAATGACTCGCACTGTGACTTTGATCTCTTGATTCGATCCTACGCGGCGGATCGTGTCTTCCTGTAGAATGTGCAATGACTTGGCTGCGAGTAGATAAATATTGGCTGCCAAATTCATAAATGGAAGTCTAAATCCGGAGTATTATATAGTGAAACTATGCGATTGATCGAAAAGGAGAGAAGCAAATGGAGATAGAACAGAAGCCTCGTTTCCTAGGCCGCTACATCGTGGCTGATCCAAGAATATGTCACGGCAAGCCGACATTTCGTGGCACGCGGGTATTGGTCGCCGATGTGCTCGAACAAGTCGCCAGCGGTATGGCGTGGGAGATGATTATCGAAGAATGGAATGAGAGCGTGAGTTTTGAGGCCATCAAGGAATCTGTGCAATTGGCCAGCCAAGCATTGCTCAAACACGCGGAAGAATTTGTTCTGGAGCAGACCGCCGCTTGAACATCCTGGACGAAAATATTCCGAGGAGCCAAAGGCTGCTGCTGGAGAGTTGGGGCATCCGCGTAAAACAGATCGGTGTTGACATCGGACACAAGGGGCTACAGGATGACGAGATCATCCCTCTGTTGCACAGCCTGCGTCAGCCAACTTTCATAACGCGCGATGAAGATTTCTACGATCGCCGGCTGGTCCACGCGGGATACTGTCTGGTCTATTTGGCAGTAGATAAATACGAGTCGGCATTCTTTGCGCGCCGGTTGTTGCGGCATCGGGCGTTAA
>WNGA01002366.1_pt1 | contig 28791 bp, 23 predicted proteins | sample 5400061 | NCBI WGS metagenome assembly WNGA01 (sample SAMN13153366, study PRJNA577476) | soil metagenome | isolation source: 100 cm soil or saprolite under grassland replicate 2 | place: USA:California | collected 2016-06-15
CTGCGCAGCAACGGCGACTTCGACGACTACTGGGCCCACCACCTCGCCCAAGAGCGGCGGCGCGTGCACGAGGCGCGCTACGCCGACGGGGTCATCCCCGCCGCTCGATGAGACACCCTCAGAAGCGCTGCACCCAATGGGCTACGGCTGACGATAAGCTGGCCCGAGCCTGAGCGGATCGACCTGGCCCAACTGCGGCGGCCCGGACTCCAGCAGGAAGGCGCCGCGGGCCCGCCGGTAGACGTTCTGGAAAGAATAATCCCCGCCAGTCCAAGCACCGCTTGGACGGCGGGGAGGAGTACTCCTAGACGATACCGGTGTGATCAGACCGGGGCCAACCGAGAACCCAGGTGTTCGTATGCTGTCCAGCGACCGCGGTAAAACTGCAGGACATCCCAACACGCGGACCGGCCACTCCAGGTCCAAGGACCAACGGTTCGACAGGCTATTGCACGCGGCCGTAGCGGTAGGCGTGGATGATGGTCTGTTCCACGGTGTTGCCATCGCTGTCGGCGGCGGTTGCTCGCAGGGACACGAAGCCGCTGCCAGCCGGATGGCGCACCAGGGCGGCGTCCTGTTGCAGTCGCACTGGGGTCCAGGTGACACCGTCGTCGAACGATGCCTCGATGGTGCGGCGGACTATCGTGCCGACATGTGCGCCCTGCTGGGGTGTGATGAACACCGGCACGGCATCGACGCCGTTCGGCGCGGTGTTGTACCGGTCGAGTTCCGGGGTAAACCGTGCCCCCCACAGGGCAAGCGGGACCGGCGTGTTCTCGTCGACGCGGCCGGAGCGAAACGTCCAGGCGGTGGTGATCCTGGTGGAGAGCTCGGCCGATGCGCAGCGTTCGGCGTGGATTTCGAGGCGATAGCGGGCATCACCGGCGGGAACTTCGATCGAGGCCCAGGTTTGGTCAGTTTCGCCTATCTTGATCCCGTCGCGTACAGGATGGTGGTCCGAGCTCCGGTGAGGTGGTCCCCGGGCCTACCGTGGCCGTCGGTGTGCATCGGGACCCCGACGTCGACGGTGTCACCGGTGCGGGTCACCGCCACGCCAGCCACCGCTGGCAGCTCCCGCGCCACCGCCAGCCCGTCGACCCCGGCGACGCTGGCCCGCGCGGCGCCCGCCGCCGCCGCACCCGTGCCCCGACCGCCCGTCACGATCAGCGGCAGCCGGTCACGGCGGTCATAGCCGAACTCCAGCAGCATCGTCACGTCGAACAGCCGAGAGTCCAATCGCCCGGCCGCCAGCAGCGGCGCCGCGTCACTGGGCACCACCCGCACCCGGCCAGCATCGGTCTGGGTCGCGAACATCACGTCCTGGCGGCCCGGACCGGGCTCCACCGACACCCGGGTGGTGTCACCCCACACCGTGACCCGGTCACCGGTGATCATGGTCACCGTCCGCGCCGAGCCCCGCTGCTGCACCGGTGCCGCCCCAGCAGGCACCGGCGCGGCGCCGGCCAACCCGCTCACCGCGACCCCGAGCAGCAACGCGCCGGCGGCCAGACCGGCGACTATCCGTCGTTTCAACCCCATACCGTCTTTCCTTCATGCTGGACGGGTCACTTCAACCACGTGCCCGAAGGCCGTATGGCATGCCGACACAAGACGGTCGGGCCGCCCGGCGGCGACATCACAGATCGCCGCCGGGCGGCCCGCGCCGTTCCCGGGTTCAGCCCTTCTGTTCGATCAGCGCGACGAGGTCGCGGCCGTTGGGGTCGGGACCGACCTTCTGGAGGATCGCGCAGCCCGCCGCATACCGCGCCCCGCTGGCACCGGTGAGCTGGTCGGGGACCAGCGACTCGGACACCTTGAAGCTGACCCGCCGGCCCGTGGGCGCCACTTGTTGCCGCACGTGCGCCTTGAGCCCGTCCAGGGTGTAGCAGCGCGCCACGGACTCCGCCGCAAACGCCGGTGAGAGACTCCCGAGAAGGTCGATGGTGGACTGTGGCGACTCGCCCCAGACCAGGACCTGGCGGCTGTCCAGGACAAGGTCGAGGGTCCGCCCGCCACCCTCGGACACGTTCAGGACGTGTCCGCACGGCCCGTCGAGGAGGTCCGGCCGCAGCCGGGCGCTCCAGCCAGCCCAGCCGGACCGGTCCAGCAGCGCCTGCACCTGGCGTGCCAGCCGCTGCGGCGGGATGCACGCGGCACTACCCTCGATCGCCTGCAGATCGCGCTCCAGCTTGGCGACCTTCTCCCTGGCCGGGGTGTACTCGCCCGGGAGGGAAGCAAGCCCGTGGCGCTGGCAGTCGCCCTGGCGGCCAGCGATGACCACCACCTTGGGGGTATCGGTGCGAACACAGGCGACCAGCGATGCCGGGACGCCGCCGGGGACCAGGACCTTGCCGTGGCCCGCCAGGAACGCCTTGCAGGCGGCGGCCGGGTCCTGCTCGCCCGGATGAATGCCCACGCCGCCGCCGCCCCTGACCGGGTCGTACATGCAGTCGACCTCGGTTGCGGCGAGCTTCTGAGGCGCGGTCAGGAGCTGCGCGGCCACGGCGGTGCCCCCGAGGGCGAGGACGGCCGCGATGGCGAGCGCGCCGAGGCGACGGACCCGCCGCCGTGCGCTGCGGCGGGTCGCCTTGGGGTCGGCGACCGCCGCCTCGATGGCGTCGCCGAGCCGGTCGACGAACGGGATCTGGCTCATGAAGCCACCTCCAGAAGGGTTGAGAGGCGGGCGAGACCCCGGTGCACGCGCGTGCGTGCGGCGCCCTCGGTGCAGCCGAGCTTGGCGGCGATCTCGGTATAGGCGAGCTCGTCGACGACGCGGAACCGGACCGCGTCGCGCTCGTGGTCGGTCAGGCGGGCCATGGCGGCGCCGAGCGTCGCGCGCTGCGTGTCCAGGTCGGCCAGCGCCTCGATCCGTGCGCTCGACTCGTCGTCCAACTCCGGGACAGCGATGCCGAGCCGCCCGATGGCTTTGCGTTCCACCTCCTGGTGTCGGAACCAGTGGGACAGCTCTTTTCGGGCGATGCCGTACAGCCAGGCGGCGCCCGGCTGGCCGGTGTCGCGATAGCGGCCGCGGCGCTCGAACGCGACCGCAAACGTCTCGGCCAGCAGGTCGGCGGCGACCTCGGCGTCGAAGACCCGCTGGTAGAAGTAGGCGAGCAGTTTCTCGGCCCGGCGGTCATACAGCGTGCGGAAGGCGCCGGGGTCGCGGCATGACGCGACGATCAGCTCTGCGTCGGTCACGTCGGTGTGGACTCCTTGGGATCGGGTATCGGACGCCCTGTCTACGCCGCGAGCCCCTCCATTTGTTACGAACCGTGCCGTCTTCGCGGGACGCGAGCCGTACCGGCTCGTGGGATCCGGTAAGGACTGGGTGTGAGAGCGCGGCGGTGCCGCTGTTCGTCTTCGATGCCCGGCTACGACCCTGCCCAGCTCACCCTCGACCTGGCCAGGGCGCCTCGCATGTGCCCGGTACCCACTTCCAAACAATCCGCGGCGTGCTCGACCACGTTGGGCGGCGGATATGGCGCGTGAGGTGGTGGGGAGTCGACCCACGCTGACAGCATGAGCCCGCCCAGGGCCGCAGCGGCCCGCCCGGGGCCCCCGGCCGATGATCAGAGCCGTCGTGGGCGCTGCAGGGCTGTGACCGGGCCGATTGGCTCGAACGAGCTATGTGGACCAGTCCAACCAGCCGATAGCAGAAGCGACACGCCCACTTGGGGGAGGACCATGGGGCCACTGAGCCAGGCAGCAGGGCGAGCGGGTCAGCTACGACGATGGCCAGGATGGGCGCTGTACCTGGCCGTCGGGACCATGGTCCTCGTGGCCTACTGCCTGAGCCCAGTGGTGTCGCTGCTGCCGGCCTGGACGCCGAGGCTGGTGCTGCTCTGCGGGCTGAGCTGGTCGTCCGCGGTGGCGATCCTGGTCGGCGTGCGCCGCCACCGGCCCTCCAAGCGGCTGCCGTGGTACCTGCTGGCCGCGAACCAGCTTGTCTACGCAAGCGCCGACACCACCTTCTACGTCACGCACGACGTGCTCCACCGAGAGCAGTACCCCGCGCCCGCGGACCTGCTGTACCTGGCCCACTACCCGATCCTCATCGCGGCGCTGCTGCTGCTGGTGCGGCAGCGGACCCGCAGGGGGGACCGGGCCAGCCTGATCGACGCGTCGATCATCGCCGTGGGCGCTGGCCTGCTGAGCTGGCTGTTCCTCATCGGCCCCTACGCGGGCGACACCCAGCTCTCCGCGCTGATCAAGCTGGTCTCCGTCGCCTACCCCGCCGCCGACCTGCTCGTCTTCGCGGTCGCGGTGCGCCTGCTCGTGGGCCCAGGCACCCGGCCGGCCTCGTACCGCCTGCTGACCGCGAGCCTGCTGGTGGTGCTCGCGGCCGACAGCTCGTACGTGCTGATGCAGCTGGCTGGCACCTACACGACCGGCAACCTCCTGAACGCGAGCTGGCTCGGCGCCGACCTGCTGCTCGGCGCCGCGGCACTGCACCCCTCGATGCGTGTCCTCGCCGAGCCGAGCGAGGCCGCCGGCACGAACGCGAGCTGGCGACGCCTGGCCCTGCTCGCGGTGGCGTCGCTGATGGCCCCGGCGACCCTGGTCATCCCGACTGCCCTCGGCAGGGCTGTCAACATCCCCGTGATCGCGGGCGCGTCGGCGGCGCTGTTCCTGCTCGTGGTCGCCCGCCTGGCAGCGCTCGTCGTCGAGCAGCGGCGGGCCGCCATCACCGACGGGCTGACCGGCCTGTACAACCGCCGCTTCTTCGAGGCGACGCTCGCGCTCGAGGCCGAGCAGGCGACCAGGTCAGGGCGGGACCTCGGCCTGCTCGTCCTGGACGTCGACCACTTCAAGCGGATCAACGACTCCTACGGCCACCAGGCCGGCGACCGCGTGCTGCGCGAGCTCGCCACGCGGCTCACCGCCTCCATCCGCGGCGGCGACGTGGTCGCGCGCTACGGCGGCGAGGAATTCGTGGTGCTGCTGCGGGACACGACCCTCGATGCGCTCCCGGAGACCGCCGAGCGGCTGCGCAGCGCCGTGGGCGACGTCCCGATCGTCCTGTCCGACGGCATCTGGCTGGCGATCACCGTCTCGGTCGGCGGCGCCGCCTGGCCCCTCCACGCCCGCTCGGCCGAGGAGCTGGTCAAGCTCGCCGATCAGGCCCTCTACGTCGCCAAGCGGCTCGGCCGCAACCGCATCCAGATCGGCCCTCCGCCGGGCGGGACCGCCATGATCCAGGAGCGCGACGAGGACGCCGTGCTCGCCTACCTCGAGCGGCTCGCCGACCAGATCGACGCGCGCCTGGCCAGCGAGGAGCACAGCGCGGCCATCTCCCGCTGGGCCGGCGCGATCGCCGACCATCTCGGCCTCGGGCCCGACGTGCGCCGGCGCTGCGAGCTGGCCGGCCGCTTCCATGACATCGGCAAGATCATCGTCCCCGACGAGATCCTGCTCAAGCCGGGCCCACTCGCGGCCCGTGAGTGGGCGGTCCTGCGCCGCCACCCGGTCCAGGGGGCGCGCCTGGTCGGTCTCGCGGAGGGTCTCCACCAGATCGCCATGATCGTGCGCCAGCACCACGAGCGCTTCGACGGCAGAGGCTACCCGGACGGCCGCAGCGGCGAGGACATCCGTGTCGAGGCCCGAGTGGTCGCGGTCTGCGACGCCTGGGCGGCGATGCGCTCCAACCGTCCCTACGACGCGGCGCGCCCGGTCCCCGCGGCCCGCGAGGAGTTGCGCGTCTCGGCGGGCAGCCAGTTCGACCCGGCGGTGGTGGCGGCCTTCCTCGAGCTGGAGCAGGCCGGGGTCATCGGCAGCTTCGAAGCGGTCCCGGCGCGCGGCTCCACCGCTCCCGTGTGAGCCGTGTGACCGAGAAGGTCATGCACGGCAACCGCGCTTCATCTCCTCGGATGATGGGAGTGGCGCGGCCGCTGGGCGCTGATGAGCGCGAGCGGGGGCGCGGCCGACACCCGCGCGGCGCGGTGGGGTGAGGCCGGCCGCTGCAAACCACCGCTGGTAGGCGGTGAAGGGATGGATCTGCCCACCACTCGTGCGGACCAGCAGCCCCAGCGCGTAGAGGGTGAGCGAGCGGCGGTCCGCGCCTGGCACGTCCGGCAGCACGTCGATGACGGCCTCGGCGAGGAATCCAAACGGGTCGACGTACCGCGGTGCCTTCGGCGGGATGGTGGCGCTCACGTCAGGCGCTCCACCAGCCCGGCGGTCCCGTCGACGGTGACCATCTGGCCGTCGCGCAGCAGCCGCGTGGCGTGCCCGGTGGCGACCACGGCCGGGAGGCGGTACTCGCGGGCGATGATCGCCGGATGGGAGAGCAGCCCACCGGTGTCGGTCACCATCGCGCCGATGCTGGGGAACAGCACCGACCAGACCGGCGAGGTGATGGAGCACACGAGCACGTCACCAACCTGGATCCTGGCGAACTCGGCCTCGCCCCGGATGACCCGGGCCGGGCCGGTGTAGCGCCCGGCGGAGGCGGCGATGCCCCGCAGCGGCGCGCCCTGGCTGGGGAGGTTCGCCGACGGCTGCGGCCCGAAGATGCGGTCCACGGTCCACAGCAGCGCGTTCATCGCCAGCCGCGCCTCGGTGGGCAGCGCCTCGAAGGACGGCGGCGGTCCGGGGTCCTTGCCGTAGGATGCCGGGCCGGGGTGGGCGAGCACCCAGGCCTGCTCGCCCTTGCGCCGGGCGACCAGCTCGCGCTGGTCGGCGCCGGACCGCAGCGCCGCGCGTGCCTCGAGCGGCTCGAGGAAGAACACGTCGTCACGCCGGGCGAGCTGGCCGCGGCCGGCCAGCCGCCGCCCGACCTCGAGGGTTGCCAGGCGCAGCAGCCCGAGCGGGGCGCTGCTGGTGAAGAACTCGTTGTCCTCCCGCACCGGGTAGGCGCGCTCGGCGCGGGCGAGCGCCCGCTCGAAGCGGTGCCGGTCGGCGGCCGGGCGCGCGGCCAGCAGGCGACGGGCAGCCGCTGCAGCCTCGGCGCGCCGCCCCGCCAGTGCCGCCACCTCGGCGCGGGGGTCGTACCCCCTGGCAAGCTGGTCGCGCACGAGCCCGAGGGTCAGCTCGGGCAGCTCGGCAAGCGTCGGGTCGGCCAGCTCGTAGCGGAGCGCGCGGCAGCCATAGTTGCGCTGGTAGGCCGCGAACGCGCAGGCGAACTCGGCGTCCGCGCCCGGCAGCAGCCGGGTGGTTGCTGCGTCGGGGTGCTCCAGGAGCCGGCGCACGGCCGGGCGTGCGCGCGCAAGCGCGGCGAGGTCGGCGAGCCGGTGGGACGGCTCGGTCGACTTGGCCGAGAGGCCTGACAGCAGCGCGCAGGTCTGTGCGTCGTCCCAGCCGAGCAGCTCCCGACAGGTGAACGCGAGTTCGGCCAGGGCGATCCCGATCGCTCCGTGCAGCCGCATGTGGACGTGGACGCCGTCGTCGAGGAGGGCGGTGGTCTCGCCGAGGTGGCGGTCGAGCTCGGTGTCCGGGTAGGCGGCGAGCTCGGCGTCCCGCAGCCGGGCGATGCGCCCGGTGAGCTCCGGGAGCCAGGCTTCGTACCAGCGCTGGATGAGCCGCCCCGGCACGTCCGCGCGCATGGCCGCAACGCACGAGCGGACCCGGGGGCGTAGCGGCGCGACCCGGATGAGCAGGGGCATCAGCCACGCCGGCGGCGCCGGCCGGTCCTTGCCGCCGAGCGGTACCAGCCGCAGGTACTCCCAGCCGCCGATGTCGCCGAACTCGATGCCGTCGAGCAGGAAGCCCAGCTCGGCGCACATGTACCGCAGCGAGGCGTTACGCACCTTGATCACGCCGCGGGTGAACGGGGTCCACGGCTGGGGCGAGTGCGTGGCCTCACGCGTCCAGTAGCCGGGCGGGGGCTGCACCGGCACCGGCACCGGCACCGGTTCCTGGGCCTGGTCGGGGAGCGTCGTGATCGGCCGCGCCTGGAGCAGGAACAGCTCGTCCCCGGCGAGCGCCCACTCGATGTCCTGGGGGGCGCCCTGGTGGGCCTCGACCCGACGCGCCAACCCGGCGACGGCGAGCGCCCGGGCGGCGTCGAGCACGTCCTCCCCGGCCGGCCGGCTCGACGCCCCGCCCTCCCGGATGACCCATTCCTCGGGCGACACCTCGCCGGCCACCAGGCCGTCGCCGAGACCCCGCACCGCGCTCACCACGACCTCGTCCCGGTCGCCGGTGACGGGGTTGGCGGTGAAGGCGACCCCCGCCGCGTCGGCCGGCACCAGCCGCTGGACCAGCACGGCCAGCCGGCCGTGCCGTGGCAGGCCGCGCGCCTCACGGTATGCGCGGGCACGGTCGGAGAACGCCGAGGCCCAGCACGTCCGGATCGCACCGAGGAGCGGCGCGCCGCCGGCGACGCTCAGCACGCTGTCGTACTGGCCCGCGTGCGAGGCGTCCTGGCCATCCTCGTCAACGCCTGACGAGCGCACCGCGAACGGCCCGCCGAGCCGGTCGGCGGCGGCCAGGATGCTCGCGGCCAGGCGCTCGTCGATCGGCGCCGACGTGACCTGCTCAGGCGTGCTGTCCGCGCCGAGCCCGCCCGTGGCGAGCGCGCGCTCCAGCGCCCATGGCGGGACCACGAAGCCGTCCGGCACCGGGAAGCCGGCCGCGCGCAGCCCCGCCAGCGCGGCGCTCGCCGCGCTGGCCTGGTCCAAGGTCGGGAGGTCCTCGGTCTGCGTGCTGGCCATGGCACCGCTCCTTAGCCGGTCGGGTGGTGTCCACGATCGCGGCCGGCGCGGCGACGGCCCATCCGTTGCGCTACGTATCGTCGGCTCCGCCCCTACGTATCCTTTGCCCCGCCCAGCAGGTCGTGCTCGACGGCGTAGCGGGCCAGCGCGGTGCGCGACGGCAGGCCGAGCCGCGCGTAGACGTGCTGCAGGTGCGTGGTCACGGTGCGCGGGCTGATGACCAGGCGCCGGGCGATCTCGGCGTTGCTGAGGCCCTCGGCCACCAGCCGCACGACCTCGGTCTCGCGGTCGCTCAGGCCGGTGGCCGGGCCCGTCCCGCGGCGCGCTGGCGCCGGCCGCGCGCCGAGGTCGCGGAGCAGCCGGCGCGCCCGGTCGGCGAAGCGGTGGGCCCCGAGCCCGGCGAACACCGTCAGGCTCTCCTGGGCCGCGGCCGTCGCGTCGTCCGGGCGTTGCGGTGCGGCGGCGAGCGCCCATTCCAGCCGGCAGCGGGCCGCCTCGAAGGGCATGGCCAGCCCGTCGAACCCCGCCGCCGCCCGCCTCAGCGGCACCAGGGCCGCCACGCGGCCGCCGCGCGCGTGGTGCGCCAGGCCCTCGAGGCGGGCGGCCAGCGCCGCCGGCCAGGGTGCCGCCGGTCCCAGCGCCGCGAGCCGTGCGGCCGTGCCGAGCGCGGCGTCGAGGTCACCCGCCGCGACCTGGGCCTCGCCCAGGGCGGCGAGGCTGAACGGTGCAAGGGTGAGTCGGCTGGTGGCGGCCAGCCCCTCGGCCGCGGCGAGCGCTCCGGAAGGGTCGTCCCTCTGCAGGGCGATCAGTGCGTCGACTGAGTCGACCACTCGGTGGACACGCTGATCGCCGCTGAACAGGTGCCGGTCCGCGGCCGACCCGCCGCCGAAGGCCGAGCGGGCCTCTGCCAGGCATGCCGTGGCGGCGGCGAGCTGGCCCCGGTGGGTGAGCACGAGAGCGCGCCCGAGCAGGCCCAGAGCCACGCCGCGGGCGCTGCCCACCCGGTGGGCGAGCGCAAGCAGCTCCGTCGTCTCGCGCCAGGCCCCGTCCCACTCGCCCGCGAGGAAGCCGGTGAACACCAGGAGGAACCGCGGCATCACCTCGAGCGTGGGGATGCCGGCCGAGCGCGCCAGGCCCAGGCCCCGCAGCGCGAGCGGGCGCGCCTGCTCGTGCCCGCCGAGCGCGAGCTCGAGCAGGACGAGCGGGCGGTGCGCCTTCTCCGCGAGCAGCACGTCGCCCAGTCGCTCCGCGGCGGCGACCGCGCGCAGGCACGCCTGCCGGGCTTCGATGTACGCCCCCTCCTGGAGGTGAGCAACGGTGCGGAACAGATCCGAGACCGCGACGGCGTACAGCGAGCCGTGGCGCTTCCCGAGCGCCAGCAGCTCGTCGGCTTCCACCCCCACGGCGGGGATGTCGCCGAGCCGGCTCAGCAGCCGGACGCGGACTTCGTGCAGGCCGATCAGGTCCGTGTGCGGCACGCCGCGCGCACTTGCCGCGAACCCCTCGGCCAGCACCTCCTGGGCGCGCTCGAACCGGCCCCGATCCCAGCAGGACGAGGGCGAGCTGGCGGCAGGAGCGTGCCACCCCCGCGGGATCCCCCGACCGCCGGTAGGCGTCGACGGCCGCGTCCCAGGCCTGGGCGGCGGCCTCGGCGTGCCCGGCGGCCTCCCGCGCCTCGCCCAGGCGCTCCAGGAGCGCGGCGGTCCGGTCGTCCCGACCCAGCGCCGAGGCGTGCGACAGCGCCGCTTCCAGGGCGCGCGCGGCCTCCTCACCGGCATGCACGGCAAGCGCGCGCTCACCCGCGGCCACGAGCACGTCGAGCGCGCGCCGCGGGTCGGCCTGCCTGCCCGCGCCCTGGTACTGGGGGCGAGCAGCTCGACGTCGTGCGGCCACCGCCGTTCCAGCGCCACCGCGACCGCGGCGTGCAGGCGCCGGCGCGTGGCCTCCGGCAGCTCGGCGTAGGCCACCTCCGCGTATGCGGGGTGGGCGGCGCGATAGATGAGCTCCCGATGCACCAGGGAGCTGCCGCCTTCGGCGGCCCCCGCCCCCCGAGCCCCCCAGCCCTCGGTCACCTCGGCCACCAGGCCGAGATCGCGCAGCCGCCGCAGCCGGGCGAGCAGGCGCTCCTCGTCGGCTCCCAGGACGTCGGCGAGCACCGGCGGCGTCGCCGCGTCCCCGGCCACCGCGACCAGCTCCAGCAGCATGCGCTGCTGGGCGGTCAGGCGCTGCAGGCGCCCGAGGACCAGGTCGCGGACGACCGCGGGGACGGCGTCCAGCGCGCCCGGCCCGAGCGCCCAGGCGCCGCCGCTGCGGAACAGACCGCCGCTCGCCAGCAGCTCGCCCAGCAGCGCGGTGACCACCAGCGGGCTGCCGGCGGCCCGCGCCGCCAGCAGGCCGGCCAGTGCCGGGGGCGAGTCGTCGCCGAGCACGGCCCGGGCAAGCGATTGCACGGCCCCGGCCGCCAGGCCCGCGAGCGGCAGCTCCTCGCCAAGCCCCGCGCGCCGCAGGTCGCCCACCAGCGCTTGGAGGGTGGGCTCGACCTCGGCCTCGTCGCTGCGGTAGGCGCCGACCAGGAGCACGCGCCGCCCGCCGACCCCCCGCGCCAGGTAGTGCAGCAGCTCCACCGTGGCCGTGTCCGCCCAGTGCAGATCGTCCAGGGCCAGCGCCACCGGCGCCTGCTCCGCCAGCCGACCCGACCGATCTCGGCTGAGCGCCCGATCAGCGGAAGCGCCAGCGCTCGAGCTGCCGGAGCGCGTGCCATGCCACCTGCACCATCCCTCCCGAACGCCCACGTCGAGAACGAGCGTACCTGTTTCCCGCTCGCCGCTCGGCTCCGGAGGGGGTGCCCGCCGGCGGTTGCGGGCGACCATCGGGGCAGGGTAGCTTCCCCCCAAAGAGCGGGAGCCTTCAGACCACATAGTGGGGGTCGGATGTTGGATCTTGCCGTCGTCGGCGGCACGGTGGTCACCGGGCACACCCCGGTGAAGGCTGACATCGGCGTCAGGGACGGCAGGATCGCGGTGATCTCGGCCCCTGGGTCGATGACCGAGGACGCCCGCGAGACGCTGGAGGCTTCCGGCAGGTTCGTGGTGCCAGGTGGCATCGATGCCCACGTCCACTTCAACCTGAAGGTCACCGAGGCCATGCGCGCCCAGTCGGCCGTGGACGGCTCGCGCGCCGCCGCCTTCGGCGGGACCACCACCTTCATCGACTTCGCGCTGCAGGCCGGGGACCAGAGCGCGATGGAAGCGGTCGAGGCCAAGGTCGAGGAGTTGCGGGGGCAACGGCCGCAGGTGGACTACGCGCTGCACCTCATGCTCACCGGTGCTGTCGGCTTCGAGGTGATGGACGAGCTCAAGCGCGTGGTCGACAACGGCGTGTCCTCCTTCAAGATGTTCACCACCTTCTCCGGCCAGTCGGCCTCGGGGAACCTCTACTCGGACGACGGCAGGATCTACGGCGTCATGCAGCACGCTGAGCGCGCCGGTGGCATCGTCATGGTCCACTGCGAGGACGACTGCATCATCGGCTACAACGTCCAGCGCCTCTACGCGGCGGGCATGCAGGACGGCCGGAACATCCACCTGGCGCGCCCCCCGCTGGCCGAGGAGGCCGCCGTGAGGCGCATGGTCCTGCTGGCGCGACGGACCGGCTGCCCGCTCTATGTGGTCCACGTCTCCTCGAGCTGGGGGGTCGAGGCGATCCGGCAGGCCCGCGGCTCCCGGCTCCCGGTGTACGGCGAGGTCCTCCACAACTACCTGACCTTCACCTCCGAGAGGTACGCGGCGGACGACGGGCTGCTCTACCACAACTACCCGCCGCTGAAGGACCGGTCCGATCAGGACGAGCTGTGGCGGGCCGTCTCCAGCGGCGATCTGCAGACGGTGGCCTCGGACGACTTCACCATCCCGAAGGCCGCGAAGCTGTCGGGACGCCAGGTCGACAACGTCCCTGGCGGCCACAACGGCATCGAGACCCGCATGGACGTGCTCTTCTCCGAGGGCGTGGCCTCCCAGCGCCTGGACATCGCGCGCTACGCGCGACTCACCGCCGAGAACCCCGCCAAGCTGTTCGGCCTCTACCCCCGCAAGGGCGCGATCGCCATCGGCAGCGACGCCGACCTCGCGCTCATCGATCCCCTGTGGAGCGGCCGGCTCTCCCTCGCTGCGCTGCACTCCGCCTGTGACTACAGCCTCTGGGACGGCTGGGACCTCAGAGGACGCGTCAGGGCCACCGTGCTCCGGGGCCGCGTGCTGGTCCGGGATGGCGAGTGGGTCGGTCCCGCCGGCGCCGGTGAGTTCGTCCCCGCCTCCGCGCTCACCGCGGTGTGATCGAGCGCCTCGCGGGCCCCGGCGTGGCCTGCTGACAACTACCGAGACCATCCGACAGCCTCTTGCCTGTTGCCGCGCGTCCAGATAGTTTCCAGCATGCGGGCTCATTGAGACCATCATATGGGACAAGTGACCCCGTACCCCTACCTGGGCGACAGGTGGGACGGACGGAGCGATCACCACTGGACGCCGGTCTGGGTGGGGCGAGCCGGTTGGGTGTGGACAGGAGGGCTCAGTTGGCGTACAGGTCGAGGAAGCTGGTCGGCGTCGCGGCGGGTGTCGTCATCGGGCTCCTGCTCGCCGCGTGCAGCACAGGGTCGTCGAGCTCAGGCTCGTCCGGGGCGAATGGCGGCTCGGCGGTCCCCGATGCCGTCAAGGCGAACGTCCAGAAGTACAAGGGCCTGCCGACGTTCACGGCGCCGGGGCCTGCGGTGGACATCTCAAAGCTCAAGGGCAAGAGCATGTTCGTCATCCCGCTCGTGCCAAACCCGTTCAACGAGAGCATCCAGAACACCATGCGCGACATCGCCCAGAAGGTCGGGATCAAGTTCACCCTGTATCCCAATCAGGGCCAGGCGTCGCAGTGGGTCCAGGGCATGAACCAAGCTATTACCGCCAGGCCGGACATCATCGTCCTGAGCACGGCGCCGGACCCGCGGGTGCTCCAACCGCAGCTCACAGCCGCCAAGAAGGCTGGCATCCCCGTGGTGGTCACGCACTTCTACGACGACTCCTCACCCAACCCGCCGGACTGCGAGGGCTGTGCCGCGGGCGTCACCGCGCTGGTCACGGCACCATTCAACGTCGCGGGCAAGGCGGCGGCCGACTGGATCATCACCGACTCCGGCGGTAAGGCCAACGTCCTGGTGATCGGTGGTGCCGACATCCTGCCGAGCCCGGCAACGGTCGACACCGTCAAGAAGGAGATCGAGGGCAACTGCCCCGACTGCAAGGTCACGGTGGCCAACATCCCGGTGAGCGATTGGAACACCAAGACGCAGGGTGAGGTGCAGGCCGCCCTCAACAAGGACCCGACCATCAACTACGTGTACCCGCTCTACGACGCGATGGTCGCCGGTGCGGTCCCGGCGGTGCAGACCCTCGGCCGCAAGGGCAGGGTCAAGGTGGTCAGCTACAACGGCTCGCCGTACGTGCTCAAGTTCATCCAGGACAGCAACATCGCCGCGATGGACGTGGGCGAGGATACCGTCGGCATCGGCTACGCCTCGATGGACCAATCGTTCCGCATCCTGAACGGGATGAAGCCGGTCGACGAGCGGACGCCGATCCGCATCTGGGACTCGACCAACGTCAACGAGTCCGGCACGCCACCAAAGACGGGCGTCGGCTACGGCAACGCGCTGCCAGACGGGTTCTCCAAGCTCTGGGGACTGCAGTAGCGTGCCGCCGCTGGTCGAGGTGCGCGGCCTGACCAAGTCGTTCGGCGGTGCGCTGGCGCTGGACCGGGTCGACCTCACCGTGCTGCGGTCGGAGATCCACGGCCTCCTCGGCGAGAACGGCTCTGGCAAGTCCACCCTCATCAAGATCCTCGCGGGCTACCATGAGCCCGAGGCCGGGTCGCTCATCGTCAACGGCGCCGACATCCGCCTGCCGCTGCGGGCCGGCGAGTACCGCAGCCTCGGGTTCGAGTTCGTGCACCAGGATCTCGGCCTGATCCCGACGCTGTCGGTCACGGAGAACCTGTACCTGTCGGAGATCGCGTCACCGCGCAACCGCTACTTCATCTCGTGGAGCCGGGCGGCGAACCAGGCCGCCGACACCTTCGCGCGGTACGGGGTCAGCATCGACCCGCGGGCGACAGTCCAGCACATCCGGCCCGTGGAGCGGGCGCTGCTGGCGATCGTCCGGGCGCTGGAGGGACTGCGCGCCGAGGACAGGGACGGGACGCGCGCGACGCTGCTGATCCTTGACGAGCCGACCGTGTTCCTCCCGCGGCACGAGGTGGCGGTCCTGTTCGAGTTCGTGCGCGGCGTCGCCGAGCGCGGCTCGAGCGCCCTGTTCGTCTCCCATGACCTCGACGAGGTGCGCGAGCTCACCAACCGGATCACGGTGCTGCGCGACGGCCGCGTGGCTGGAACGGTGGTGACCTCGGAGACCAGCAAACAGCAGCTCGTGCACCTCATCATCGGTCGAGAGCTGGAGGAGATGGACGCCGGGCAGCCGATGCAGGTCGCGGCGCGCCCGGTCCGGATGCGGGTCGAGGGCCTGGCGACGCCGACCCTCGAGGACGTCTCGTTCGAGCTGCACGAGGGAGAGGTGCTCGGTCTGACCGGCCTCGTCGGATCGGGGTACGACGACGTGGTGTACGCCATGTACGGCGCGACGCCAGCGCTCGCGGGCGCCCTCACCCTCGATGGGCGGCGCGTCGAGCTCGCCGGCATCACACCGAGGTCGGCCATGCGCCTGGGCATTGCGCTGGTGCCGGCGGACCGCCAGCGGGACGGCAGCGTCGCGTCGCTGCCCGCCACCGACAACCTGAACCTGCTGGTGCTCGACCGCTTCTTCCGCGGTGGCCGCCTGCGACACGGCGACATGGAGCGCAACGCCCGCTCGCTGATGGCGGAGTTCGACGTGCGCCCGCCGCGGCCCGAGCTGGAGTACGGCTCCTTCTCGGGAGGCAACCAGCAGAAGGCCCTGATGGCCAAGTGGCAGCACGTCGAGCCGGCCGTGATGCTGCTGCACGAGCCGACCCAGGGCGTCGACGTCGGGGCCCGCCAGCAGATCTTCGAGATGATCCGCGCCGCCGCGCAGGTCAGCGCCACCATCTGCGCCAGCGCTGACTACGAGCAGCTCGCGGCGATCTGTGACCGCGTCGGTGTGCTGGCTCGAGGGCGGCTCGTCGGGTTCCTCACCGGCGACGACCTCACCAAGGAGCGCCTCGCCGACTACTGCCTGCGCAGCTCCGACGCGGGAGTGCTCCTCACCTCAGCATCGGACGCCACCCCGCCCTGACTTGGCTATGGAAGGTCTGGGACATGTCTTCGGTCGATCACGTGTCGGACAAGCTCGACACCGCCGGGAACGGCGGTGACACCAAGCGCGAGCGGCGCAAGCGGCTCTCGGGCCAGACGCTCGAGGCGATGGCGCTGCCCATCGCGTGGCTGGTCATCGTCATCGTGTTCGGGATCCTCAAGCCCGACACCTTCCTGACCAGCGCCAACCTGTCGTCCATCCTGGCGTCCCAGGCGGTGCTGGTGGTCGTCGCCCTGGGGCTCATCATCCCGCTCACAGCGGGGGACTACGACCTGTCGGTCGCGTCCGTCGTCGGGCTGTCGGCCATGCTGCTGGCCATCCTCAACGTCAACTACGGCTGGCCGGTGGGACTTGCCGTGGTCGTGTCCCTGGCGGCCGGACTCGTCGTCGGGCTGGTCAACGGGGCGCTGGTGGTGCTCCTCGCCATCGACAGCCTGATCGTCACGCTCGGCATGAGCACCTTCGTGACCGGCGTGGTGCTGTGGATGAGCGGCTCCAACACCGTGAGCGGGGTGTCCTCGCGCCTGGTCGACCCGGTGATCGTCTGGCGCCTGCTCGGCATTCCGTTCGGGTTCTACTACGCCCTCGCCATCGCCGTGGTCGTCTGGTATGTCTTCGGCTACACGCCGGCCGGCCGGCGGCTGCTCGTGGTCGGCCGCGGGCGCGAGGTGGCCCGGCTGAGCGGCATCCGCGTCGGCGCGGTGCGGTGGGCCTCGCTGACGTGCTCTGGCCTGCTGGCCGCGTTTGGCGGCGTCCTCTATGCGGGCACGTCGGGCGCCGCGGGCCCGTCGTCGGGGCTGGAGCTGCTGCTGCCGGCCTTCGCCGCCGCGTTCCTGGGCGCGACCACCATCCGCCCGGGACGGTTCAACGCCTGGGGCACGCTCATCGCGGTGTACTTCCTCGTGACCGGGATCACCGGCCTGCAGCTCATGGGCGCCGAGTCCTACGTGCAGAACCTCTTCTACGGAGCGGCGCTGGTCCTGGCCGTCGCCTTCTCCCAGATCGTGCGCCGTCGGCGAGCCAGGAGGGCCGACGTGGGCGCCGCGCCATGACGGAGCCGGGCCCGGGCGGCGGGCATGAGCAGAGCCGGCCGGCCGGCATGACCGGCGACGCGGTCACCGGCCCCCTCAGCGGCATCCGAGTCCTCGAGCTCGGCAACTTCGTGGCCGCGCCAACCGCCGGGCGCCTGATGGCGGAGTTCGGCGCTGAGGTCATCAAGGTCGAGCGGCCCGGAGTGGGCGACCAGGTGCGCGGCTGGCGCCTCCCGCGAGGCGAGACCTCGATGATGTGGCGCATGCTCGGCCGCAACAAGAAATCGGTGACAATCGACATCGGCACGCCGCAGGGCGCCGAGCTTGTGCGCCGCCTCGCCTCGACGGCCGACGTCCTGCTCGAGAATTTCCGCCCGGGCAAGCTCGAGTCGTGGGGGCTGTCGCCGGAGTCCCTGCGGGCCGGTAACCCCAGGCTGATCGTGGCCCGGATCTCCGGCTACGGCCAGACCGGCCCATACCGTGATCGCCCGGGCTTCGGCGGGGTCGCCGAGGCCCTCGGTGGCATGCGGTTCGTCACCGGGTACCCCGACAGGCCGCCGACCCGCCTCGGGGTGAGCATCGGCGACACCCTCGCCGGCATGCTCAGCGTCATCGGCGCGCTCATGGGGCTGCTGTCCCAGCACCGCCTCGGCGCCGACCGTGGCGAGACCGTCGACGTGGCCCTGCACGAGGCGGTGTTCTCGGTGATGGAGTCGACGATCCCCGAGTACAGCGCCTACGGCACCGTCCGCCAGCGCACCGGCAACGAGATGCCCGGCGTGGCCCCGTCGAGCACCTATCCCTGCAGGGACGGGGACTGGGTCGTCATCGGCGGCAACGCCGACGGCATCTTCCCGCGGCTGATGCAGGCAATCGGCCGCCCTGACCTCGGCGCCGATCCCCGGTTCCGCTCCAACCGCGGGCGCTCGGCACACAGCGAGCTGCTGGACGCCGCCATCGCCGAGTGGACCGCCGCCAGGTCGCTCGACGAGGTCGTGTCGGTGATGGTGCGGGCGAGCGTCCCGGCCGGTCCCATCTACTCGGCGGAGGACATCGTCAAGGACGCCCACTTCCGGGCCCGGGACATGCTGCTGGAGCACGAGGTCGAGCTCGACGGCGCCGCCGAGAAGGTCCTCTTCCCCGGTGTGGTCCCGCGGCTCGAGTGGATGCCCGGGCGCGTGCGCTGGCTCGGCCCGGAGCTGGGCGAGCACACCGACGAGGTGCTGACGGGCCTGCTCGGCATGTCCGAGGACGAGGTGACCAGGCTCCACGAGCAGGGGGTGGTCTGAGCGTGTCGGCGTACGAGCCGGTGACGATCACGGATGTGGCCTTGCGCGACGGGCTGCAGAACCAGCCCCGCACCCTACCGACGGCGACCAAGCTCGCGCTGCTGGGACGGCTCCTCGACGCGGGCGTCCGATCGATGGAGGTCGGCTCCTTCGTGCACCCCCGCCTGGTGCCCACGATGGCGGACACCGAGCAGGTGTGCCGGCGGCTCCCGCGGGTCCCCGGGACGCGCTTCATGGTCCTGGTCCCCAACCTCAAGGGCGCGCGGCGTGCGCTGGAGGTGGGGGCCCGCCACGTGCGCGTGGTCCTGTCGGCGACCGAGGGGCACAGCAGGAGCAACACCAACCGCTCAGTGGCCGAGGGGCTGGAGGAGACCAGGCGGGTCCGTGGCCTGCTGCTCGCCGCCGGTGACGTCGACGTCACCGCGGCCCTGGCAACGGCCTTCGTCTGTCCCTTCGACGGCGTCGTGCCGCTGGGGCATCTTCGCGGCGTGGTCGGCAGCCTCGTGGAGATGGGCTTCGAGGAGGTCTCGCTGTCGGACACGCTCGGCAAGGCCGACCCCGCCCAGGTCGAGCGCGCCGTCGCCGCGATGCGCGACGCCTTCCCGCTGACCACCTTCAGCCTGCACCTGCACAACACCTACGGGATGGGGCTGGCCAATGTGGTGGCCGGGCTGCGGCAGGGGGTGCGGGCCTTCGACGCCGCGCTGGGCGGGATCGGCGGCTGCCCGTTCGCGCCCGGCGCGGCCGGCAACATCGCCACTGAGGACGTTGTCTTCATGCTGCACGCAATGGACGTGGACACCGGCATCGAGGTGAACGAGCTTGCCGCCGCGGCGGGGGAGCTGCGGTCGGCGCTCGAGGGCCCTCTCGAGTCCGCGGTCTCCCGCGCGCTCGGCTGGACCGCGTAGCCCGGTCCGATCCCGAAGGGAGCGATCATGGCGGATCTCGCGCTCAGGAACGCAACGGTCGTCACACCGCAAGGGCTGCTGCGGGGCGGTCTCGCCGTCACCGGCGGCGTCATCACCCAGGTCGGAGCGGACGCCGACCTGCCGTCCGCCGCCACCGAGGTCGACGTCGCCGGCAAGTGGCTGCTGCCGGGCATCATCGACCCGCACGTGCACCTTGGGATCGGCGACGGCGCCGGGCCCGAGAAGCTGGAGCGCGACTTCGTCTCCGAGTCGCGCGACGCGGCGGCGGGCGGGGTCACCACGATGGTCACGACGACGCTGTTCGGCGCCGAGCCGCGGGGCGAGATGGCCGAGCTCGCCATCAGGACGGGAGACGCGCACTCCCTGGTGGACTACCGGCTCACGGCGGTCGTCACAACGCGCGACCACCTGCGCGAGGCGGAGGACCTCGTCAAGGCCGGCATCCGGTCGTTCAAGTTCTTCCTCGGCTACAAGGGCGAGCAGGCCGAGAGCTTCGGGATGAACGCCGGCGGCATCTCGTGGGATTTCTTCTACCAGGCGTGCGAGGCGCTCGGCGCGGCTGGCGCTCGCGCCTTCCCCACGATCCACGCGGAGGACCCCTACGTCCGGGACATGCTGACCGACCGGCTGCGCGGCAGCGGCGGCAACCGGCTGCTGCAGACGTGGCTCGAAGCCAGTCCCAACATCCTCGAGCCGATGCAGATCTACCCGGCGGCGCTCATCGCCCACGAGGTCGGCGTGCCCGTCTACGTCGTCCACACCAGCGCATGGCAGAGCGTGGACCTCATCCGCGACCTGAAGGACAAGGGCTGGCAGGTCTACGGCGAGACGGTCGCCGCGTTCCTGTACTGGACCGCCGCCGAGGCCGACGCCAAGGACAAGCGGGCGGTCGCCAAGATCCAGCCGCCGATCCGCGGAAGCCGGGACCGCGACGCGCTCTGGCGGGGCATCGCGGACGGCACCATCACCAGCGTCGGCACGGACTGCCAGATGTACTCCCGCCAGTCGCGCACCGGCGACTTCTGGGACGCCCGCGTGGGCCTCGGGCCTGGCATGGGGACGCTGCTTCCCGCCGCGTACACCGCCGGCGTGCTCGGCGGGCGCTGCACCATCGAGGACCTCGTGCGGGTGCTCTGCGAGAACACCGCCCGCCGGTTCGACCTCTACCCGCAGAAGGGGTCGCTGTCGCCGGGCGCCGACGCCGACGTGATCCTGTTCGATCCCGAGGCGCGGCAACGCGTCGACGCCAGCGGCCTCCACAGCGCCGCCGGTTACTCGCTCTACGAGGGTGAGGTGCTCACGGGATGGCCCCAGCGGGTCTGGGTGCGGGGGCAGCTCGTCTTCGACCGCGGTGGGATCGTCACGGGCGCGCCCGCCGGCCGCCACGTCCCCCAGGCCTGACCGGATGGCATGCGGACAGGGCGAGGGGCGGCCCCCGGTGACGCCGTCCAGTGGCACGCTGGCCGGTCCGCTCGTCGGGCCGGGTCGCTGGAGGGCGATCTCGTTCGGGGTGGCGCTGTCGCTGGCCGCACTGACCGCCGCGAGCTTCGCGTCGGTGGGCTTCTCCGCCAACGCACCGCTCATCAAGGATTCGTTCGGGCTGTCCCACGCCGGCGTGGGCGCCATCGCGTCGGCGGTCTACGGCACCGCCTCCGCGACCTCGGTCATCGCCGGCCGGCTCACGGACCGGATCGGGCCAGGTCCGGTGCTGGTGCTCGCCATGCTGGCGCTCGGGCTCGGCGTCACCATCGCGGCGCTGGCGCCGGGCGCGGTCGTCTTCTTCGCCGGCGTGCTCGTGTGCGGGCTGGGGTACGGTGCGGTCACCCCGCCCACCAATGTGCTCGCAAACCCGCGGAGCGCCCGCCGCCGGGGCCTGGCGATGAGCGTCAAGCAGTCGGGCATCCCGCTCGGCGGCATCATCGCCGGGGCGAGCCTGCCGCCGGTGGCGGCGCTCGCCGGCTGGCGCTCGGCGATGGCCCTCCCGGTGGTCCTGTGCGCGCTGCTGGCGGTCGCCTCTGCCAGGGCGAGCGGCCGCGGCGCGGCCGCCGGGACGGTCGCCGGCGGGGGACAGCAGCCGGACGTCGTCCTCCGCCTGTTCCCGGGCCACGCCTTCGGCTTCCTCATGGCTGGCGTGCAGGTCACCATCTTCACCTTCCTCACCGTCTACCTGACCGACGACCGCGGCCTGTCGGTCGGCCGGGCGGGCTCGATGCTCGCCCTGCTGATGGTGGGTGGACTGGTCGGCCGGCCGGTGTGGGGCTGGCTCTCCGACCGGCGCCGCCGCGACCGGATCCGCGTGCTCCAGGCGGTGTCCCTGCTGTCTGGCGCCGGGCTCGCCCTGGTGCCGGTGCTCGGGGCCCCGATGCTGGCCGGGGCGGCGCTCGCCGTCGGGTTGTGCGCCGTCGGCTGGAACGGCGTCTACATCGCGACCGTGTCGGAGTCCGTGCCACCAGCGATGATCGGCTCCACCACCGGTGTGGCGATGCTGCTCGTCAACCTCGGCGCCGTGGTGCTGCCGCCGGCGTTCGGCGCCCTCGTCGGGGTGTCCGGCTGGCCGGCGGGCTGGTACGCCTGCGCCGCGCTCAGCCTGCTCGCGCTCGCCGTCCTGCAGGTGAGCCGGGACCGCGGCGACCGGGGAGGCGCCGATGCCTAGCGCTTACCGTATCTGCGTCATCCCGGGCGACGGCATCGGCAAGGAGGTCATCCCCCAGGCTGCGCGGGCGCTCCGAGCCGCGGCGGCAGGGCACGGCGTCGATCTCGAGCTGGAGGAGCAGCCCTGGGGGTCGGACTACTACCTGCGCACCGGACGGATGATGCCGCCGGACGGGCACGAGGTCGTCGGCGCCGCCGACGCGACGCTGTTTGGCGCCGTCGGCTCGCCGGAGGTGCCGGACTCGGTCTCGGCGTGGGGGCTCGTCCTGTCGACGCGGCAGCGACTCGATCTCTACGTGAACCTCCGGCCGATCCGGGGCCCGGGCAGGGCGGGCGGCAACGCCGACCTCGACCTCGTCGTCGTCCGCGAGAACACCGAGGGCGAGTACACCGGTATCGGCGGGCGGCTCTACCGGGGCACGCCGCGCGAGACCGCGACGCAGGTGTCGGTCTTCACCCGGCAGGGGATCGAGCGCATCGTCGACCACGCCTTCAGCCAGGTGCGGCCGGGCGGCCTGCTGACCAGCGTGACCAAGTCGAACGCGCTGCCGCACACCATGGGCCTGGCGGCGAGCGGCAACCTCAACCCGGAGCGGCGCATCGGCATCTTCGAGCCCGTCCACGGCAGCGCGCCGGACATCGCCGGCAAGGGCGTCGCCAACCCGGTCGGCGCCATCAACTCGGCCGCGATGCTGCTGAGCTTCCTCGGCGAGCACGGCGCGGCCGCGTCGATCGAGCGGGCGGTCGACGGCGCCCTTTCCGCCGGCGCCGTGACCCCTGACCTCGGGGGCGGGTGCGGCACGTCGGAGGTCGGCGACGAGGTCGTCCGGCGCCTGCGTGCCGGCGGCGCCGCCGCGAGCGGGGTCGGTGGCTAGCCGTGGGCCGTGGCCAGCGCGCGCTGGATCTGCTCTGCCGCGGCGACAACCGTGTCGGCGTACCGCTTGCCGGGCGACGTCCCCAGGCGCTCGATCGGTCCGGAGATCGACAGCGCGGCCACCACCATCGACGCGTCGCGGATCGGCGCGCTGACGGAGGCGATACCCGGGACGCGCTCGCCGACGCTCTCGGCCCACCCGCGCTCCAGCGCCTCAGAGTCCCCATTCAGCAGCCGTCCCCCGGAGCCACGCTCGATGACGAGCAGCGAACCGACCGGCACGGTCGTCCGCAGCTCCTCGGGCGACTCCACCGACACCACGCACAGCCGGAAGCGGCCGCGGCGGACGTACAGCTGCGAGCTTTCGCCGGTCTGCGCGGTGAGCCGGCGGAGGATCGGCTGCGCGACCTGGGAGAGGGTCCCACCGGTCGCGAACCTGCTGCCGGTCACGAAGTGGCCGCTGTCGTCGCGGCGGAGGAAGCCGTGCATCTCCAGCGCGAGGACCAGGCGGTGCGCGGTCGTCTTTGGGAAGCCGGTCCTGCTCACCAGCTCGGGGAAGCTGACGGGCTGGCTGTACTCGACGATGTCCAGCAAGTACATCGCCTTATCCAGTACGCCAACACCGCTCATGACATAGTCCACATCGTGGATACTACTGCCCAAGCATCGTCGCGTGGGCCCGCGCATGGATGAGCGGCAGATGTCCGCGAAGGGCGCCGGCGTCGCCCACGTCACCGTGATCTCACTGGGCGGGACGATCGCCTCGGCGCCGGCTCCTGGCAGCGCCGTCGCGAGTCCTCGGCTGTCGGCGGAGGACCTGGTCGCTGCCGTGCCCGACCTGGCCGCTGTCGCCTCGGTCGCCGTCCGCGACCTGCTCAGGCTCCCGTCGTGCGACCTGACGCTCGACCATGCACTGGCGGTCGCTGCCGAGGTCCGGGCCGCCGCGGCGGCCGGCGCCGACGGCGTGGTGGTCACCCAGGGCACCGACACCATCGAGGAGATGTCCTTCTGCCTGGACCTCCTCGTCCCCGACGACATCGCGCTTGCGGTGACCGGCGCAATGCGCCACGCCGGCGTGACGGGGCACGATGGTCCCGCCAACCTGCTGGACGCGGTCCGGACGGTGGCCACCCCGGCGGCGCGCGGGCTCGGCTGCCTGGTCGTGCTCAACGAGGAGGTGCACGCCGCGTCGGCCGTCCGCAAGCTCCACACCTCGTCGCCGGCGGCGTTCAGGTCCCCGTCCACCGGGCCGATCGGGTGGATCGCGGAAGGGCGGGCGCACCTGCGCGACCGCTGCTTCCCACGCGTGCTCGTCGAGCCGCGGGCCAGGCCCCTCCCGCGGGTGCCGCTGGTGAAGATCGTCATGGACGACGACGGGTGGTGGCTGCCGGTGCTCCGCGACATGCGGGCACCCGGTGTGGTGCTCGAGGCCATGGGTGGCGGTCACATTCCAGGATGGCTGTGCCGCGAGGTCGCGGAGCTGGCCGCGCGAGCTCCGGTTATCCTCACCTCGCGGACCGGCGACGGCGAGATCCTGACGTCGACCTACGGCGGCTTCGAGGGATCGGAGTCGTGGCTGATCGCCGCTGGTCTCATCCCCGCCGGCTCGCTGCACTCGCTCAAGGCGCGGGTGCTGCTCGCCCTGCTGCTGTCCGCCGACGCGACACCGACGCAGATCGAGGGTGCGTTCGCGCTGCTGGGATCACCTCGCCGCTCGGGCTCCACCGGGCTGACGATGATCGGAAAGGGAGACGCCGATCCTGCCCGGACCGAGGAAGGAGCTGGCGACACATGACCACATCCGCTGACGTCCTGGTCCATGGAGGCACGGTGGTCACCGAAGGATGGGTGGGCGACGCCTCGGTGGTCGTGCGCGGCGGTCGTGTCGCCGCCCTCCTCGGAGGGGGACATTCCCCGGCGGCCGGCGCGGAGCGGGTGGTCGACGCCCGCGGCATGCTCGTGCTGCCGGGCGGGGTCGATCCGCACTGCCACGTCGGCCTGCCGCTCGGCGCCTACACCACCAGGGACAGCTTCTGGTCCGCGAGCCTCGCGGCGCTCGCCGGCGGGACCACCACGATCGTCGATTTCGCGATCCCGCGTGTCGGCCAGCATCCCCTCGAGGCGCTCGAAGAGCGCGCCGGGCTGGCCGCGGGCTCCCGCTGCGACTACGCCTTTCACGGCTGCTTCAACGCACCGTCCGACAGCATCAGGGACACCGTGCACGAGCTGGCGGAGGCGGGCGTCCGGACCATCAAGCTGTTCACCACCTACCGGGACCTGCTCATGGTCGACACCGGCACGACCGCCGAGGTGATGTCCGCGCTCCAGGAGGTGTCAGGCCTGACCTACGTGCACGCCGAGGCCAACGATCTGGTGGAGGGCGCGCAGCGGGAGGCCGAGCACGAGGGCCGGATCGGCGCCGGGGACCATGCGCGCACCCGACCCGCTGCCGCCGAGGAGGCTGCGGTCGATGAGGTGCTCGCCGTCGCGCGGCGTCTGTCAGCCCCGGTCTACTTCGTGCACCAGTCCACGCCGGCAGCCGTCGATCTGGTCGCATCGGCGCGGCGCGATGGCGTCCACGCCTACTCCGAGAGCTGCCCGCACTACCTCACCCTCGACGACGGCCGTTACGCCACCTCCCACCCAGAGCGGTGGGTCTGCTGCCCGCCGCTGCGCGATCGAGAGACCGTGGACGCCCTCGCGCTGCGCATGCGGATGGGCTTTGTGGACACGGTGGGCAGCGACCACTGCTGTTACGACTCGGAGCAGAAGATGGCGCGCGCCGACGACGTCCGCGAGATGCCGAACGGGCTGCCAGGCGTCGAGACGAGGATCCCCGTGGTCTTCAGTGAGCTCGTCGCGCGCGGGCGGCTCAGCCTGCGACAGTTCGCCGCCGTCACGGCGGCCGACCCGGCCAGGCTGAACGGGCTCTACCCGCGCAAGGGCACGATCGCCCCTGGGTCGGATGCCGACCTTGTCGTCCTCGACCCGAGCCAGACCCGGCGGGTGCGTGCCGCCGACCTGCATATGGAGACCGACTACTCGCCGTACGAGGGCCTCGAGGTGACCGGATGGCCAGTCACCGTCCTGCAGCGAGGTCGCGTGGTCGTCGACGGCGGCGAGGTGAAGGACCCGGGGCCCGTCGGCGAGTGGCTCCAGGCCCAGGCACTCGAACCCTCCGTCGTGGGCCGCTGACCGGCTAGGGTCTGGCCTGCTCCGATCCCGTTCCTCGTTCCGAGGCCGCGGCTCGCTCCAGGGCGGCGAGCAAGGTCTCGGTCTCGTACGAGTCGTCGTGTCTCACACCGTTGATGAAGAAGGTCGGCGTGCCGTTCACGCCGCTCCGCACGCCGCTCATGAAGTCCTCGTGGACCCGCTCGGCGTGGACGTGCTCGGCCAGTTCCTGGTCGAACAGCTCGAGGTCGAGCCCGAGCTTCTCGGCGTAGGCGCGGAGGTCCTGGTCGCCCAGGTGCCTCTGGTTCTCGTAGAGAACGTCGTGCATCCGCCAGAACCGGCCCTGTGTGGCCGCGGCCTCGGCGGCCTCCGCCGCCTTCTCGGCGTGGGGGTGCGAGGTCGTGATCGGGAAATTGCGAAACACGAAGCGGAGCCGCTCACCCATGCGGGCCTGCACCTCCTTGATGATGGGATACGCGGCCCCGCAGTAGGGACACTCGTAATCGCCGTACTGGACGAGCGTCACCGGCGCGTCCGCAGGCCCCTGGATGTGGTCCCGGTCTTCGGTGACCGGCATGGTCAGCACGGCCTCCCACTGGGTTGCGCTCACGAAGCCCCCTCCTTCCCCAGGTCCTCGAGCACACGGAGGATCCCGTCGGCGCCCGGGTTCACACCCACGGGAGAGACGTAGCTCCACCGCACGATCCCGTCGGCATCGAGCACGTACAGGGCCCGCTCGCTCGTGCCATCTTCGGCCCGGTAGACACGGTACGCCCGAGCCACCGCGCCTTTGGGTTCGAAGTCGGCCAGCAGGGGGAAGTGCAGGTTCCGATCCTTCGAGAAGGCCAGGTGGCTCCAGACCCCGTCCACCGAGATGCCCAAAAGCTCTGCGTTGAACTTCTGGAACTCGGGGAGCACCTCCTGGTACAGAGCCATCTGATCAGAGCAGACCGGGCTCCAGTCCGCCGGGTAGAAGGCCAGGATCACTGGCTGACCTCGCAACTCGGCGAGCGACACGCTCTGGTCGGGGCTCGAAGGAAGCTCGAAGTCAGGCGCCTTGGTCCCGGGCGGCAGCGGCGTCACGCGATGGTCGACACTCGTCTCGCTCATATCCAAATCTCCTCCGCGCGGCCGGGTATGACTTCAGGGCGCGCACTGACGCCCATTGTGCCCCGGGGTTGACGCCATCGGGGTGGACGGCGACGACCTGGTCGTACAGCCAGGAGATGACCATGCCGATCAGCTCGCTCGCTTTGTCGCTCGGTCACGTGCGCGCCGCCGCCGCGTACCGCTACGGCGCCAGGGACTCGCTGGGCAACCCGATGGACACCGCCAAGGTGATCGACAGCCCGGCGGGCGGCTACCTGGCCGTCTACCACAGCGGCCGGGTGTGCCACCTGGCCTCCTCCGGCGACCTGATGACGTGGACGCACCGCGCGGTCGTCGACGAGCCGGCGACGCAGCCGACGATCGCCATGGCACCCGACGGCGGGCTGGTGACGGCGGCCGAGTTCGACGACGGCCACGGCGGCCGGCTCCGGATCCGCTACTGGCCGACGCTGGCTGCGCTGCTGCAGGGCCGTCCCGCCCGGGAGTTCCTGGCCCCGCGCACGCTGAGCGCGTGCAACGAGGGCACCCCGAGCATCCGCCGGGTCGCGTTCGAGCCCGATGTGGACGACTCCATGATCGAGCTCGGCTTGCATTACCACTGGCGCTGCCGGGTCGACCGGCAAGCCCGCGGCACGCTGACCGGCTTCGGGTCCTGGACGGCGGCTGCGGAGCCTGCGCTGGACGCCGCGGTGGTGCGTGCGGCCGTGGCGGTCGGGGAGCGGATCGGCGGCAATATCGGCGACCGCGACCATGTGCGCGACCTGGGGCACGCCTACGACCTGGTGGAGGCGCAGGGGCGCGAGGGCGACTTCGCCAGCTGGCGGGTGTATCTGGTGGACCGGTCGGCGCTGACCGCACAGCGGTTGGAGGTCGTCACCCACGGCGGCAGCACGGCGTTCGCCAATCCCACCGCCACCCGCCTGCGCGACCCCTCGGGCCGCGACGCGGTGATGGTGACCTTGTTCCTGCCGGTCGAGGGCGCGGCGGTGGGCGAGGCCGGCTCGCTGCTCTACTACGTTCCAGTCGACAAGCTGGCCTTGCCGAGCTGAGGCTTCCCGAGCCTCCAGGCGAGCCAGGTCGGGCCCAGACAGCGGCCTTTTTGGGGCCTGAGGGGATCTTGTGGGGTCGTTGATCGGAGCTTGAGGCGCCGGCGCGACGCTGGCAGTCGTCCAGGGGCACACCCGATGGCCCCGGCCAGCGAAAGGGTCACCGATGCGCCTCACCACCACCACCACCACCACCACCACCACCACCAGCATCCGTCGGCGGCTGCGGGTGCTGCTGGTCGCCGCGACCGCGGTCGCGGTCGGCGCCACCCTGGCCGCCACCGCCACCGCCACGCCCGCCAGCGCCGCCACCACCAGCGCCACCCTCAAGCCAGTCCTGGGCGGGCTGCTGGACCGCCAGCGCGAGCCAGCCGCAGCCTTCCAAGGCGCCGTCGACGGCCACGTCGTCGAGGTCGCCTGGGCCGACCTCCAACCCCTCGCCAACGGCCCCCTCGCCGACGACAACCCCATCGACCAGGCCATCACCAACGCCCACGCCAAAGGCCTCAAACTCAAGCTGCGCGTGTTCGCCGGCACCAGCGCCCCAGACTGGGCCAAGCGCCTGGACGGCCGCCCCATCGACGTCCTGGACGACTACGGCCGGACCGGCACCATCGGCCGCTTCTGGACCCCCACCTTCGGCCAAGCCTACCTCCAGCTGCAACGCAAACTCGCCGCCCGCTACGACGCCACCCCCGAGCTCCTCGTCACCC
>WNGA01009154.1_pt1 | contig 28790 bp, 34 predicted proteins | sample 5400061 | NCBI WGS metagenome assembly WNGA01 (sample SAMN13153366, study PRJNA577476) | soil metagenome | isolation source: 100 cm soil or saprolite under grassland replicate 2 | place: USA:California | collected 2016-06-15
GAGGCGTTGGACGAGTTGGTTCATCCCGATACGCGGGGGACGCCGATGTCGGCGTTGCGGTGGACGTTGAAGTCGACCTACGAGCTGGCCCGGGATCTGCAGGGCCGAGGGTTCCGGGTCTCGGCCGAGCTGGTGCGCCGGCTGTTGCATCAGCTGGGCTACTCGCTGCAGGCGCCGGCCAAGCAGAACGAGGGCACGACCCATCCCGATCGCGACGGCCAGTTCGGTCACATCAACCGTCTCGCGGGCGAGCGGATGGCCGCGGGCGAGCCGGTGATCTCGGTCGACACCAAGAAGAAGGAGCTGATCGGCAACTACGCCAACGGCGGCCGGGAGTGGCAACCGGCTAAGGAACCGGAGCGGGTCAACGTGCACGACTTCGCCGACCGGGCCTTGGGCGAGTTCGCCAAGGCCATCCCCTACGGGGTCTACGACCTCGGCAATGACGAAGGCTGGGTGAACGTCGGGGACTCCGCGGACACGGCCGAGTTCGCGGTCGAGTCCATTCGCCGGTGGTGGACCACGCTCGGTCGGGTCCGGTTTCCGAACGCCATGACGCTCATGATCACCGCCGACTCGGGTGGCTCGAACGGGTATCGCATCCGCGCTTGGAAGTGGCATCTGGCCCAACTGGCCGCCGAGACGGGTCTGACCGTCACGGTGTGCCACTACCCGCCCGGCACGTCGAAGTGGAACAAGATCGAGCACCGCCTGTTCAGCTTCATCTCCCTGAACTGGCGCGGGCGGCCTCTGACCGACATCCGCACCATCGTGGAGCTCATCGCCGCCACCAAGACCAAGACCGGCCTCACCGTGCAGGCCGCCTACGACCCGAACTGGTATCCGACCGGCCAGAAGATCAGCGACGCCGACTACGCCGCCATCTCCCTCGCCCCGCATGACTGGCACGGCGAATGGAACTACGACATCGCCAAGTCAACCCCGTGAAGAATCGCCGCTCCTCAGCGAGCCGCCCGGCATCGGCAGGTCGAGGATCAACCCACCAGCAGCAGCCCCGACGGCGTGCGCGCCGCACCACAGTCCACCGCCAGCGCCGCGACGAGCGCCTCCCGCACCAAAGCATTGGCGTCACTATCGAGGTCGAGGAGCGCGGCGGCAGCCACCTCCTGGGTCACTCGCCCCGCGTCCCGCAGGGCGAGCACCGCCCGGGCCAGATCAGCCCGCACCAACGGGCTGTCGACCCGAGCTAGCGCGGCGGGCAGCGCCGCGTGGACTGCATCGGGATCGTCGTCGGCGAGCGCAGTCCGCAAACGCTCCAACTCGAGCGGCAGCAGTCGGGGCAACCGCAGCTGGCAACTCAAGTCGAGGCCGGGCAGCTCGGCTACCGCCTCATACAACTCGACGAGAGCATCGACGTCGTTGATCGCTCGTCGCAGCACCGGGCTCGAAGCTCGACGTTGCTCGACCAGAAAAGCCCTCGCCAGATCGGATTCCGAAGGACCTCGGCGCACCCCGCAACAGTGCTTGGCCTTGCGGCCACTGCCACACGGGCACGGCTGGTTGCGTGCGACACCGGACATGTGCCCTCCTCCTCGCGGCAGCCCCATCCTCGCACCCACCGCCCACGACGCGGTGGACCCACAGACCCGACCGCAGACAGACGAATCTCGCGATCTATCCCGCGGCGAGCCCTTAGCGAAACTGTGCAGACGTAGTTCCTTGGTCAAGTCGTCGCAGGCGTGTTGCCATTCGAGGGCCAACGCTGGTAGATCGTCGGACACCTTCGGCTCGGGCGGGCTGCCAGCCCTTCGGTGTTCTCGCCATGCCAGAAGACCAGCAAGCGCTATGCAGAAGGCGAAGATGCCGATGGGCAACAGGAGCCAGCGGGGGATATCCGTCACGTGAGCGATGACCGTGTCAACCGCGAAGGCGAAGCCGAAAGACACAATCTGCCGACGAATGCCTGGTCCGCTGAATAGCTCGTCACGAAGTATCCCCACAGTCTGAAAACGTACTCCCGTTTGCGTGCGTCACGTCACACTTCACGATGACAGGTCCAGTCCTCGGCGATACTCGACGCAATAGCCCGGCGAAGCGACGGGCTATTGCGTCGAGAATGAGCGTCGGGACTCGAGGTCGGCGCGGAGTTCGGCTTCGCGCTCGCGCATGGCGTCGCGGCCTTCGGCGACGGCGGCGCGCAGGTCCTTGCCCAAGGCGCGCAGGGCGTCGGCCAGGTCCGACGAGACCCGTTCGGGCGAATAGCGGGCGACGGTCTCCTTCACCACCCGCGTCATCCAGAACGACATGCCGAACCCGAAGCCGGCACCGACGATCAACCAGAACAGGCGCTTGAACATCGTCGCTCAGTCCGCCCGGGACCGGCGGAACCGGCGGGCCGCCCGCGACGTGCCCGCCGCGAACGCCAGCACCTTGATGACCGGGTTCGACAGCGCGAGGTAGGCGAGCCGGGACGCGGAGTCGATCGTGCCCGAGATGTTCTCGGCCGTGCCCAGCACCGCGTCGACCCGCTCGAGCTCCGTGTTGGCCTGGCGCACCGCCTGCTGCATCTCGTCGACGACCGGCCGCGTCTCCCTCTGGAGCTCCGAGATCGCCGCCTGCAGTGCTTTCAGCGTGCGCGACAGCTGTGCAATCGCCCACAGCAGCACGCCGAGGGCCACGGCGCTGGCGCCCGCGACCACCACCGCGGCCACGTCGTTCGTGTCCACGTCAGCCCCCGACCTGGTCGGACTGCTCGCGCAACTTGGCCATCCGCGTGGCGATCTCCTGTTCGAACCCGTGATCGGACGGCGTGTAATACACGCGTCCGGCGGCCTCCGGTGGCCGGTACTCCTGGGGCACCCAGCCCCGAGGGTCGTCGTGAGGATAGTCGTAGCCGGTTCCGTGGCCGAGCTTCGCCGCCCCCCGGTAGCCGGTGCCACGCAGGTGGGGTGGGACCTCTCCCCCGCCGGTCGTCCGAGCGTGCTCCCTGGCCTCCCATATGGCGGTGGCCGACCGGTTCGACTTGGGCGCGGTGGCCAGATGGACGACAGCCTGGGCCAGGTTGAGCTGCGCCTCCGGCAGCCCGACGAACTCGACCGCCCGGGCCGCGGCGTCGGCCACGACGAGCGCCATCGGGTCGGCCATGCCGATGTCCTCCGATGCGAGGACCACGAGCCGGCGAGCGATGAAACGCGCGTCCTCCCCCGCCTCGAGCATGCGGGCGAGCCAGTACAAGCTGGCGTCGACATCCGAGCCCCGCATGCTCTTGATGAACGCGCTGATGACGTCGTAGTGCTCGTCTCGTCCGTAGCGCAGGAAGCGAGTACCGATGGCGGCCTCGGCGTCCGCCAGCGTGACCTGCGGCCGCCCCTCCTCCTCGCGGGACCGGGCCAGCGCCACGGCCACCTCGAGGGTGGTGAGCGCGTGGCGACCGTCGCCGCCGGATCGCGTCGCGAGGTGGTCGAGCGCGTCGACGTCCGCCGCCGCGGCCTCCGCTTCGAGCCCGCGCCCGAGCAGCGTCCGGACGGCGTCCTCGTCGAGGGGCTCGAGCCGGAACAGGACCGACCGGGACAGCAGCGGCGGGTTCACCTCGAAGTACGGGTTCTCGGTCGTCGCCCCGATCAGGATCAGCAGACCGGACTCGACCGACGGCAGAAGCGCGTCCTGCTGGGCCTTGTTGAAGCGGTGGACCTCGTCGAGGAACAGGATCGTGCCTTGGTCCCGCTCACCGAGACGCTGCTCCGCCCGGGCGACGGTCTCACGCACGTCCTTCACCGACGCGTTGACCGCCGACATCGGCACCCACGCCTTCTCGGTGGCGTCGGCGACGAGCCGGGCGATCGTGGTCTTGCCCGTCCCGGGCGGACCCCACAGGATGAGCGACGACAGCTCGTCGGCTTCGATGAGGGCGCGGAGCGGGGCGCCCGGTCCGAGGAGCGCCTCCTGGCCCACAACCTCGTCGAGGGTCCGGGGTCGCAGGCGCGCCGCCAGCGGCGCATGGCGGGCGAGATGCGCTTCCGCGGCGGCAGCGAAGAGGTCGCCCACGGCCGGGAGGCTACGCGTATGCCACGATCATCCGGTGAGCCCGCGTCTGGTCACGGCCGTCACCTTCCTGGCGGCCGTCGTCGTGATCGGTCTGTACCTCATGTCCGTCGTCCGGCGCTACCGCGCCGAAAGCAGCCTGCTGGCCGGCATCCGGCTCCCAGTCGATCTCGTGCCGCTGGTGTCGATCGCGCCGCGACCCGATGTCGACGATCAGGTGGCGTTCTGGACCAAGGACGTCCCGGCCGAGGCCGTGGGCCAGGCGTTCGCGGGCGAGCTGGTACGGCTCGGCTTCACGGTCGCCCCGCTGAAGGAGGGCGCCGTGCGGGCCGAGCGCGATGGTGCGGCGTTGTTGTGTCAGGTCCATGCCACGCCGTCGATCGTGACCGTCGACGGGCGCCAAGCGTTCCCGTCGATGCCCGAAGGCGCGGTCGTCGTCGAGGTGCGGGTGCCGGCCTGACGCTCAGGACTCTCGGATTTTCAGGTCTTCGGCGGGAGCACCCGGAGACCGAGCTCGTCGAGCTGGCCCGGGTCGACCGGCGTGGGCGCGCCCGTCATCGGGTCGTTGCCGGACTGCGGCTTCGGGAAGGCGATGACCTCACGGATGTTCTCCTCGCCGGCGAGGATGGCAACGAGCCGATCGATGCCGAACGCGAACCCACCGTGGGGCGGCGCGCCGTATCGGAACGGCGTCAAGAAGAACCCGAAGCGCCGCATGGCCATCTCCTGGTCGATGCCGAGGAGGTCGAAGATGCGCTGCTGCAAATCGGGCTCGTGGATCCGGATCGACCCGGAGCCCAACTCCCAACCGTTGAGCACGAGGTCGTAGGCGCGGCTGCGCACCGCCATCGGGTCGCTCTCGAGCTTGTCGATGTCGTCGGGGTGGGGCCGCGTGAACGGATGGTGCGCCGGCTTGGGCCGACCGGCCTCGGACATCCCCACGAACATCGGAAAGTCGACGACCCACACGTAGCGGTACGGGCCCTTCGACACCGGCGGGCGGCCGAGGTCGTTGCGGAGCTGGCCGAGCACGTCGCACACCGTGAACCACTCGTCCGCCACCACGAGCAGCAAGTCGCCCGGTTCCGCACCGAGCGCGGATCCGATCGCGGCCTGCTCCGCGTCCGAGAGGAACTTCGCCACGGGCGAGTCCAGTGCTCCCTCCGGTCCGACCTTCAGCCACACGAGGCCCTTGGCCCCGAGCTTCTTGGCCCGGTCGGTGAGCCCGTCAAGCCTGTTGCGGCCGTGGTCGTCGGCCGCGCCGGGTGCCCGGATGCCTTTGATGCACGGCGCCTGGAAGGCCCGGAACTCGGTGGCGGCGAGCACCGTCGTCAGGTCGACCAGCTCCATCCCGAAACGGAGGTCGGGCTTGTCGACGCCGTATCGGTCCATCGATTCGTGCCACGTGATCTCGTGGATCGGCGGCGGTCGCTCGCCGGTGATCGCCTCGGCCGCATCGAGGACCGCCTCGTTGATGAAAGCGATGACGTCGTCCTGGTCGACGAAGCTTGCCTCGGCGTCGAGCTGGGTGAACTCGAACTGGCGGTCGGCCCGAGGGTCCTCGTCGCGGGCGCAGCGCGCGATCTGGTAGTAGCGCTCGACCCCTGCGAGCATGAGCAGTTGCTTGAAGAGCTGCGGGCTTTGCGGCAGGGCGTAGAACGACCCCGGCGACAGCCGGGACGGCACGATGAACTCGCGGGCCCCCTCAGGAGTGGACGGCATCAACAGCGGCGTCTCGACCTCGACGAAGCCCTGCCGGTCCATCGCGGCTCGGACCGCCGCGTTCACGCGGGCGCGGACGGAGAGGTTGCGCTGCATGCGCTCACGGCGCAGGTCGAGATAACGGAACGCGAGGCGGGTGCTCTCGTCGACGGTGTCGGCCCGCTCGTCGATCGGGAACGGCGGGGGCTCGGCGACCGAGAGGATCTCGACCGTGCAGTCGCCCACCTCGACCTCACCGGTGGCGATCTTCGGGTTCTCCTTGCCCTCGAGCCGCCGCCGTACGGTGCCCGTGATCCTGAGCACGTACTCGGCCCGGAGGTCATGGGCGTTGTCGACGACGCACTGCACGATGCCCGTGCGATCGCGCAAGTCGACGAACGCGAGATGCTGGCTGTGCTCACGGCGGGTCGCGAGCCAGCCGCACACCGACACCTGCTGGCCGATGTGGTCGGCGCGCAGGTCGCCACACCAATGGCTCCGCATACTCATAACCGAACAGTCTCGGCGGAAGGCCGAGGCCGCGTCCCCTTCCAAGCGAGCGGGTGGGACGGGGCGGGTGTCGCCGGGGAAGGAAAGTCGCGCCGCCGGAGCGCTCGCGCGGGCGGAGCGGCGCGTTTCCCGGTGACAGGACCCGCACCGTCTCGGGAACCGGCGAGCGACCTCATGGGCCGAGGACCTTTCGCACGTGGTCGACGACGTCGCCCCGGCCGACCGCCTCCTGCGCGTCGCCCTCGGCGCGCAGGTCGCGCACGGTCACGGTGCCGTCGGCCCACTCCTGGTCGCCGACGATCAAGGCGAGCCGAGCACCCGACGAGTTCGCCTTCTTCATCTGCGCCCTCATGGACTTGTGGTCGAACGCGCGGTCGGCGCTGATGCCGGCGCGCCGCAGTTCCGCCGTGAGGTCACGGGCCGCGCCCGACGACGTCACATCGACGACCCAGACCGACACCGACTTGGGCTCGACCGGGAAGACGCCCTCGCCGTCGCACGTGAGCAGGATCCGCTCGATCCCCGTGCCAAACCCGATGCCGGGCGTCGGGGGCGCGCCCATCGACTCGACCAGGCCGTCGTACCGACCTCCGCCGCCGAGACCGTTCTGAGCTGCGGCGAGCGCGTCGGCCTGTACCTCGAACGTCGTGCGCGTGTAGTAGTCGAGCCCGCGTACGAGCCGGGTCTCGATGATGAACGGGATCTCGAGCGCGCCGAGGCCGACCTGTACCGACTCGAAGTGGGCCTTGCACTCCGGGCAGAGGTGGTCGACGAGCCGGGGCGCGTCGGCCGTGGCGGCCCGGCAGGCGGCCCGCCTGCAGTCGAGGACCCGCAGCGGGTGGTCGGCGACCCGATCGCGGTGCTCGTCGCACAGCGCGCTGCGCCGCTCGAGCAGATAGCCGCGGAGCAGGTCGAGATAGGCGGGGCGGCACACACCGTCGCCCATCGAGTTGAGCAACAAGGTGAGCCGGCGCAGACCGAGGTCTTTGTAGAAGTCCCACAGCAAACCGATGACCTCGACGTCGGCGTCGGGATCGTCGGTGCCGAGGCACTCGATACCGAGCTGGTGGTGCTGCCGGTAGCGCCCGGCTTGGACGTTCTCGGCCCGGAAACTCGGCGTGGCGTACCAGACCTTCCACGGGATGGCCGGACGGTGCTGCACGAACGCCCGCGCCACTGAAGCCGTGCCCTCGGGCCGGAGGGCGAGACGCTGCCCGCTCCTGTCCTCGAACTCGTACATCTCCTTGCGCACCACGTCGGTGCCCTCACCGACCCGCCGGAAGACCTCGACATCTTCGAAGGTGGGGCTCTGGAGGAGCCCATAGCCGCCGCGCTCGACATGAGTTGCGAAGCGCGCCAACAGCGCCTCCCACCGGGCTGACTCCGGCGGCAAGACGTCGCGGGTTCCCTTCACCGCTCGGAAGCGGGGCTCGGACATTCAGTCGAGGCTACTGCGGCTTAGGTGGCGGTTCGGGTGGGTATCGTGCCCGCCGTGCCGTCCGGGAGGAGGCTTGGCGCGTGGGCGCTCAGCGCGGGCTTGATCCTCGGCGCAGCCGCGTGCTCGGGCGAAAGTGAGGCGGCCGACCCCGCCGACGAGGCGACGACCACTACGGCCGCCGACCGCACGACGACCACGACCACCGACGCCACCGGGACGACGTCGTCGACGTCGTTGCCGCGCGACGGCGAGACCCTCGACCTGCCTACTCCGCCCGCCCTCCGCACCGGCGGTGAGGATTTCGCGTCGATCATCGATCAGATGGTCTTCTACATCGGCTGGGTGTACCACCACCCCGACCCCGCGCTCGTCTCCAACGTCTACGTCGAGAACAGCCCGGCATGGACCGCGAGTCGGCAAGGCGTGCAGGACTACGTCGACCGGGGCGTCAAGGATCAAGGCGAGCCGACGGCCGTGTCGAACGTGAAAGTGCTGAGCACGATCGACGCCAACCACATCGTCGTCTATGCCGTGTTCACGGTGCCGCCGTACGACGTCGTCGACGCCGGTACTGGGGCGGTCGTGGAGCACCGGCCCGGTCGGCCCCCAGCTGGCTGGAGCTACGAGTTGGTGCGCGATCCGAACGATCCGAACGCACATTGGCTGGTCTTGAACCGGTCCGATCTCGGAGAATTGTCACAATGAGTCGACGACTGGCTGTCGTTGGCACGGTCTTGGCGTTGGTCGTCGTGACCGCCGTGGGTCGGTGGGCGCCAGTGAGCGCCGACGAGAACGATCCCAAGCCGGGAGGGGGGATCGGCGGCGGCAGCGTCAGCGTCAGCATCGGTATCGGCCATCCCGGGAGCGGGGGCGGAGGGGGCGGAAGCACCCCCTTGGTCTCCTCGGGCTCTGTACGAACACGGGCGGCGTGATCGTGTTCATCCCGATCGTCATCCCGATCCCGTGGTTCCCGCTCCCGATCGGCGACGTGAGCGGCGAGATCCAAGGGCTGGTCATCCAGCACACCCTGATCTCGCCGTCCGGCGATGTGCTCCTCCAGTACGTCGAGAACGAATGCGATCCGGCGTCACCCCCCGCTCCGGTCGCCCCACCGACCTTCGAGGCCGTGGCCGCACAGGTGAACCTGCCGGCGCCGGCGCCGGTCACCAGCCCGCGCGTCGACGGACTCGTCGGGCTCGAGAACTGGTTCTGGTGGCAAGACGAGAACGGCAGCCAGCGGATGACGTACAGCATCTCGACCCCGCCGCTCGACGGCCGTTGGGTCGCCTCGGGTACGGCGCAACTGGTGCGGCTCGACTGGGACCTCGGCAACCACGACAGCCGCACGGCGAGCGGGGCGGCGTTGCCGGGCTCGGAACAAGCGCCCTCAGCCCGGTACACGTATCAGTACGACGGCACGTACACGATCACCGTCGTCGCCACATGGCACATCGCCGTGAGCCTCACCGACACCGCCCTCGGGCTGTCGACACCGATCGTCGAAGGCGACACGACGACGCAGGCCACTCGGGACTACCTCGTACGCGAGGTCCAGGCCGTCGGCGACAACGGATAGCGGTCGGCTGTTCTAGACCAGCACTCGGTCGCCCACCGGCACCAGGACCGGCGCGTGCACCGTCACCTCGTCGCGGAGGTCGATGATCTCGCCGACCGGCCGATGCCAGCGGGCCGCCCGCAGCTTCGTGAGCGTCGTCCGGTCCCGCGCCCCGATGCGGCGAAACGCGGCCCAGAGCTGCAATCGGTTGCCGTACAAGGGATTCATGGCCGCTCCTCGGGATCGCCCGCCGCACGTATGCCCATCGCGCTCGATACCCGAAACTTACGTGGGACCGGCGTCAGCTGCCCTTGCCCGGCAGCACGCGATAGGCGTCGTAGACGGAGTCGATGCGGCGGATCGTGCCGATGAGCGAGTCGAGGTGTGACGGGTCGCCCAGCTCGAAGTCGAAGCGCATCTTGGAGATCCGATCCGAGCCGGTGTGGCTGCTGCACGCCAGGATGTTCACGTGGTGGTCGGCGAGGGCGCGGGCCACGTCCGACAGCAGCCGTGACCGGTCGAGGGCCTTCACCTCGATGCAGGCCACGAACATGCCGGTGAGGTCGGTGTCCCACTCGACGTCGATGAGGCGGTCGCCCTGGCCACCCGACAGCGACGCGGCGTTGGCGCAGTCGGCGCGATGCACCGACACACCCCTGCCACGGGTGACGAAGCCCATGATCTCGTCACCAGGCACGGGGGTGCAGCAGCGCGACAGCCGCACCATCAGGTCGTCGAGGCCCTCGACGTGGACGCCCGCGCTGGGCCGCTCCTTGCTCGGCCGGCGCGGCGCGAGGACGCTCGTGGGGAGCTGCTCCTCCCGTTCGGGATCGCCCTCGCGCAACAGCTTCGCGACCCGCTGTGCCACGGACTTGCCCGACACGTGGCTCTCGCCGACCGCGGCGTACAGCGCGTCGAGGTCGGCGTAGTTGAGAGTGGCCGCGACCTCGGCGAGCACGCCCGACGAGGCGATCTTCTGGACCGGTAGCCCCTCCCGGCGCAAGGACTTCATGAGCTCCTCGCGCCCGTTGTCGATCGCGTCCTCCCGTCGCTCACGGGAGAACCACTGGCGGATCTTGTTCGCCGCTCTCGGGGTGCGGACGATCTTGAGCCAGTCGCGAGAGGGCCCGGCCCCTTCGACCTTGGAGGTGAAGATCTCGATGGTGTCACCGGAGGTGAGCTTCGAGTCGAGCGGGACGAGCCGGCCGGCGACCCGGGCGCCGATGCATGCGTGCCCGACCTCGGTGTGGATGGCGTACGCGAAGTCGATCGGTGTCGCCCCCGCCTGAAGGGTGATGACCTTGCCCTTCGGCGTGAAGACGTAGACCTCGTCTTGCTCGAGGTCGATCTTCAGGGTCTCCATGAACTGGGCCGGGTCGGACGTCTCCTGCTGCCAGTCGATGAGGCGGTTGAGCCACGGGATGTCGGACTCGGCGCCGAGACCCTTGTAGCTCCAGTGGGCGGCGACACCGAGCTCGGCCCGGTGGTGCATCTCCCGGGTGCGGATCTGCACCTCGAGCGGCTTGCCTTGCGGCCCGACCACCGTCGTGTGCAACGACTGGTAGAGGTTGAACTTCGGCATCGCGATGTAGTCCTTGAACCGCCCCTGCACCGGCTTCCACGTGGCGTGGATCGACCCCAGCGCGGCGTAGCAGTCCTTCACGGTGTCGACGACGACTCGGATGCCGACGAGGTCGAAGATGTCGTCGAACTCCTTGCCCTTCACGACCATCTTCTCGTAAATGCTCCACAGGTGCTTCGGCCGCCCCGTGACCTCGGCGTCGATGCGCAGCTCGGCCAGCCGCTCGCGAACGTGCTCGAGCACCTGGGTGAGGTAGAGGTCGCGTTCGGGCGTGCGGTCGGAGACCATGTGGTCGATCTCCGCGTACCGCTTGGGATGAAGCGCCGCGAACGCGAGATCCTCGAGCTGTTGCTTCATCTCCTGCATCCCGAGGCGCAACGCCAGCGGTGCGTAGATGTCGAGGGTCTCTTTGGCTATGCGCTCCTGCTTGCCGGTCGACAGGGCGGCCAGCGTGCGCATGTTGTGGAGGCGGTCGGACAGCTTGATGATGAGGACGCGCACGTCCTTCGCCATCGCGACGAGCATCTTGCGCATCGTCGCCGCCTGCTGCTCCTCCTTGGAGTCGAACTGGACCCGTTCGAGCTTGGTGACTCCGTCGACGATGGCGGCGACGTCGGCACCGAACTCGCGGAGGACGTCGTCAACCGTGACGCCGGTGTCCTCGACCGCATCGTGGAGCAGGGCGGCGGCGATCGTCGTGTCGTCGAGTCCGAGCTCCGCGACGATCTTCGCCACCGCCAACGGGTGGGTGATGTACGGCTCTCCGGACTTGCGCACTTGGGTCCGATGAGCCTCGGCTGCGACCTCGTAGGCCCGTGTGATGCGATGGGTCTGGTCCTTCGGGTGGCGCTCGCGAAACAGCGCGACCAGGGGCGCCACCTCCTCGGCCGGCGGCGCGCTGGTGCGCCGCCACGGGAGCACCCGATCCACGGTCGCCATCTCCGCATTCTACGGGTGAGGCCGGTTGCCCCAGCGGTTGCCCACATATCCCTTGACGCACGCCGCCGCGTCGGCGTGAATCGAGCCATGGCCGGAGAACAGACGGTGCAACCGGGCGACAGCGGTGAGTGGGTCACGTACCTGCAGCGGCAGCTCGGGATATGGGACCACGCCAACGCCGTGCCCGAGACCGGGACCTTCGACGAGGCAACCGAGGCGAAGCTGCGCGAGTTCCAAGAGGTGAACCTGGGCAGCGCCACGGGCGTGTGTGATGAGCACACGTGGTCGACGCTGCTGGCGATCACCCAGCCCGGGGGCGGCGCCGCGGCCGCCGCCGACGGGCCGGTCCGGGTTGACATCCACGACTCGCACACCTTCGACGGCCGCCTGCTGACCATGTGGATCGGCGGGGCGGAGCAGGCCCTGAAGAAGGACTCGCAGGGCTTCGACGCCGAGATCTTGTCACCCGACGGCAGCGTGTTCTGGGGCCGCGGCGGCATCGGGTGGCCCGACAACGACCTCGCGGCCGGCGAGTGGGCGGAGTACCACCACACGTTCGAAGGCGCGCCGCCCGCCGGCCAGGGCTACAAGTACAACCTGTTCATCAACCTCGGTAAGGACGTCCAGGCGAAGCGCGAGCTCCTCTTCGACGTCGGCGCGGACAGCCACATCACCTTCCGATAGACACTCACTCGTAGGACAGGAGCGACAGGACGTCGTAGCCGGCGATGCGGTCGCGGCCGTGCAAGAAGGCGAGCTCGATCACGAAGCCCAGCCCGGCGACGACGCCGCCCAGCCGCTCGACCAAGCGGATCGTGGCGGCCGCGGTGCCGCCCGTAGCCATGACGTCGTCGACAACGACCACACGGTCGCCTTTCTGCAGGCTGTCCCGGTGGACCTCGAGCAGGTCGGTGCCGTACTCCAGCTCGTACTCCTCCCGCTCGATCTCCCACGGCAGCTTGCCGGCCTTGCGCACGGGCACGAACGCGGCGCCGAGCCGGTAGGCCACCGGCGCGGCGAACACGAAGCCGCGAGCCTCGATGCCGAAGACCCGGTCGATCGGGGGACCCGAGAAGTGATCGGCGATGGCGTCCACGGTGAACCGGAACGCGTCGACGTCGGCCAACAGCGGCGTGATGTCCTTGAACACCACCCCCGGCTCCGGGAAGTCGGGGATGTCGCGGATGTGCTCCTTGAGCCACGCCGGGTCCCTCGACACGCCCGGCAGGCTAGACCCGACCGTTCTGTCGGTAGTTATCCGGTCATGGACCCCATAACTACCGACAGAACGGAGGTGTCAGCGGCGCTTGCCCTTCTTTCGGGGGCGCGGCGGGTGGCTCGACGAGTACGCGCGTTGGCCCGTGGGCCGCTTGGCGGCGGAGGATGACGCGCCCGCGGCGACCGGCTCGCGCTCGGCGTCCTCGCCCCCGTCGTCGGTCACGAGGCCCGCGGCGGCCGCGGCCGCCGGCGACGTCGGCACCGCCCGACCACCGCGGCTCTCGAGCCGGCGCCGCAGATCGCGGTATCGCGGCTCCCGTTCCTTGAGGATGGCGAGCAACGGCGAGGCGATGAAGATCGACGAGTACGCGCCCGACAGCAGGCCGACCAACAGCGCCAGCGCGAACTCCTCGAGCGTCTTGGCGCCGAGGACGAACGAGCCGATGATGAGCAGCGACGTGATGGGGAGCAGCGCGGTGAGCGACGTGTTCAGCGACCGCATGAGCGTCTGGTTGAGCGACAGGTTCACCATGTCGCCGTACGTCATGCGGCCCGCGCTCGAGACGAGGCGCGTGTTCTCGTCGACCTTGTCGAACACGACGATGCCGTCGTAGATCGAATAGCCGAGGATCGTGAGCACCGCGATCACCGTCGCCGGCGTGACCGGGAAGCCGGCGAGCGAATAGACGCCGACGGTGATGATGATGTCGTGCACGAGCGCGGCCAAGGTGGGCACGGCCATCTTGAACTCGAAGCGGAACGAGATGTAGATGGTGATCGCGACCAGGAAGAACACGAGGGCGCGCGCGGCCTTGCGGCTGATCTCGCTCCCCCACGATGGTCCGACGGAGTTGATGCTGACCTCGTCGACGCTGGTGTCGGTGAGGTCGGCGAGCTCCTGCGCCACCTTGGTTTCTCGTGCCCGCTCGTCGGCCGTGTCCTTCAGCGGCTCGGACTGGATGCGCAGCCGGACGCCTTCCTCACTTGTGAGGGTCTGGATCTTGGCGTCGGCGAGCCCCTCCCCGGTGAGCGCATCCCGCGCCTCGGCCACCGAGACGCCGTTGGCCGGCACCTCCCACACGACACCACCCTTGAAGTCGATGCCGAAGTTCAAGCCGCGGGTCGACAGCGAGACGACCCCCACGAGGATCACGACCGCGGAGATGATGAACCACGTCTTCGTGCGACCGATGAAGTCGATGTCGGTCTCGCCGTGGTACAGCCGGTGGAAGATGTTGCCCTTCCGCGGCCCGTCGGGCGACACCATCACCGTCCTCCCGCCGCCGGCGCGACCGCGGGGCTCGCCAGGCCACGAGCGACCCCCACCCAACGCGCCTCCGTGAAGAACCGGCTCCGCCCGAGTATCGCGACGAGCGGTCGCGTGAAGCTCCAGGCCACGATCACGTCGAGGATCGTCGACAGCCCGAGGAAGAACGCGAAGCCGCGAACCGATCCGACCGTGAGCCAGTACAGCAAGAACGCGCCGATGAGCGACGAGATGTCCGCGGCCAGGATCGTGCGGAACGCCCGTTTGAACCCACGGTCAACGGACGATCGGATGGTCTTGCCCGAGCGGATCTCGTCTTTGAGCCGCTCGAAGAACACCACGTAGCTGTCGACGGTGACGCCGACCGACACGATGATGCCCGTGACGCCCGCGAGGCTGAGGGCGAGCCCGGACCTCTTGCTCAGGTAGGTGATCACGGAGAAGTTGAGCGCCGACCACACGCCCATGCCCAGGATCACCACGATGCCGAGGGCCCGGTAGTAGAGGATCATGTAGACGGCCACGAGGGCGATCCCGACGAACCCGGCGACAAGTCCGGCGTGGAGCGAGTCCTTGCCCAGCGTGGCCGACACCGTCTGGACCGTCTGCGGCTCGAGCTCAACCGGCAGGGCGCCGTACCGCAGCACGAGCGCCAGGTCCTTGGCGTCACCTTCGGGGAAGCCGTTCCCTCGGGTGATCGTCATCTTGTTGGTGTCGAACGACGGCGTCTCGAAGGTGGGCGCCGACTGCACGACCCCGTCGAGCACGATCGCGAACTGGTTGGACGGGCATATCGGGTCGTGGTTGAAGCACTTGGCCGCGATGTCGTTGACCTTCTTGAGTCCGTCGCTCGTGAGGGTGACCTCGATCATCCACTGACCGCTCGGGATCGTGGCCCGGGCGCCGCTGACCCCGCTCCCGGTGAGCACCGTGGGGCCGAGCACGTAGCAGTTGACGACCTGGAGCTTGTCGTCCTTCTCGGGATAGACGACCTGCGCGTCGGCGGCCTCTTCCTCGGGGTCGCTCTGGTCGGGCCCGCACTCCTGGCCCTTCGGAGCGGTCGTGGTCGTCGTGCTGCCCGTGGAGCTGGTGGACGACGACGGTGCCGTGCTCGCGGTCGTGGTCGACTCGGGCGGTGCGGTGGTCGTTGTCGAATCGGTCTGGTCGGGCGACGCCGAGGCCTTGCTCACTGGTGGACGTCTCCGCCGGCGCGCTCGTGCTCGACGTGTCCGCCGGCGCGGTGGTGGACGTGTCGCCGACCGACGAGGACGTCGAGGTGTCGACGATCGACGACAGACCGGGCGGGTACGTCTGCAGCACGGGACGGAAGCGCAGTTCGGCCGTCTGGCCGACCAGCTCGAGCGCCCGGCTGGCGTTCTTCACACCGGGCAGCTGGACGACGATGTTCTTGCCCTCGAGGTGGATGTCGGGCTCGGCGACCCCGAGACCGTCGACCCGGTTGCGGATGATCTCCTGGGCCTGCTTCAGCTGGCCACTGTCGACCGCCTTCTTGGGGGCGAGTACCACCGACGCGCCGCCCTGGAGGTCCAGGCCGAGCTGGGGGGAGTTGCCCTGCAGGAGGGTGATCGCGAGCCAGCCGGCGGCGACGAGGACGATGAGGATCAGCGAGGTCGGTCGGGAACGCCGCACGGCCGCTACTCGGCGGAGGGCCGGCGGCGCATCACCCCGCGGCGCGGGCGGATGGTGGGGCCGGCCCCGTCGTCGGGCTCGCCGGCGCCAGTGTCGTCATCCGCACTCGACTCCCGGTCGGTCGCCGCCGCGTCGTCAGCCGCGTGCGTGTCGGCGGGAAGCACCTGGTCGACCCGGCGGGCGATCGCGCCGCGGGCGAACCGCAGCACGATGCCGGGCGACACCTCCAGGTCGACCACCTCGTCGTCGAGCGCGACGACGGTGCCGAACAGGCCGGCGGTGGTCATGACCTCGTCACCCACCCCCACCGTGGAGACGAGCGCCTGGTGGGCCCGCACCCGGCGCTGCTGGGGAAGGATGAACAGCACCCACATCAGGCCGAACGTGACAACGAGGATGAGGAGGGCGGTCATGAGCGACGGCGAGGTTACTCGCGGTCGGCGCCCTCTCCGACTCGGCCGGCCGTCCCGTCGGCCCCCCACGCGGCAACGACCTCGGCCCGCAGCGCCGCGAACGTGCCCGTGCCGATGGCGGCGCGGGCCCGTTCCAGCAGGGCGAAAGTCCACGACAAGTTGTGGAGGGTGAGCAATCGCGGCGCGGTCGGCTCGTGCACCTGGAGCAGGTGCCGCAGGTAGCCGCGCGACCAACGATGGCAGGTCAAGCAGCCGCACGTGGGATCGAGGGGCCCGTCGTCGCGTTCGTGGATGGCGTTGCGAAGGTTGAGGCGCCCCGCGGCCGTGAGGATCGTGCCGTGACGGGCGAGCCGGGTCGGGAGCACGCAGTCGAACAGATCGATCCCGAGGGCGATGCCTTCGACGAGGCCGGCCGGGTCGCCGACGCCCATCAGGTAGCGCACGCGGTCGATGGGCAGCTCCGCGGTCGTCGCGCCCAGCGGCGGGAGCATCTCCGAGCGAGGTTCGCCGACCGAAAATCCTCCGATGCCATATCCGTCGAAACCGATGTCCACGGTGCGCCGGGCGCTCTCGACCCGCAATCGCTCGTCGGTCCCGCCTTGGACGATCCCGAACAGCGCTTGGTCGTCCTGGCGGCGGGCCGCCTTGGCCCGGCGGGCCCACTCGGCCGTCCGCTCGACCGCGACGCGGATGACGTCGGGAGGGGACGGCAGGGGCGGGCACACGTCCAGCACCATCTGGATGTCGGCCCCCAGGTCCTCTTGCACGGCGACGGCCCGCTCGGGAGTGAGCCGGTGCTCGCTGCCGTCGTAGGTCGACCGGAACGTGACGCCCTCGTCGTCGACCGTCGGGGCCAGCGAGAACACCTGGAAGCCACCCGAGTCGGTGAGCATGTGGCCGGACCATCGGGTGAAACCGTGCAGCCCGCCGAGCGCGGCGACCACATCGGCGCCTGGACGCAACATGAGGTGATAGGTGTTGGCCAGCACCACCGTGGCGCCCACCGCGTCCAGATCGACGGCGTCGAGGGTGCGCACCGCCCCTCGGGTCCCCACGGGCATGAAACACGGCGTCACGAACTCGCCGCGGGCCGTCCGGACGCGCCCGACGCGAGCTCCGCCGTCACTCGCGGTGACGATGAGCTCAGCGGTCATCGGTGCGGTCGAGCAGCATCGCGTCCCCGAAGCTCAGGAAGCGGTAACCGTCGGCCAACGCGAGGGCGTACAGGTCGCGCCACCGAGGTCCGACGAACGCGTCGATCAACGCCAGCAGCGTCGTCCGCGGCACGTGGAAGTTGGTCAGGAGGCGGTCCACCACGGCGAAGCGGTGACCCCGGCGTATGAACAGCGCCGTGCGGCCTTCGAGCCGGGCCGTGACCGCAACGGTCTCGAGGGCCCGCACCACGGTGGTGCCGACCGCGATCACCGAGCGAGCGGACCGGCACGCGTCCATCGTGGCCGGCGGAACGACGTACGCCTCCCGATGGATCGGGTGGTCCTCCACGTGCTCGGATGTGATGGGGCGGAAGGTGTCGAGCCCGACGGTGAGCTCGACAGTGGCGACGGTGATCCCCCTGGCCCGGCAGCGCTCCAGCACCACGGGGGTGAGGTGGAGGCCGGCGGTGGGCGCGGCGGCTGAGCCCGGCCGCCGGGCGTACACCGTCTGGTAGCGCTCGGGGTCGGCGAGCCTCGTCCGGATGTACGGCGGCAGCGGCACCTCGCCGTGGGGGTCGGGGTCGCCGTCGACCTCGACCCGCCGGAGGCCGTCGCCGAGGTCGTCGCCCACCGTCACCGTCATCGGCGGACCAGGGGTCGCCGGGCTCAAGACCGTGCCCGGCGGCACCCGCCGGCTCGGGCGCACGAGCGCCTCCCACGCGCCGCCGCCGAGCGGCTCGACGAGCAGCACCTCGGCCGCGGCGCCAGTCGCCTTGTGCAGGTGAAGCCGGGCGGGACGCACCCTGGTGTCGTTGACCACGAGCACGTCGCCGTCGGCGAGTTCGTCCGGGAGGTCCAGGACCCTGCGGTGCTCCGGCGGAGACTCGACGCCCCGATCCACGAGCAGCCGGGCGGAATCCCGGGGCTCGGCCGGGATCTGGGCGATGGCCTCGTCCGGCAACAGGTAGTCGAGCTCGTCCGGGTCCACGCGTCCGGAGGGTAGTGGCGACGGTCGACTCGACCGGCGCGACCAGCGCAAATGGTCGTACACATCGGCGACCTCGCCCACGCGATCGCACCCGCGGCCGCCGGGTCGCGGCCTTCGGTCTGGGGGTCGCACCGCGCCGACCCCTTCGACAGTGCGGCCAGCTCCACCAACGGTTGCGTGATCGTCCCGTCGCTCAAGCTCGCGATCTGCATACCGCGCCAGTAGCGGTCCAGCTCCTCAGCGGGCGCCGGGCTCGCCGCTCGCGAGCTCGGCGATGAGTCCGTCGACGACATCCGTGAGCTCGCCGCCGCCTTCGATGATGCGGCGCTGGCGGATGTAGCTCGGTCCGACGTCGAGGATGCCGCGGATGCTCGCGAGCTCCTCGGCGCAGCCCAGCCGCCGAGCCACGGGCGCGAGCTCCTCGAGCAGGGCCCCGACGGCGTCACGCATCGGCAGCTGCGTGCCCCGCTCATCGAGGATCACCGACGCGTCCAACCCGTGACGGGCGGCGCGCCACTTGTTCTGGCGCAGGATCCACTCCCGCGGGATCGGCAGCTTGTACCCCCGGTCGATCAGCGTGTCGAGCCACTCGACGAGGCTCTGGGCAAGGGCGGCGAGCGCGGCCACCTCCCGCAGCGTCGGTATGCCGTCGCACATCCGCAGCTCGACGGTGCCGAACTGCGGGTGCGGACGGATGTCCCACCACACCTCGCGGATCGTGCCGATCGCCTCCGCCGACACGAGGGTGTTCATGAATCGTTCGAAGTCTTCCCAGTTCTCGATCGGGTCGGGCAGGCCCGCCGTGGGGAGTCCTTCAAACACCTTGCTCCGGCTCGAGGCCAGCCCCGTGTCGTGGCCGTGCCAGTACGGGCTCGACGCCGACAGCGCGAGGAAGTGGGGGATGTGGAACGAGAGCGCGTTCGCGATGGCGATCGCTTTCTCTGGTGACCGCACCCCGACGTGATAGTGGATGCCGAAGATCTGTAGCCGTCGTGCCATCCACGCCATGTCTGCCACCAGACGGGCGTAGCGCGGGTTGGGGCTGATGATCTGGTCGCGGTAGTGCGAGAACGGGTGGGTGCCTGAACACATGAGAGCGAGGCCGCGAGTCTTCGCGGCTGCGTCGACCTCGGCGAGGGTGGCCTCGAGGTCGGCCTTGGCCTCGGCCACCGTGCTGCAGATGCCGGTGATGATTTCGACGGTGCACTCGAACAGCTCATGCTTTGCCTTCGGATGGCCGTCCTCGCCGTGCGGCGCGCCGAGCTCGGTGAGGATGTCCGTCGCGGCGCTGGCGAGCTGACGTGTGCCGCGGTCGACGACCTCCAGCTCGACCTCGACGCCCAGGCTGGCGCGGGACGAGCTGTTGAACGTGATGTTCACAAGGCGCGCAGGCTAACGAACTCGGAGGCGGTCGCACTCCTTTGGAGCACGCTGAAGTAATGGACCCACGCATCTCACGCCCTTACGGCAGGGCACTTCTATGCTCTCGGCGATGAGCGCGAGGGCTGCGACGCCGAAGGCGCCGGCCTTTCCCATGCGGGTGGTCGTGGCCGCTCTCATCGGGGCCGCGGTGGCCGTCGCGCTCGGTGCGTACGACCGCACCCACGGAGGCACCGGGAAGACGTTCCCGCTGTTCTTCAGCGGTCAGATCCAACTCAAGGCGTGGTTCGCGACGATCGCCGCGCTGTTCGCCTTGTTCCAAGTGCTGAGCGCGCTCCGCATCTACGGCAAAATCAAGGTCCCGGCCAAGACACCGAAGTGGTTGGGCGATGCCCACCGTCTGTCCGGGACGCTCGCCTTCTTGTTCAGCCTGCCCGTCGCGTACCACTGCCTCTGGTCGATCGGCGACCGAGACCTGGGTTCGACGCGGGTGGTGGTGCACGCGATCGTCGGTTGCCTCTTCTACGGCGCGTTCGCGACCAAGATGCTCATCGTGCGCGACCGCACGAGCCCGGGGTGGGCGCTGCCGGTCCTGGGCGGGCTCGCCTTCACCGGCCTCGTCCTGGTGTGGGTCACGAGCGCGTACTGGTTCTTCACCAACACCAGCGGGGCGATCTTCTGATGTTCAAGCGTGTCGTGAACGCGCTCGAAGTCATCGCCATCCTCTGCGCGGCCGCGTTCGTGGTCGGCCTGTTCATCAACCCGAGCGAGTCGAAGGCGCCGGCGACGACGGCCAACCCGCAGGGTGCTGCGGTCTTCAGCGACAGCTGCGCGACCTGTCACGGCTCAGACGGCGAAGGCGGCTTCGGCCCTCGACTCGCGGGCGGTCGAGTCGTGGACGCGTTCCCGGACGAGGCCGACCAGATCGCGTTCGTCACCGAGGGTCAGGACGGGATGCCGGCGTTCGGCGGCCGTCTCTCTCCGGCCGACATCGCCGCCGTCGTCCGCTACACCCGGGAGGACCTCGCCGCCAAGTAGCCCGCGCCGCCTCTCAGTCGAACAGGCCCGGCGCAGACGACGCTCCCTCCGGCGGGCTGAGGCCGATGTGCTGCCAGGCCGCGGGCGTCGCGATCCGCCCCCGATGGGTGCGCATGACAAGACCCTGCTGGATCAGGAACGGCTCGTACACATCCTCCACGGTCTCCTCGGGTTCACTCACGCTGATGGCCAGCGTCTTCAAACCGACGGGTCCGCCGCCGAACCGCTGGCACAGGGCGGTGAGCACGGCCCGGTCGACCTTGTCGAGGCCGAGGGCGTCGACGCCGTACAGCAGCAATCCCGCGTGGGCCGTTTCGAGATCGACGATCCCGGCCGCCCGCACTTCGGCGTAGTCGCGTACCCGGCGGAGCAACCGGTTGGCGATGCGGGGGGTACCCCGCGCTCGCCCCGCGATCTCGGCCGCGCCCCCGGAGTCGATCGACACGCCGAGGATGCCCGCGGCCCGGAGCACGATCTTCTCGAGGTCGGGCGGGTCGTAGTAGTCGAGCCGAGCCGTGAGCCCGAAGCGGTCACGCAAGGGCCCGGTGATCAGGCCGGTGCGGGTGGTGGCACCCACGAGAGTGAACCGAGGCAGGTCCAAGCGGATCGATCGGGCCGCAGGTCCTTTGCCCAGCACGATGTCGAGCTGGAAGTCCTCCATCGCGGGATACAGCACTTCCTCCACCGCCCGGGGCAACCGGTGGATCTCGTCGATGAAGAGCACGTCGGACTCGTCGAGGTTCGTGAGGATGGCGGCGAGATCACCGGCCCGCTCGATGGCCGGACCGGACGTGACGTGGAGCCGAACGTCCATCTCGTTGGCGACGATGCCGGCCATCGACGTCTTGCCGAGCCCCGGCGGGCCGGCCAGCAGGACGTGGTCGGCGGCCTGGCCTCGCCGCCGGGCAGCTTCGAGCAGGATCGCCAGGTGCTCCTTCAACTCGGCCTGGCCGACGAACTCGCTCAGCCGCCGCGGGCGAAGGCCGGCTTCGGCGACCTGTTCGTCCTCGACGGCCTCGGGGGTGAGGAGCTCCTCGCGCACCACTACTGCCGCACCAAGGCGAGGCGCCGGAGCGCAGCCTTCAGGAGCAGCGCCGAGTCGCCTTCGTCGGGCAGGTCGAGGAGCGCGTCGCGCACCTCCTCCGGCCCGTAGCCGAGACCGGCGAGCGCCTCACGCACGTCGGTGCGGGCAGTGGACGTGGGCGTGGCGTCGGTCGCCGCGGCGGCGACGACGGCACCCAGGTCGAAGTCGGGCACCTCGAGGCGGGACTTCAACTCGATCAGGAGACGAGCCGCGGTCTTGCGGCCCACGCCGGGAACGAGACACAGCGCGTTGATGTCGTCGTCGAGCAACGCCCGGCGCAGCGCCAGGGGGTCGTGCACCGACAGGATGGCGAGGGCGAGCGCGGGCCCGACACCGTGCGCTCCGAGCAGCGCCTCGAAGCACACCCGCTCATCGCTCCGGGCGAACCCGAAGAGCGTGACCGCGTCCTCGCGCACATGGTGATGCACGTGGACGAACACCTCGTCGCCGACCTCGCCGAGCGCCACCGCGGTGGCCGGTGTGACCGTGACCCGATAGCCGACACCTCCCACCTCGACCAGCACCTCGGTCCCGCTCCGGTCGAGCAGCCTCCCTCGCAGGCTGCCTATCACCGTTTCGCCGCCTGATCGATGAGGCGGAGGCGGGGGGCGTAGGCGATGTGGCACAGGGCCAGCGCGACGGCATCGGCGGCATCGACCGGGCGCAGCGGCTGGTCGATGCCGAGAAGGGTCTGCACCATGCGTTCCATCTCGTTCTTCGTCGCCGCGCCGTAGCCGGCGACTGCCTCCTTCACCTGGTTGGGCGAGTACTGGACGACGTCACATCCCGCGGCGGCCGCCTCTGCCATCGCCAGCCCGCTGGCCTGGCCGACCGCCATGGCCGTGCGCACGTTGACCTGAAAGAACACCCGCTCGACCGCCACCACAGCCGGATGGAGCTCCGCGATCAACGCCCGCAGCTCCTGCTGGAGCTCGGCCAGCCGCTCGGGCAGGGGCGACGACGGCGGTGTGGTGAGCACGCCGATGGCCACCGGCCGGGCGCCCTCACGCCGCGCTTCGAGGCACCCGTAGCCGCAGCGGGAGATCCCCGGGTCGATCCCGAGCACGAACACGGGTTCGAAGTTAGTGGCCCCGCGGATCGTCGACGCGGATGGTCGGCGCCAGCCGGACGACGCGCGTGCCGGCGATGAGGGTGGAGAACAGGAGGCCGATCATCATGACCATGAAGCGGTCGGGCCCGAGCGATGCGGCCATCACGCGCCGATGCCGAGGGCAGTCGGGGCCAACGCCTCGTGGATGGTGTGGAACCTCCAGCTCGCGGCCGTGCCCGTGGTCCTCGCCCTGCTGCTGTCCCGCGGGTCCCAGCGGCCGAAAATGGAGTGTAGGGAACAAGCGGCTACAGGTCTGGCTGCAGCCGCCGATCTTTCCACCGTGACCTCTTGCGATGCGGTCGGCCCGGCGAGCGCGCCCGGGCCGCCGATCGTGGCCTTGTGCCACGTCCGTCGATCGTTCGGTCCGAACCCGGCGTTGACCGACCTGAACCTGTCGGTGCCGGCCCGCAACATCACCGTCCTGCTCGGCCCCAATGGCGCGGGCAAGACGACGGCCATCCGCATGATCACCGGCGCGCTCGACCCCGACGAGGGCGCCGTCGAGGTCTTCGGGCTCGACCCGTCCGTCGACGGTGAGGCGGTGCGGCGCCGCTGCGGTGTCGTGTCCGCCAAGCCGGCTCTCTACGACCGGCTGTCAGGGTGGGACAACCTCGCGTACTCCGCCGAGCTGTACGGGCTCGGCCGGCGCGAGCGTGCGGCCGAGCGCATCCGGGCATCGGCCGACCGCTTCGGCATCGGCCACGCGCTGACGCAACAGGTAGGTGGCTACTCGACGGGCATGAAGACGCGGCTCGCGCTCGCCCGTTCGGTGTTGCACCGGCCCGATCTGCTCCTCTTCGACGAGCCGACGTCGGGCCTCGACCCCGAGTCGTCGTACGCGGTGCTCGAGATGATCCGGGAGATGGCGAGCGACGGGGCCACGGTGGTCATGTGCACGCACCTCCTGCTCGAAGCCGAGGGCTTGGCCGATCAGGTGGTGGTGCTGGAGGAGGGCGCCGACATCCTGTCGGGCACGCCGGCCGAGTTGACCCGCCGGTTCTGGCCGGGCGCGGTCGTCCACCTCGACGCCGAAGATCCGACCCAGCTCGACCGCCTCGCCGCGTTCGAGGGCGTCATGACCTACGACCGCAACGGCGTCGCGACGGTCCAGCTCGACGACCTCGCCCGGGTCCCCGACCTCGTGCGTCTCCTGGCCGGGGACGGCGTGCGCATCACCCGGGTCGAGCCCAAGACGCCGACCCTCGAGGATCTCTACTTCGCGGTCCGCGGCCGCAAAGCACCCTGCCCATCGGACGGCCCCGTCGTCGTCCCCCGCGACTCGACCCCCCTCAAGACGCAGAAGCTGACGAGCGGCAACCGCCTCGGCCGCCGCTTCCAAGACCCGTTCTCGGTGGAGCCGTGACACCTTCCATCGACTGGGGCCGGGTGTGGACCGTCGCTCGCACGGACTTGAAACAGCTCGTCCAAGCGCGGGACTTCTGGCTGCCCATGATGATCTTGGGCGGGATCTTCTTCTTCTTCATCCCGACCGTGCTGTTGCTGGCGGTGACGCGAGTGGGCGACATCCACGTCGTCCAGCAGCTCTCGCAGACGCTCGAGGTGCTCCCCCAGAAGGCGCAGGACGCGATCCGGGGCGACACCGGATCGGCGCAAGCGGCGTATGCGCTCGCCGTGTTCCTGTTCGCGCCGGTGGCGGTCGTCGTGCCCCTGACGATCTCGACCGCGGTCGGCGCCGCGACCATCGTCGGCGAGCGCGAGCGGGGCACGGGCGAGTTCCTGGCCCACTCCCCCGCCGGGGTCCGCGAAATCTACCTCGGCAAGCTGATCGCCTCGCTGGTGCCCGGCTACTTGACGACCTTCGTCGGCTTCGGCATCTACAGCCTCATCGTGAACACGATCGTCGGCCCTCAGGTGGGCGGCTGGTTCTTCCCGACGCGGCAGTGGTGGATCCTCATGTTCTGGGTCGTGCCGCCGTTCCTCGCCCTCACGCTGTCGCTCGTGCTGCGGCTGTCCGCCCGCGTGAAGAGCACGGCGGCCGCGCAGCAGGCGTCGGGCCTCGTGTCCCTCCCGCTGATCATGGTCGCCTACAGCCAGTCGACCCGCGCGCTGTTCGGGGCCGACAGCGCCGGCCTCTTCATCGGCGCGGCGGCGTGGGTGGGCGCGGCGTACGGGCTGTCGCGGGGGATGCGGGCGGTGACCCGCGCCCGGTTGCTCGGCGTCGCCGACGAGATTTGATCTACGGCACGTACGAGACCAGTCGTTCGATCAGCTGACTCAGGACTTCAGGGCCGTCGACGCCGTCGCCTGTCGTCGTCGAGGTCGTCCGATCGCCGACTTCGGCCGTGATCGTGGACTCAAACTGGTCGCGGCAGAAGTCGTCGGGGACACAGTTCTCCTCGACGTCGGCGACGTCGTCACCCGCGACGAGGTCGTGCAGCTCCGCGTCGGCGGGAGCGGCCTTCTCCTTGTCCTCCGTGCCGCCGATGAGAACGGCGGTTCCGCGGTCTCGACAAAGAGGGCGAGGGCAAGCCGACTCACGCCGCGCCGAGTGCCTGCACCGCCGCGACCAGCTCCTCGGTCGGTCGAAACGTCAGGCCCGCGACCGCCCGGTGGGCGTAGCGGATGATGCCGTCCCCGTCGATGACGAACACCGACCGGCGGTAGAAGCCGACCGGGCCGAGGATGCCGTACGCCCGGCCCACGTCCTTGTCCGTGTCGGCCAGCAACGGGAACGCGAACCCGCCCTGCTTGCACGAGAACCCCTCGTGGCTCTCGACGCTCTGCGGGCTGATGGCGAGCACCTCCGCGCCCACGGCGCGGAAGCGGCCGATGTCCTCCGTGTAGGAGTTGAGCTGGCGTGTGCACACCGGCGTGTTGTCGCCCGGATAGAACACGAGGACCAGGGGCCGGCCCCGGTACTCGGAGAGCTTGTAGTCACGCCGGCCCTCGTCGGTGTTGTCCGTGCCGGGCAGGGCGAAATCGGGGGCGGCGTCGCCGGTGGAGACGGGCATGGTCAGACCTCCACGGCCGATGGGACCTCAATCATCCCCTGACCGTAGTTGACCCGCGATCAGCGGCGGCTACACCTCGACGGCTGCAGGATGTCGTCGGGATCGTCACAACAGACTGCGTACCGGACTCAGGACGTACGCGGTCGGAGCGGCAGCGGGATCACGTCAGCCGGCGTCGAGCTGGATCGGGGCGCCGAGGTGCTGGTGGTAGTGAGCGGGGATCGCCGAGCAGCGCACGGCGATGGCGGCAGCCGATTCTGTCTGGCCGCTCTGGCCGACGCATTTGAACTCGACGGCGCAGGCGCCTTCCGCGATCTCCGCCTCGGTGTCGTTGTGGACGAGGACCGAGGTCTTGATGCCGGCGCTGGCCGGCGCCAGCTCGGCGGCGAACTCGCTCAGGTGCATCTCCCCTTGCTTGACCATGGCCGAACTGTCGCACGGTCACGGCGACGGATGCAGGTCCGACCGGGCCACCCGATCGGGTAAACGCATCCGCGGGTGCGAGGACAGTTCGCGCCACACATGACGAACACTGCCGCGGGGCTGCCGCGGTGATTCTTGAACTCGCCCTTCAGCAGACGACTGCCCGACCGTCTGCCCCGCAGGGCAGGACACGGCCGCGTTCGGCACTTAGCGTCCCAAGTGCAAGTGTCCACCACTGGGCGCACCCAGGAGGACCGCTGATGGCAGACCGCGAATTGAACGTCCGGAGCCCCATGCTCCGGGGCGACGACGTGCGAGAGGTCCAGGAACAACTCGCCGCGCACGGGCACTCGCCCGGCGATATCGACGGCATCTACGGACCCAACACCAAGGCGGCTGCACGGTCCTTCCAGCAGGCCATGGGGCTCGATGCCGATGGCATCGTTGGTCCTCACACCTACGCCGCGCTCCGTGGCCAGGGCGGCGGGCAGGGCGGGGAACACGGCGTGGAGCAGGGCGAGGGGGAGCACGAGGGCGGGCATGGCGAGGGCTACTTCGAGCGGCTGCGCCAGAGCCTCGAAGCGCTCGGCATCCACTTGTCGATCGACTGGGCGAGCCTCGGGGGCGACCCCCAGTCGGTCGAGCACATCCCCGCCGAGCTCCAGCCGTACCTGGCGGCGGAGGACGACACCAGCAAGGACACGGGACAGACCACTGTCGCCGCGCTCGTCGGCGACCCTGGCGAGGGAGGTGAGCGCGTTGGCTGATGTCAAGGTCGACTTCAAGGATGTGTGGAACGGCGTGAAGGACGTCGCCGAGCTGATGCAGTCGAACGTGTCGAAGAACATGGGCGAGCGCGCTTTCGTCGCACCGAAGACCAAGCAGCCGTGGGACCTCGACTGGACGGACCACTGGCCCCGCCACATCGCCCATTACGCCTACCGCACGTCATGGTGCTCGAAGAACCTGTGGTGCGACGACACCGACGTCACGGTCGGCGTGGTGTGGAGCGCCGGGGGCAAGTACGAGGGTCAAGGCCGCTTCCTTCACGACGCGTACATGTACGCCGTCGCTCACACCACGCTCGCGGGCGACAACCTCACCTGCACCGGCAAGTTCTCCGACACACCCGTGATGATCAACGGGGTGGCGCGCCTCGAGGGTTGGATGGAGCTGGACGTCAAGCAGTTCAAGATGCACGACGGCTCGTACCGGTGGGACTTCTGGATCATGGGGAACGGCGCCGGCGAGATCACGCGGCGCTGACCCACCACCCCCGCGACGACGACGGTTGGATACACGCTCGCAGGACGAGCACGGCCCGGTGCCGTGCACGCCGTCGACCGGGATCGCTGGCGTGTCAGAGGCCGCGGCGGTGCGCATGATGGCCCGCCGGATCCTCGAAGGCGCCTCCCTCCGGTCGATCGCACGAGAGCTGGTACTACTCTACGGACGCCATTTGCAGGATGTCGTCGGGGATGTCGAAGTTCGCGTACACGTTCTGGACGTCGTCGTGGTCGTCGAGCGAGTCGATGAGGCGCAGCACCTTCTTCGCCGACTCGGCGTCGGCGAGCGGGACGGTGGCGGTGGGGATCATCGTCAGGTCGGCGGAGTCGAGCGGGATCTCGGCCTCTTCGAGGGCGGCCCGCAGCTTGCCGAGATCGGTCGGCGGGCACGTGACTCGCCACGTGTCACCCTCGTCGACGATGTCGTCGGCCCCGGCCTCGAGCGCAGTGAGCATGAGATCGTCCTCCTCCACCTGGCGCGGGACCATGACGATCCCCTTGCGCTCGAACTGCCACGCCACCGCGCCGGGCTCGGCCATCGAGCCGCCGAATCGCGTGAAGAGGCTGCGAACCTCGGCGCCTGAGCGGTTCCGGTTGTCGGTGAGGACGTCGACGAGCAGCGCGACACCCCCCGGGGCGTAGCCCTCGTACGTGACCGACTCGTAGGTGACGCCCTCGAGCTCGCCCGTGCCACGCTTCACCGCCCGTTCGATGGTGTCGATCGGGATCGACGCGTCACGGGCCTTCTGGAACATCGTGCGCAGCGTGGGGTTGGCGTCGATGTCGCCCCCGCCCTCGCGTGCGGCGACTTCGACTTGGCGCAGCACCTTGGCGAAGAGCTTGCCGCGGGCCTTGTCCTTGGCGCCTTTCTGGTGCTTGATCGTGGCCCACTTGGAGTGGCCGGACATGGGCTATGCCTCCTCGAGAAAGTGCGCGTGGATGCGGGCATCGCGGGACAGTTCGGGGTGGAACGCGGCCACGGTGATTCGATCGTGCCAGCACAGGACGGCCTTGCCGTCGACCCTCGCGATGACGTCGACCGCCGGACCGGTGCGTTCGACCACGGGCGCTCGGATGAA
>WNGA01012660.1_pt1 | contig 28789 bp, 21 predicted proteins | sample 5400061 | NCBI WGS metagenome assembly WNGA01 (sample SAMN13153366, study PRJNA577476) | soil metagenome | isolation source: 100 cm soil or saprolite under grassland replicate 2 | place: USA:California | collected 2016-06-15
GGTACAGGGAGCGGTAGCGACCTGGCAGTCTCCGAAGTAGACGCTTCCGGTGGCGCCAGGTCGCTACCGCTCCCTGTACCGTACCGATGGTCAATTTCTGACGTGTAACCAAGGAGACGAAAATGACTACAATTGCGCCAGACATTTTTCGCAAGAGGCTTTTGATTGAAGGCTTTTATCCGATCAACGTAAACGAGCAAAAACTCGTTGATTACTTTGCGTATATCACGAAAGAGTTGTCGCTTCGGACGTATGGAGAACCAATTGTCCACAAAACAAGCGGCGCAGACAAAGAACAGAATCAGGGCTACGACGCCTTTGTGCCACTAGTTGATTCGGGAATCTACATCGGTGTCTGGACGAATCGAAAATTCCTTTCTTTGATCCTGTATACCTGCACGGATTTTGACGATTCATTGGCGGTTGAAAAAACAAAAGGGTTCTTCCAATTGTCCGAGTCACAGCATCAGAGATTCTGAGAGAATGGAAAGGAGCGATTATGCTGGCCAGAATTTGGCATGGCGTCACGCCGGCGGAGAAGGCCGACGAATATCTCGACTACTTGAATCAGACGGGCATCCCTGACTACCTCGCAACGCCGGGAAATCGAGGGGCGTTCGTGTTGCGCCGCGTGGACGGGGAGCGCGCGCATTTTCTAACGATCTCGCTGTGGGATTCGCTCGAATCCATCAAACGCTTCGCGGGCGAAGATTACGAGCGCGCCCGCTACTACGCCGAGGACGGGAAGTTTCTGCTCGAATTCGAGCCAACTGTACAGCACTATGAATACTATACAAATGCGAAATGATCCTACTTGCTGCGCTTCGACATAGACGTCCTGAGCAAACAGGAAATGCCGGCGGCGTATTTTCCCCATACTGATGGTCTGAGCATGACAGAAGCGCGGGAGTTGCTCGCCGCGATTCTAGCGGATCCCAGGATTCGGATCATCGAAGTGGCGGAATACGCTTCCTTGCGTGACCTTGACCAAAGCTACGCCTTAACAATCGTCGAGCTTCTCGCCGCGGCGTTGAAGAGGCCGGGCCATTTACACACAAACGGGAGTTAAAAGTAGATGTCAGAGATTCAAACAATCATCGATGAACTGAAGAATATTCACGACGGCGACGCATGGCACGGACCTTCGCTGAAAGAGATACTTTCCGGCGTGAGCGCCGAACAGGCCGCCGCCAAACCACTGGCGAACGCGCACAGCATCTGGGAACTCACGTCGCACGTCGCCGCGTGGGAAGGCGTTTTCATGCGCAGGCTCGCCGGGCTGCAAATGAACGAGCCGGAAGAAGGAGACTTCCCGGCCGTGACCGACGCGAGTGAAGAAGCCTGGCGCCGGACGTTGAACAGGTTTGACGAGGGACATCGCAGATTGATCGAAGCGGTCGCCACATTGACGGACGAGCGGTTGAGCGAAATCGTCCCCGGCAAAGACTACACGGTTGAATATATGCTGCGCGGCCTCTTGCGCCATCACGTCTATCACGCCGGGCAGATCGCGCTGCTGAAGAAGGGCTGATCAGCGCCGCGAGCGGCGCTGATATCGCTGTAACCTTTCGCTCGCCGCAAACGTGATCACGGTGGAAAACAAATTTTCAGGAGTCGTCGCAGTGGGCGTCGCCCTGAAAGAATGAAAACGCGCCCTGGGTACGCATCGCTTCCAGCGTGCAGTCTCGGCGAAAGACGAATTTATAGGAACCAGACCCGGGTACGCTTCGCCTCAGGTTTGGGGGCGACTGATTCTGATCAATAGGTCTCTAGCCGAGACTGCACGCTGGAAGCGATGCGTACCCAGGAATTTTCCGCAGGAGGAGATAGGATGATGAAAGAGAAAGTGATCAGATCGAACGTAGCGGTTGTCGGCGGAGGACTGGCGGGGCTTACCGCAGCGAACTTTCTGGCTCGCGCCGGGTTTAATGTGACGTTGTTCGAGAAATCGAGCGCCACTGGCGGGCGGGCAAGGACGGACGTGGAGCGGGGTTTCCATTTCAACCTCGGCCCGCATGCGCTCTACGCCGGCGGCGCGGCGATCGGGATTTTGCGCGAGTTGGGAGTAATGTTTCAGGGCAGGCCGCCGGCCACGTCTGGCGGCTTCGCGATTGATCGCGGCGCCAAACACACGCTGCCGGTCGGCCCGATTTCGCTGCTTACCAGCGGACTGTTTGGCCTGGGGGCGAAACTAGAGGCGGCGCGATGGCTGGGCGGCATCGGCAAATTCGACGCGCGCTGCGTCGAGCGGCTCAGCTTGCGTGAGTGGGCCGAGAGAGAGATCCGGCGCGACGCCGCGCGGCGCCTTTTCCATTCAATCATTCGCGTCAGCACGTACGCCGATGACCCGGAACGCCAGAGCGCGGGCGCGGCGATAGCCCAATTGCAGTTGGCTCTCGGTTCCGGCGTGCTTTATCTCGACGGCGGCTGGCAGACGCTCGCTCGCGGCTTGCGCGACGCGGCGGAGAAGGAGGGAGTCAAGATTATCACAGGCGAGCGTGTAAAGGCGGTCGAGCGCGACGAGCGCGTACGCGGCGTGCGGCTCGCGGACGGCGCCTTTTACGCCGCGCAGTCGGTCGTCATCGCCGCCGGCCCGTCAGAGGCCTGTGAATTGATTGAAGGGAGCGAAGGGACTGTCTTGTCCAAGTGGGCGAAGGCGGCGATCCCGGTGAGGGCCGCCTGCCTCAACGTGGCGTTGGAATACCTGCCTGAGCCGCGGGCGCTGTTCGCGCTCGGCGTCGATCGTCCGCTTTACTTCTCTGTTCACTCGGCGGCGGCTAAACTTGCGCCCGAAAAAGGCGTGGTGATTCACGCCGCGAAATACCTTGGCGCAGGCCCGGATGGCGTCACACAGGCCGTCGAGCGTGAGTTGGAAGAGACGCTCGACATAATGCAGCCGGGGTGGCGCGGCGCGGTCGTCGCCAGACGGTTCCTGCCCACGATGACTGTTTCGAACGCCCTCGTCACTGCGGCGCAAGGGGGCTTGAAGGGCCGCCCGCGTCCCGACGTTCCCGGCGTCGAAGGTTTGTACGTCGCGGGCGATTGGGTGGGGCCCGAGGGCATGCTGGCCGACGCGAGTATGGCGAGCGCGAAGCTGGCCGCCGAAACCATCGCGAGGCGTCGCGGCGCGGCGATGGCGGCGGTGGCTTAAGTCGGTTTTCAATTGCGTATACGGGATCAGGGTGTTTACAGCGAGGAATGTATCAATAGAACGCGGATGACGCGGACCGGCGCGGATCATCGTGGATAAAGCTAAAAAGGGTCAGCGCCAATCCGCCCTATCCGCGTCATCCGCGTTCTATTAACCCGTACACTGACCTGAAAACCGCTCCAAAGAAAAGTTTTTAGCGAACGGAGACGAACATTAATGAGTTCCGCGGCCACGCAAAGTTTCACCGCTTCGGCGTTTGAAGAGATCTTCCGCGCTCACGAACGATTCGTTTGGGGACTGTGTTACCGGATGACCGGCAACGCGGCGGACGCCGACGACCTGGCGCAAGAGACGTTTGTGCGCGCGTGGGAGCGGCCTCCCGCGAGGACTGACGAGCCGTGGCGGCCGTGGCTCCTGCGCGTGGCGATGAATCTGAGCCGCGACCTGCTGCGACGGCGCAAGAGACGACATTACGAAGGCCCATGGCTCCCTTCGCCAATCGAGACTGGCGATGAATTCACGCCGCCGTCCTACGAGCCGGTGGACGAGGAGGGAAATCCGGCGGCGCGCTACGACATGCTCGAAAGCGTGTCGTTCGCCTTCCTGCTCGCGCTCGAAGCGTTGACCCCGGCGCAGCGCGCGGTGTTGCTGTTGCGCGACGTCTTCGATTATTCGGTCAAGGAGACCGCCGACGCGCTCGGCATGAGCGAGCCGAACGTCAAGACCACGCATCACCGCGCGAGGCGGGCGATGCGCGATTACGACCGGGAGCGCTTGCCCCCGACGCGTTCTCTGCAGGAACAGACGCGGCGCGTGATGGAGCGTTTCCTCCATTGCCTTTACAGCCGCGACGTCGCCGGAGTCGAAGCCCTGCTGGCCGAGGACGCGCGGCATCTGGGTGACGGCGGCGGCGAATTCATCGCGGCGCGCTCGCCCATAATCGGCAGGCGGAAGGTCGCACTCTTCAACCTGCGTCTGGCCGAGTTGAAGCCGGACGACGCGCGCGTAACCTGGCGCACGCTCAACGGACTGCCCGCGATTGTGACGGAGCTGACTCAGCCTCCGGAGAAGTATGCGCCGCGCATCGTGACGACGTGTGAACTGGACGCCGCCGGCAATATCAAACGCATATTCAACGTTCTCGCCACTTGCAAGCTGACCGCAGTGCGATAAATCGAAACGTTGGTAATCCGGAACAAGAAAATACAAATCACTCTTCGCCATCGCCCCACCGGTGGCCAATGATCACTTCGATCTTTTGCTCAGTGGCGCCGCGGTAAAACGTCACCACCACTTTGCTGCCGGGTTTGGCGGCGCGGATGTGGCGGTTGAATTCGCTGGGCGTCTTCACCGGATGGGGGTTGAACTCGGTGATCACGTCGCCGGGCCGCAACCCGAATAGCTCTGCAGGGCCGTTGATGTGTAGTTCCCTCACCTCCACGCCCCATTTCTTTGTGCCGGGGATGGTGCGGCGAAAAGAATCGAGTATTCCGAGGAAGCCCTGATCGCGCGGTTCAATTTTAGGTTGAGGCGCCGGGAAGGCGCGGTCGGCGATCTTGATTCGTGTGCTTACCGTCGCCCCGTCGCGAGAGACCTTCACCGGGACTTCCTGGCCGGTCTCCAATGACTTAAGAACCTGCGACAGTTCGCTGTCGTTGCGCACCTGCTGATCGTTCAATTCCGTCATCAGATCGCCAGCCTGAATTTTGGCCAGAGCGGCGGGGCTGTTGTCGCTCATGAGGTTGTTGATAAAAATTCCCTGGACGCCCGGGAACTCCGTGGCCGAGTAGACGCCCTGCTTAAAGCCCAGCGCGTTCTGAACCGCTATTTCGTATTCGCGGCGAACAATTTCGTCGTTCATTTCGTCTCGCGCTCGGCGCGCTTCAGCCGCTTCGCGAAAATCAGGCGCCCGGCGACGGCTCATGCCTCTTCCAATTCCTATGCCCAGACCGACGAATGTGAACAGCATCAGAGCGAGCAGCGCCAAAATGGGCTTCTGTTTAAGCAGCGCCTTGACGAGCGTCGCAGTCTGGCGCAACGGAGATGAAGATTGGGGAGCGACGTAGGCGGCGTACTTAGGGGCGTATAGAGGGTTGGTAGGATCAGGCGTCCCTGGCCCCGCCGGGAGCGGGGCGGAAGGATTGAAGCGCCGAGTGTCATCAAATTCCGCGACCACTGGCGCGACCGGGACGCCGCAGTTCCGGCAATAACGATCCGACCCGATAATCTCGCTTGAACACGCGCGACAAATTGCCATAAAGCCTCCTCAAAGGGTTTGCGTGAATGTCATGTCATTTTCACCAATTACGAAGCCGGCGTCACAATTGTTCGATTCCGATAAAAATACTTGGATCGCGGGATATTGGCGCGGCGCTCGCGTAAGCAAGCGGTCGCCCCCGCGCGCAATGATAGCGGCGAAATCTAATTGAGCAAGCGGCGGGGCGACGCTATACTGCCCACAGTTCAATCAGTGTTTATCGGCGCCGGCGCTTACCTGTTCTCTGGAGGTCAAATGAAAAGCATCCTGATGATTACCGCACTGCTTGTGAGTGCTTTTTAGTAATGCCTGCGAAAGAGGCGATAGTTCTACAATGTCAAAAGTGTATAAAAGCTAAAACGAAGTGGGCTAAATCAAAGCGGTAAACAAGGAGGTCAAAACAATGAAACGCAAAAACATCTGGACGCTCTTTTGCATCATCGGTCTATATTTGTTCACGCCGCAGCAAAGTTACGCGCAATCAGGCGCGACTTCCGCCCTCAATAAGTCCAATCAGGAGCAAATCGTTCAAGAGATCTTGAGCGAAGTGCGACAACTCCGGGTTGAAGTCCAGCGATTGAAGGCGAACGCTTATCAAACTCAGGTCGCAATTGAGCGACTGCGATTGCAACAGGAACAGGTCACCCGGTTGACGCGCGAGATCAGCGAAGTTCGTGAGAGGATTAGCGAGACGAAAACCAGACAGGTAAAAATGAGCGGGATGTTTGAGGAGACGGAAAAACAGGTGAAAGCCGGGGTGATACCACAGAGTGAACTGAAGAGAATAAGCGGAGAGATCGATGAGTTGAAGCAACGGGAAGAGAGACTCACAGAGCAGGAGTCTCAACTGTCGGCGGAGCTGGACGCGGAACGTGTCAAGCTGATAACGCTCAACAGGCGGTTGGATGAGCTGGGGCAAGAAGCGGCGGGCGCCGGTGATGAGAAGCGAACAGATAAAAAGGACGACAAATGAAAAACATAATTGCTCAGACCTCTCTGCCGCGCTAGCGCGGCAAAAAGGCATAGCTGAAAAAAAATATGAAGGAACGCGATTTTCAACTGATCGAAACGAACGGCATCCGGCTGCGCGCCGTGGTCGAAGGCGAAGGCCCCTTGGTCATTCTCTTACATGGCTTCCCGCAGTGCTGGTACCTCTGGCGACATCAGATTGATCCTCTTGTTGAAGCCGGGTTCCAGGTCGCCGCGCCAGACCAGCGCGGCTACGGCGGCAGCGACCGCCCCGCGGAGATCGAAGCCTACAACATCATCGATTTGACGAACGACGTCGTCGGATTGGCGGATGCCCTTGGTCATGAGAAGTTCATCGTTGTTGGCCACGACTGGGGCGCGCCAGTCGCCTGGCATACGGCGCTTTTGTATCCGCGACGCGTGCGCGCGGTAGTCGGCCTGAGCGTGCCGTACACTCGCTGGCGAGCCGGGACGATGACGCGGCAAGAGAATTTCGGCGACAATTTCTGGTACATTGTCTACTTCCAACAGCCGGGCTTGGCGGAGGCCGAACTCGAAGCCGACATTAGGAAATCGCTGCGGACGATTTATTTCACGGCCTCCGGCGACCTCCCTGCGGGAATGCTGCCCGCCAGTAAACCCGCCACGGCAAAGTACCTCGACGGCATGGCCGACCCGGAGCGCTTCCCGTCGTGGCTGACTGAAGAAGACCTCGATTACTACGTAGCGCAATACCAAGAGAGCGGCTTTCACGGGCCGTTGAATTGGTACCGGAACATTGACCGCAACATCGAAATAACGCCGCAGCTCGAGACCGCGAAGATCGAACAACCCTCTTTCTTCATTGCCGGGAAGAAGGACCCCGTGCTCTCATTCGGAGCAGCCTTCGGGGGAGGCAGTTGGCTAAGCCAAATGGACGACAGGGTAACCGACTTGCGCGGCAAGGTGTTCATCGAAGGCGCCGGCCACTGGGTACAGATGGAGCGGCCGGCGGAGGTCAACGAGGCGCTTCTCGGTTTTCTGAGGACGGTGTCCTGAAGAGCGGTAGCGACCGGGCGCCCGTCGAAGCGCTCTCTCCGCCGGCGCCCGGTCGCTACCGCTCCCGGTACCGTACCAATGTTACTTGGTTTGATTTAGTCAGTCTTTGCCGTACACCGATTTGAAATCACATCTAAATCAGGACAACCAAGATTGGGACATCAAACCGCCGCAGGACGCCGCAGGGACGCAGAGAAAGACCAGCCTTGATTGTTCTCTGCGCGCCTGCGGCGTCCTGCGGCGGTTTAACTATCTGTACTAATCTTACGTGGTCTGATTTAGTTGGTCATTTGTGGCTCTCTTTCATTTATCGCCAGACGACGTGACGGTGGTTGGTCCGTTCACAGTGGACAACCTGATCACTGGATTCGGACCGCCGAATTCGATCAGGTGCGGCCTGTCCCAGGTCCGCACAGATTCCTTGCACTGCGCGGCGCGACATACGACCGGAGAATGTTTTGAAGTATCCACCCGCACCGCCGACTGGTACTCGCCGCTCTCCCACCGGCTGCCGGTCAGTTCGACTGTGAGCGGGCCGTTCTCCGCTTTCAAGCGGTGCTCTCCTCGATTGCCGGAGACGGTGATTGGGCCGTTCTGCACATCCGCGCGAACCTGGCCATTAACATCGCGCAGCGTCAACGGGCCGTTCTGGTTCCTCGCTTCTATGTTGGCTGTGATGGAACTGACTCCGATCGGCGAGTTCTCCGCTTCCAGTTCCATCGCCGTGCCATTGGGAGCCTGGATGATCAGATAGCCCATCCAACTGTCGCCACCTGGCCCGGTCACAGTCACCCGCCCGTCCTGCACAGACAGCGCAAGCTGCGCCAACAATCTCTGCGCCTCCTCGCCGCTCTCTCCGGCGGCGCCCAGGCAAGCTTTGATCGCGTATTGATCGCGATCCCCTCCACTCACCTGAATGCCTCCGTGAAGGGCCGCCTGAACCTGGAGCGAAGAGACTGCCGACCTGGGCAGCGCCCGCTCTTGTTCGGAGCGGACAACCTGCAGGTCATCCACTCGCATGGTGATCTGTCCGCAGTCGGTGATTGTCTTATCGCGCCCGGTGTTGATCGAAAAGCCGCGATGACCTTTCCGCTGGGCGACGCTATTCACACAGTTTAAACATAGACTCGCAAGCGTAAGCGCGAGCAAAAGGAGAAGACTTTTTTTCATGGTTACACTCCACCTGAAAAATAGAAGAGATAGATGTCAGATGTCAGATGTCAGATGTCAGATGCCAGTAAAGAGGCCTCTCGCATCACTCAACTGACATCTGACATCTGACATCTATTCGCATCTGAGCGCGACCATCGGATCTACTTTCGTCGCCCGCCGCGCCGGAATCCAACAGGCCAGCAAGGCGACGACCGTCAGCAGTGACGTGATCGAGGCGAATGTGAGCGGGTCGGTCGCGCTCACGCCGAAGAGCAGGCTCTTCATCAACCGAGTCAGCCCCAGCGCGCCGAGCAGCCCCAGCCCCGCGCCTATCAGAGTCAGTTTCAGTCCCTGCCGGATGACCAACAGCTTCAATATGTCGCTGGCTTGCGCGCCGATCGCCATTCGAACGCCTATCTCCGGCGTTCGCTGCGCCACGGTGTAAGACATCACGCCGTATATGCCGACGGCGGCCAGCGACAACCCGAGCGCGGCGAACAGTCCGAGCAGCGTCGTGTTGAATCGCTCCGATACGACAGAACTCGATACCACCTGTTCCATCGTCCGCAGTTCCGTTACCGGCAGCGTCGCATCCAGCGCGCGCATTTGCTCCCGGACGGCTTCGCCAACAAGCAGCGGGTCGGCGGTAGTGCGCACGACGAACTTCACCGACAGGTAACGACGCATCAACAGCATCAGGCTGTCGGGCGACTGCGAGGCCGGGATGTACATCATCGGCGGCGCGGCGGCGCCCAACCCGAAGTGCTTGGTATCGCCGACGACGCCGACGATCAAGTGTTTCAGCGGCCTCTGGCCGCGCCCGATCTGCAATTGTTGATTGAGCGGATCAGCGTTCAATATGTACCGCCGCGCAAAAGCTTCGTTGACCATCGCCACGTTTCCGGTTCCGGCGGCGTCGGTCTCGGCGAACTCGCGTCCCTGCCGCAGCGGAATCCTGAGCGCTCGGAAATATTCAGGCGTGATCAATCGCAATTGCACTGATTCCGGGCGCGGCGGCTGCCCCTCGACGGCGAAGGGCATGCGAAATTGCGCCGAAAGCGGCAGGTTGCTCGTAACGGCGGCGGCCTCGACGCCGGGCAGGCTCTTGACGCGTTCGAGCGCGCGGCGGTAGAAGTCCGAGGTTTTCGCCGTCGTGTCGTAATTCGGCCCGCTCGGCGAGATTTGGAAGGTCAACACGTTGCGCGGATCGAAGCCCGGCGCAACGCGGCGAAGATTGATGAAGGTTTGAATCATCAACGCCGCTCCGATCAGCAACAACAACGACAACGCGACTTCGGCCACGACCAATCCGCCACGCAATCGCCCCTGAGCCGCGGCGGTCGTCCCGCGACTCGTTCCCTCTTTCAACGCCCGGTTCACATCCACGCGCGCCATTTGAAAGGCCGGCGCCAGGCCGAAGACCAACCCAGTCGCCAGCGACGCCGCCAGCGCAAACGCCAGCACGCGCCAATCGAGCGTGATCTCGCCCAGGTAAGGCAGCGCGCCTTCGGGGATCAATCGCGTCAAGCCATCCATGCCCCACACCGCCAGCAACAGTCCCGCCCCTCCGCCGACGAGCGCGAGCAACACTCCTTCAGTGATCAATTGCCGCGCGACGCGCGCCCGGCTTGCGCCCAGGGCCTTGCGCACTGCCATCTCTTTTTGCCGGGCCGCCGCCCGCGTCAATTGCAGATTGGCGACGTTGGCGCACGCGATCAGCAGGACGAAACTCACCGCGCCCAGCAGCAACCACAGCAGCGAACGCACGTCCGCCGTCTGGCTACGCTGCAACGAAACGGCGGCGGCGCTTTCGTTCGGCTGCATCCGGCGCGGAAAGGCCGCGCGATATTTTTCGGCGACGAGTTTCAAGTCGGCCTGCGCCTGCGCCTCGGCGCCGCCAGGTTTCAATCGCCCGATCGCGCCATAATTCGAATCGCTGTCGCCCTCGGGCGAAGGCCGCAACGGCGTGAAGACATCGGCGTCCGGGAGGAACTGGAATCCCGGCGGCAGCACGCCAACGACGGTGTGATTCGCGCCGTTGATAGCGACGCTCCTGCCGATCAATCCCTCGTCCGCGCCAAAACGCCGCCGCCAGAGCCCATAGCTGACGATCGCCACGCGTTCGCCGCCCGGTTGATCCTCCTCGCGGGTGAAGCCGCGACCGAGCGACGGCGCGACGCCTAGCGCGCGAAAGAAGTCCAGCGAGACTTTGAGCGCGCTGACGTACTCGGCGTCGTTTCCGCTCGCCAGATTGACGCCGGAGCCGATGGGCTGATAAAGCGCCATCGCCTCGAAGGTCTGATTCTGATCGCGCCAGAAGAGAAACTTAGGCTCCCCGACCGATCCGTCATCGCCGCCCGTCCCGCTCTGCCCGATCTGCATCAGCCGGCCCGGATCAGGATAAGTCAGCGGACGCAACAACACGGCGTTGACGACGCTGAAGATCGCCGTGTTCGCGCCGATGCCCAGGCTGAGCGTGAGCGCGGCGATCAACGTGAAGCCAGGCTGCTTCGACATCATTCGCGCGCCGTATCGCAGATCTTGCCACAGTGTTTGCATATCTCCTCCAACAGAAGATGTCAGATGTCAGATGTCAGATGTCAGATACCAGTAGTGGAACGACGCCGGAGCCTCTTCACTGACATCTGACATCTGACATCTGACATCTACTCTTCTCTAAGCGCCACCATCGGATCTACCTTCGTCGCCCGCCGCGCCGGAATCCAACAAGCCAACAACGCGACGACTGTTAGCAGCAGCGTGACCGCGATGAAGGTCAGCGGGTCTGTCGGGCTCACGCCGTAAAGCAGGCTCTTCAGCGCGCGCGTCACGGCCAGCGCGCCGGCCAGCCCGATGACGACGCCCGTCGCCACCAGCTTCAGTCCCTGGCCGACGACCATTCGCAAAACATCTTCGACTTGCGCCCCCAGCGCCATTCGGACGCCGATCTCCTGAGTGCGCTGCGCGACGTCGTACGATAGCGCGCCGTACAGCCCGATGCTCGCCAACAGGAGCGCCAGCAAACCGAACGCGCTGATGAGTTGTGATTGAATGAGCTTCTCATTAAGCGCCTCATCCCGATATTGCTCCAACGTCCTGACGTTGTAGACCGGCAGTTTTTTATCGAGCGCGCCGATCTCGCGCTGCACGGCGGCGATCAATTGTTCCGGCCTCACGCTCGTGCGCAGATGCAACGTCATACCGCCGTCGTAGCGCTGCGCAAACGGCAGGTAAGCCGCGTACGACGCGTCTTGAAACAGATTCGCTCCTTTCGCGCCGCGGGCGACGCCGACGACTTCGATCGGCGTCTCTTTCTTGCCGTCCTTCCATTTGAAATGTTTGCCGACCGGGTTCTCGTTCGGCCAGGCGCGGCGCGCGAAGGTTTCGTTGATGATGGCGACGGGCGTCGCGCCCGAGTCGTCCTGTTCGGTGAAAGGACGTCCGAGCAGCAATGGGATGCCCATCGTCTCAAGGTAGCGCGGCGTGACGATGTTATAGCGGATGTCGATCTGCCGTCCGCCGTCGAGCGCGATGGAGGCGCCGTAACTGCCGCCTTGCAGCGGCACGCTGATGGCGAGGCTCGCCGATTGCGCGCCAGGGAGATTGCCGGCGCGTTCAAGCAATTGTCGGTAAAAACCGCGCCCCTGCTCTTCGGTGTACCCTTGCCGCGCCAGATCGAGTCTCGCCGTCAGCAGGTTTTCGTAAGAGAAGCCGATGTTGATCGCCTGCGCGTTGCGCAGCGTGCGCAAAAACAGTCCCGCGGCGCCGAGCAGCAACAGCGACAAAGCGATCTGGGCGACGACCAGCGCGTTGCGCAAACGGGAGCGGCCCCCTCGGCCCGATGAACCGCGCGCGTCTTTCAGCGCCGGAATCAAATCCGCCTTCGACAACTGCAGCGCGGGCGCGAGGCCGAAGAGAATTCCGGTCAGAAGCGACAGCCCCAGAGTGAAGCCCAGAGCGCGGGGGTCCAGCGCGAACCCGATCTGCGTTTTCAGGTCGTTCTGCGACTCCGGCAGCATCGCGGCGATCCAATCGCTCAACCACAAAGCGACCAGGATTCCCAACACTCCGCCCATCAAAGCCAGCAGCCCGTTTTCGGTCAGCAACTGCTGAACGACGCGCCATCGCCGGGCCCCGAGCGCCATCCTGACGCCGATCTCTTTCCGCCGCGACGCCCCACGCGCCAGCAGCAATCCGGCGACGTTGGCGCAGGCGATCAGCCAGACGACGGCGACGACTCCGATTTGAACTCCCGCGAATCGCTCTACTTCTTTTCGATCATCCGGCGACAGTCCCAGGCCAGGCACGACTTTTACGCCGACCTTATTATTCGTTTGTGGATAGTCACGAGCCAGCCGCTCCGCGATGGATGTTAAATCGGCCTGCGCCTGGGCGGCCGTCATGCCAGGCCCTAGCCGCCCGAACAAATTCACAAACTGCGCGCCGCGGCTGTTGAGCCAGTCCGCGCCGATCTTAACTAACCAGGGGTTGCCGTGCCGCCACATCGTCACCGGAATCCAAACGTCCCGCTTCTCGTCCAGCGCGCCCGTGCCTTTGAACCCCGCCGCCACTCCGACGATAGTGTAACTGTGCGAGTTGAGGCTGATCGTCTTGCCCACTGGCGAGTCGCCGCCGAAATGTTTCCGCCACAGACGTTCGCTGATCACCGCCACCGGACTGGCGCCTTCGTCCCGCGCATCCTCAGGCAGAAGCAACCGCCCTTGCGCCGCGCGCACGCCCAACACCTCGAAGTAATTCCCCGACACCAGCACACCCCAGACGCGCTCCGCCGACTTGTCGGTCCCCAGATGAAACGTCTGATCACTCTCCGCCGCGATTCCGGCGAACGTCGTGTTCTGATCGCGGAAATCCCGATAGTCGGCGTAAGCGGAATTGTTGAAGCCCTGGCCGCTGTATGTCCGCCCGATCTGTACGAGCCGATCCGGGTCGGCCACCCCAGGCAAGGTCTTGCCAGACGGTGTGCATACGCGACTCCTGTGGATATTTGTTTGTAGTTCCGCCTTCAGGCGGTTGGCCCAGATCATCGAGCGCCGCCTCCTGAAGGCGGAACTACAAACTCTTATTTCCAACTTCCGTGCCGCGCTCTTCATTTCCATAAATGCTGTCTGTAATGAAGTTGAGCTGAGAGATAAGCGAGCGGCGGATCCTATGCTGTTCGGTTTCGGGAAAACCGAATCCCAAGAGCGGGCACTGGCTTTGATTTACTGGCGACTGACCACAGACAACTGACCACTGATGACAAAGAAACCACAGAGATAAGGCAGGTGTTTATTTATTCTTCAGTCGGCAGTCTTCAGTCGCCAGTTGTCAGTCTTCATCTCGTCCCGCCCCCAACCTTATTCATCAACCCGTTCAACATTTTCCCCACTTCCGAGGAGATGCTGAGAGCGGGTTCGATCTCTTCTATCGGGAGAAATTTCAAACGATCTACTATCAGTAGTTGCGTTTCGAGTGACATCAATGAACCATGGGCCAGTGAAAGGCGGGAAAAATATTCGCTGTTCGTTTTTCTTCCCTCTCCATCAGCAATGTAAGAAGGGACGTTGCTGGCGAAGTTCTTTATCCTGCTCGACAAGCCAAAGTTTTCGCTCGGCGGCAGTTTTTCCGTGAGCTGATAGCAGACGACGACTAAATCCATCGCCTTTTGCCATACCAACAAATCACGATAGCTTCGTATCGACATATCTGTCTCCTTTATTGATGGGATTCTCGCCGCATTTCGCGCCGCAGCCAGGCTTTTGCCATCGTCCATTCCCGCCGGACGGTGGTGGTTGAAATTCCGAGCGCTTCGGCGGTCTCCTCGATACTCAGGCCGCCGAAGTAGCGCAATTCGACAATCAGGCTTTTGCGCGGGTCCTTTTCGGCCATGGCGTTCAGGGCGTCATCGAGCGCGATCAGTTCGGGGTCGGAAGGGGAGATGAAAGCGAGCGCGTCCTCCAGCATGATCCTCGTCTGGGCGCCGCCACGTTTCTCCCTCTGCCGCGTTCGGGCGTAATCAACCAGGATGTGTCGCATGACTTGCGCGGCCAGCGCGAAGAAGTGCGCCTTGTTTTGCCAATCGACCGGATTCTGCGCGGCCAGCTTCAAATAGACTTCGTGAACCAGCGCCGTCGGCTGCAAGGTGTGATCGGGACGTTCTGATTGAAGATGCCAGGCGGCGAGTTTGCGCAAATCGTCGTAGACCAGCGCCATCAACTTTTCGAACCCCTCCACATGTCCGTCGCGGTATTGATCGAGTAGAAAGTTGATCTCTGTCGAATCTACGGCCATCAACGTCCTCCTTAAAAATTTGCGCTCGTCACGGGCGGAATCGCGCCGGCTTGTCGCTATTTGCGTTGACAGGAATTTTGCGCCGCGAGCATATCTTGAGGCGACACCGAAAAACAATCCGAGTAACATCTTATAAGCTCGGCGAGGACAAGGTTATGAATACAGAATGGGAACGGGTCAACCAGTTATTTCATGAAGCGACCGAATGCGCCGAGGAAGAGCGCGCGGGGTTCGTTGCGCGCGCGGTTCAAAGCGATCCCGCGCTTCAGCGTGAGGTTCAATCGCTCATCGAAGCGCACAAGGAAGACGATGACTTTTTAGAAAATCCGGCGATCGGAAAGAGCCTCTTCCAGCGATTCGGCGGATGGCAGCGACGGATCATAGATGCGCTCTTGACTTCCGCAGGAAAGGTCTCTGTCGGGACGGACGGAATGATTGGCCAATTACTCGACCTGAAGTACGAGATCGAGGAGCTTTGCGGTCGCGGCGGAATGGGGGCGGTCTATCGCGCGACTCACGTAGGCACAGGCCGGCGCGTCGCCGTCAAAGTCATTGCGCCGGAGTTGGCCGGCGACAGCGAATTCATCGAGCGGTTCCGACGAGAGGCGAAGACTATCGGATTGCTGCGCCATCCGAACATCGTCAACGTCACTGATTTCGGCGTCACCGGCGAGGGTCCCAAGACCATAGCCTACCTGGTCATGGAATACCTCGAAGGCCAAACGCTCGCCGAGCGGCTGAAAAACCCACGACCGTCGCCGATCGATCGAATAGGTAACTGTTCCATTATCGAAATAGAATATGAGCGGATGAAAGGCCCGCGGCCGATGCCTATCGACGAGGCGATTGCCATTCTCAGCCAAACCTGCGCGGCCATGGATGAGGCCCATCGCCTGGGCGTCCTGCACCGCGATCTGAAGCCTGAGAACATCTGGCTCGAACCCACAGGCTCAAATGGCGACAACGTCAAGGTGCTGGATTTCGGCATCGCACGCTTACAGGACATCATCGCTTTCGATGAACTTAAACCGCCGCCGGAATTCGGCGAACCGGCGATCAGCCGTCAGCCGTTTTCGATCACGGAAGACGAAACATTGCGATTGAATTACACAGCCCGGCAAATGAGCCGCTTCGGTTCCGTGATGGGAACGCCGAAGTACATGTCGCCCGAACAGTGCCGTGGAGAACGACTCGACAAGAGCTCGGACGTTTACAGCCTGGGAGTGATCGCCTATCAGATGCTGACCGGAGAGCCGCCGTTTACGGGAACGACGCCCGAACTGTTCATTCGACATCGCGAAGCAGATCCCGCGCCGCTGAGAGAAAAACGACGGGATATTCCAGCAGGCGTCGACGTCGTCGTTCGGCAGGCGCTCGCCAAGGATAAGAACGCTCGCCCTGCAACCGCGGGCGCGTTCGCCTTTCAGCTTCAATTGCGCGCTGAAGGTAATAAATGGACTCGCCGGCAGGCCGATGCGCTCGCCCGCAAATACAAATGGGAATTTTTTGAAATCGCTTTTCGAATGCAGTGGAAAGGCTGGCTGTTTTCATTGCTGCTGCTCTTCGCCACGTTGAAATTTCCGGGAATGTCCTCCCTGATGGAGGTCGCGGTATTCGGTCTTCTTTGGCTGATAATAGCCACGATAACTATCTGGGGGCAAAATGCGACTACCGCCGCTCTCACGCTTTTTCTAGAACAAACCGAGGGAAGCGCAAAACAGGCGAGTGATCTCCGCTCCATCGCCGCCGTCGTCCGGCGCCGAAGCCGTGATCTCACCCGATCAGCCTGCAGATTGATCATCCCACCGCTGATTCACGAAGAGCTGAGCGTTGAGGCGGCGAGACAACGATGGGCCAAACTGAAGGCGTCGATTCGAGGACAGGCCGCGTACACGCTTTTCAGGCGGGTTCTTGCCTTAGTTTTGGGTCTGACGGCGTTGAATCAGATTCTGCTGGCGTCGGCCTTCCTGCTTGATCGAAGGTACCATTATTTGAATGCTACTGGAGAGTTGGTGCGCAATGTGAGTGAAAACATGTACTTCTGCCTCGTGACGCTGCCAATTGGCGCTTTCGCATTCCGTCTGGGTCTGAAAAGCGCGATCGAACAAAGTATGCTCTATGGCGCCGCCCGGAAGGCGCTGGGCGAGATCCCCTTGGAACGATCCCCGCTTCTTTCCCGCCAGGATCCGGAACCAAGGCGGTTCCGCTGGTGGGCATCCTGGAAGACCTATGCCCCGACCTGCGCAATTATCGTGTTGATACTCGGATTTCATTTTTTCAAGCTCATAACGATTAAAGGCAATGTAGGGCATGGCAATTTATACAGTGTCAAAGCAGTGCGCGCTTCCGGATTTCCTGTCCGGCTTGGTTTTCTCGGATCTACTTGGTGGATGAGGCAGTTCAGCCGCCACCCGGCTATGCTGCAATATCTGATTGAGCAAGGGGAAGAGGTCAATGTCCCAACCAGGGAAAATCTTTGGGCTGGTGGAAGGTATTATGGATCTTCGGGGCCTCCGTATGGGATTGACCAGGCGGCCGTCACCTGGACTCCTTTGATAGCCGTACTCGCTGCCGGTTCGGTTGAAGCGGCGCGGATACTAATCGAGCACGGCGCCGATGTACATGCGCGGGATTCCTTCGGACGAACTCCAATGACGATCGCCATATCCAATTGCCCACAGGCGATCGAACTGCTTCTTGCCTCCGGCGTGGACATCAATGAACAAACCAGATTCGGAACCCCATTACTGACCGCAGCGCGCCATCAATGGCCATATCCGGAGCATAATGCTGAAGGTCGTGTTGTTTTTGAACATGGGAGCATTTTTTTTGAAGATAAGGAGCCGATCAAAGAGCGGGACAACGCCGTCAAAATCCTGATTGAGAAAGGCGCCGATCCGAATACGCGCGACGGCGAAGGGCGCAATGGACTGATGTTGATGTCCATGGAATCGCGGCTCGACAAGGATGTAGAGCTGACCATCGAAGCGCGCGAGACAACCGCGCCAAGTCTGCTCTGGCGCCGGCGCGATAGGACTGTGCAGTTGATCGGCGAAACATTGCTCAACGCCGGTTGTGACATCAACGCCGCAGACAACAAGGGACGCACACCGCTGATTTACGCCGTGGCATTTGGACGGAGCGCGGTCATCGAACTGTTCCTGAAGAGGGGCGCGAACATCAATGCGAAGGACCACGACGGCTTAAGCGCTCTCGACTGGGCCAAAAAATCCGGCAATGAGGAGATCAGCAACCATCGGATCGACCTTCGTCGCCTGCCGCGCCGGGACGTAGCAGGCCGCGAGCGCCACCACGGTCAGCGACAGCGCTACCAAGCCGAACGTCAGCGGGTCGGTCGGCTCCACGCCGAACAGGAAGTCTTTCATCAGACGCGTCAGCGCGAACGACGCTCCCAGACCGAGCGCGACGCCGACCAGCGCCAGCGCCAATCCTTTTCCGACGATCAGCTTCAACACGTCTCCCGCCCGCGCGCCGAGCGCCACGCGAACGCCGATTTCATGCGTGCGCTGCGTCACGGCGTATGACATCACGCCGTAAACTCCCACGCCCGCGAGCAGCAACCCGATGGCGGCGAACAGGCTGAGCAGCGTCGAGTTGAACCGTTGCTCGGCGAGCGAACGCCCGACTATTTGTTCCAGCGAGCGCATGTTGGTCAGCGGCAGCGACGGATCGACCTTGAGCGTCTCCTGTTTGACCGCCGCGCCGAGAGCGAGCGGGTCGCCAGACGCGCGAACGGCGAACTTCATGGTCACGTACCGCCGCGCGGCGCGCATTACTCTGTCATCCACTTGAGCCACGGGGATGAAGACGGCGCCAGGCGCGGGATAGCCGAGACCGAACTGCTTGACGTCGTTCACGACGCCGACGATCTGAAAGGCCCGCGTACCTTCAACAGTCAGTGATTGGCCGATCGGATCGGCGTTCGGGAAAGTCCGCCGCGCGTAAGTCTCGTTGACGATGATGGCCGGCGGCGCGCCCGCCGAATCGGCTTCGGTGAAGCCGCGCCCGCGACGGATGGACATCTTCATCACTTTGAAATAGTCCGGCGTGATCATCCGAATTTCGGTCGAGGCCTCCGAATCGGGTTTGCCCACGACGCCGACGCCGAGATTGAGCCATGCGCCAAGCGGCAGATTGCTAGTCACCGCGGCGGATTCGACTCCGGGCAGGCCATTCAGGCGTTCGAGCGCACGGCCGAAATAATCGGCGTTCTGGGCCGTCGTTTCGTACCGCTCGCCGTTCGGCGCGACCTCGAAAGTCAGCACATTGCCCGGGTCAAAACCAGGATCGACGCGGCGCAGATTTGCGAAAGTGCGGATCAACAAACCCGCGCCGGCCAGAAGCGTGAGCGCGAGCGCGACCTCAGCCACGACCAGCGCGTTCCGCATCCGTCCGCGTTCGCCTCCGACGGCGCCTTTGCCGCCACCCTCCTTGAGCGCGCGGTTGACATCCATGCGCGCCGCCTGCAGCGCCGGAGCGAGCGCAAAGAGTAAGCCGGTTATCACAGCCACGCCGAGCGTGAAGGCGAGTACGCGCCAATCGAAGCCGATCTCGCCGCTGCGCGGGATCAGGCCCTGTGGCAGCAGCGCAGCCAAAGCATCCACGCCCCACATGGCGAGCAGCAGCCCAGTCCCGCCGCCAATCAGGGCAAGCAACAAGCCTTCTGTCAACAACTGTCTCGCCAGAGTCCACCGGCTCGCGCCGAGCGCCTGCCGCAAGGCCATTTCTTTCTGTCGCGCGGTCGCTTGCGTCAACTGCAAATTGGCGACGTTGGCGCAGGCGATGAGCAGGACGAAACTAACAGCGCCGAGCAGAATCAGCAGCATCGGGCGCGCCTCAGCCGTAAGGCTGGCCAGATAAGGCTCAACCCGAATCCCGACTTCGTTCCGCCAAACCTGGTTCGGATAAGCGGCCTTGAACTGTTCGAAGATCGATTTCATCTCGGCCTGCGCCTGCTCGCGCGTCACGCCCGCCTTAAGCCGCGCGAGCACGGTGTAGTTGTGACCTTGAGCCACGCTGGCAGGATTGACGCGCATCGGGACTAACACGTCCCATTGCCCGTCGCCGTATCGGAAATCCTCAGGCGCCACACCTACCACTGTGTACGGATCGCCGTTGATCGAAACACTCTTGCCCGCGATCGCCGGGTCGGCGGCGAAGCGCCGCCGCCACAATCCGTGGCTCAGAATCGTTACTCGCTCGCCGTTCGGAGAATCTTCCTCTTTCGTGAAGCCGCGCCCTATGGCCGGATTCATGCCGAGGACGCGGAAGAAATCCGCGCTGACCCTGACGCCCGCGACGAACTCAGGCTCGCCGCCCCCAGAGAGGTTGACGCCAGAGCCGATCCCGATCGTCGCCGCGACGCCGTCGAACGACTGGCTCTGCCCGCTCCAGAAGACAAACTTCGGTTCACTGGCGCTCCTGAAACTCACGTTCGACCAATCCGGCGCGAGTCGCATGATGCGCTCCGGCTCCGGATAAGAAAGCGGCCGCAAGAGCGCGGCGTTGACGACGGTGAAGATCGCCGTGTTCGCTCCAATGCCGAGAGCCAGCGTGATGACTGCGATCAATGTAAATCCGGGTTTCTTCAATAACATTCGCGCGCCGTAGCGCAGGTCTTGAATCAGAGATTGCATAATTTCTCCAAGCAAACGCCATATGTCAGCGGTCGCGAGTCTCAAGCTTTCTCACGAGCCGTACCTCCGCCTGACCGCGCTGAAAGCCGAGCTTTTCGTTGACGCGAATCATCGCCGGACTGGCTGAACGAGTAACAGCCGTCCGCCAGCCTTGCTGGCGCGCGTGAGTCAAAGCAAGGACTTTCAACGCAGTCGCCACGCCACGGCCGCGATATTCCGGCCTCACGGCTGTCGGCCCCGTACCGATCGCTTCCGGGGCGTTATGATCCGGGCCGAGAACGGTGTAGCCGATGAACACTCCGTCAGCCTTTGCCATAAAGAAAGTGTCAGACGTCGTCTGCCACGAATCGAACATCCGTCGCACCTCATCTCCTGTCGGGATCGCCATGACGCCGTCAGGATCGGGATCAGGCCAACCGATCACTGCAGCCTGCTGCAAATCGGTCAATTTTGTCCAGAACTGCTCGTCCTGCCCTTCCTGTCGCAGAGTGGTGAATTCAATGCCCTGCGCCGTCAGACTGCGGGGAAGCTCCGCCAGCCGCGTCAGGTCCGCTTCGCTCAGATTCAAATGCAACTCGACCATCCGATGGGTCTCGACAAAGCCGCGACGACGCAAAAACCGCAATGAGTCCGTCTGGTCATCCCAAGCGCGCGATTGCAACGTGGCCGCCGGCATCGATTGCAACGCGGCGAGAATGACGCTCAGGAGGTAACCGCCAATCCCCCGTTTGCGCCAGTCCGCATTAACCATCAAACCCATTCGATACTTCCGCCGCACGACATTCCAGCACACCGCATAACCAATGAGCTGTTGAGAGACTTCCTCAATCGCCGCCCATTGGCACAGGGACGCGGAAGCCGCGCGACCCGGTTCGTCAAATCGTCGCAAATACTCTTCCAGGTCGCGGACGCATTCGGGTTGAATCGCCGAGCAAAGCGCGATGACCCGATCAACATCCAATTTGTGAAGAGGGCGAATGGTGACTGACATATGTGATTATTCGCGCCGAAGCGCCACGACCGGGTCAACTTTCGCCGCCCACCGCGCCGGCAGATAACAAGCTAACAGCGCTACGATTGACAGAAACACCGCCACGCCGCCGAAGGCCAACGGATCGAACGGACTCAAATCAATCAAGACCACGGCCAGCAATCGTGAAATCGCCATGGCGCCCAGCAGCCCGAACACTATGCCGATGACGGTCAGTTTCATCCCCTGCTTCAAAAACAAACGTATGACGTCCGCGCTCTGCGCGCCCAGCGCGACGCGGATGCCGATTTCGCGGGTTCGCTGATTGACGATGAACGACATCACGCCAAACAAACCGACCGACGCCACCAGCAGCGCCAGCATTCCCAGCGCGCCGGCAACTTGCGCGAGCGCCTCGAACGGCGCCATCTGCATGGTCAACGAATCATTCACGCGTCGCAGGATTGCGGAGAGATTCGGGTCAACGGCTTCGGCCGCGCCGCGCACTGCGGCCATCACTTGCCGTGTATCGCCTTCAGTACGAACCAATATGTATGCGTTCGGACGTTCGACACTCTGAGATGACTCGTACCACGGCGCGTAAATGAAAGTCTCATCCTTTTCCCAAACCCACCCGCTGCGCGTGTCGCGTGTGACACCGATGACTTCGAACTGCGGCAGGTTGGCGCCCGATTCATTCGCGCCGGCGAGCGGCGTGGAGGCGATGCCGATGCGCTTGCCGATGGCGTCTTCATTGGGCCAGAAGCGTCGCGCAGTGGATTCGCTTTCTCTGACCATGTCTTTCTGCGGCGTCTGTAAACCTGCCGAGATTGTGAAGACGTTCGCTGTCTCAAGCCCCGTATCAATCGTCCGAACTTTCTGCAGGTTCCTGACGAGCAGCCCCGCGCCGACGAGCAGCGTCAGACACACCGCGACCTGAATCACGACCAGCGCGTTGCGCAAGCGCGACTGGCTCAAATGCTGACCGAACGTCGAGCCTTCGTCTTTCAACGCCGAAGCCAGATTCGGCCTGGACGCCTGCAAAGCCGGGGCGAGCCCCGCCGCGACGCCGGCGATCATTGACGCGAGCAGCGCGAATCCGAAGATGCGATAGTCCGGGTCGAGGTCGAGCGCGAACGATTCGATCAGCGCGCGTGGAACCGGCAGTCGTGACATGACCAGCGGGTAGAGCGCGTCGAGCGTCCAGATCGCCATCAACAGCCCGGCCGCGCCGCCGAGCGCCGAAATCAACACACTCTCGGTCAGCAACTGCCTGATCACGCGCCAGCGGCTCGCGCCCAGAGCCAGCCGCACGGCGATCTCAGAGCCACGGGTCGCCGCGCGCGCCAGCAACAGATTGGCGACGTTGGCGCAGGCCATCAGCAGGATCAACCCGACCGCCACCAATAGCGGAACGATCAGCGGGGCCAGCCCCTCATCGATCTCAACAAAGGTCGCTCCGCCTGAAAGGCTAACTCCTATTTTGCGGCTACGCTCCGGATAGCTTCTGGCAAGCTGTTCGGCGATGACGTTCATTTCGGCCTGCGCCTGCTGGCGCGAAACGCCGGGTTTCAACCTGCCGGTCAACGCGAATGAATCGGCATTGCGCTCCGACAACCAGCGTTTGTGATTCCAACTTCCCGCCTGATGTGTTTGATCGCGCATCATCAACGGAACCCAGAACTGCGGCGCGTCCGGTTCCGTGCCGATGAATTCGCGCGCCGTGACGCCGACGACCGTGTACTGCTGTCCGGTCAGTTTGATTGTTTTGCCCACAATGTTCGGATCGGCGTTGAAGCGTCGCTGCCAGAAGCCATAGCTTAATACCATCACCGGATGTGTTCCCGGCTCGCGATCTTCATCAGGCAGAAACGCTCGCCCCAGAGCCATCTCCGCGCCTAACACCGAAAAGTAGTTGCCCGAAACAATCTGGCCGAAGATGTACTCGTGACTGGCGACGATAAAGGAGTCGTCCATTGGACCGGCCGATTTTTCCCCGAACACGGCCGCCACCTTGTTAAACGCGACCAGTCCTTCAAAAACATGATTGCGATCGCGGTAATCGAGGTAGTCCAAATAAGAAAAGAGCCGGTAACGGCTCCCATCGGGCATGCGCCCGTATATCTTGACGATGCTGTCGGGATCCTTGAGCGGCAGCGGCTTCAACACAAACGCGTCGAAGACCGTAAACAGCGCGGTGTTGACGCCGATGCCGAGCGCCAGTGTCAACACGGCAATCAACGTGAAGCCCGGTTTCTTCAACAACGTTCGCGCGCCATAGCGCAAGTCTTGCCACAGTGTCCGCATAATTCCCTCAAGAAAAAGATGTCAGATGTCAGATGTCAGATGCTAGTGAAGAGGACTCTCGCATCACTCAACTTTCATCTGACATCTGACATCTAGCATCTGACATCTATTCGCATCTGAGCGCGACCATCGGATCGACCTTCGTCGCCCGTCTCGCCGGTATCCAGCAGGCCAGCAGCGCCACGACGGCCAGCAACAAAGCGATCGCGCCATAGGTCAACGGATCGGCGGCGCCCACATCGTATAGCCAGCCCGACAGCCATTTCGCCAGCCAGTACGCCAGGATCAAACCCGCCGCAATGCCCACGCAAACCAGCAGCATCCCCTGCCCGATGACCAGTCGCAGCACGTGGCGAGCCTCGGCGCCGAGCGCCATCCGGACGCCGATCTCCTTCGTGCGCTGCGCGACGGAATGGGCCAGCACGCCGTACAGACCAAGCGCGGCGAGCGCCAGCGCCAACGCGCCGAAAAAGCTCAGCAGCGCGGCGAAGAGGCGCTCCTGGGCGAGCGATTGCGACACCTGTTCGACCTGTGTCTTAACATCAAAGAGAGGCAGGTTGCCGTCCACTTCGCGCACGGCCTGGCGGATGGCGGCGAGGAAACTCGTCGGTTCACCCGCCGTGCGAACTTCAAAATTCATCTGGCCGAGGCCCGGGAGGATCTGCAGCCAGGGCACGTAGATCGTCGGCGGAATCTCATCGCGCAAGCTGGTGTACTTCGCGTCCTGCGCCACGCCGACAATCTCCACATAGTCAGGTCGGTCAGGATTGAAGCGGATGCGTTTGCCGAGGGGGTTTTCGTCGGGGAAGAAACGGCGCGCCAGAGTTTGGTTGATGACGACGACACTGGGCGCGGCGGCGGCGTCTCGCTGGCTCAAACTCCGACCAAGTTGGACAGGAATTTCCATCGTCTCGAAAAAATTAGCGCGGACAAAGTGGATATTAGCCGTGCGCGGATTATTCCTGTCAGCGTTCTGCCCCGCCAGATAAAACCCTCGCCTCCCACTGCTGCCAGCCAGCAACGGGTGGCGCGAGAAAGTGACCGAGCGCACGCCGGGCACGGCCTCAATCCGATCGAACATCCGTTGATAGAGTTGCGTCAATCGTTCGCCTTGATAACCGCTCAGGCGCGGGTCTACGCGGAAGAGCAGCAGGTTTTGCGTGTTGAATCCGGGAGCGACGTGTTGCAAATTGTTCAGCGTTCGCAGGAACAGCCCCGCGCCGATCAAGAGCAATAACGAGAGCGCCATTTGCGCCACGACCAATGATTTGCTTAGCCACGAACGCGAATGACCGAAGGAACTCCTGCCGGTATCCTTGAGCGCGGGCGTCAGATCAACGCGCGTCGCGCGCCACGCCGGAGCCAACCCGAACGACAAGCCGGTCAACACCGAAACCGCGAACGTAAACGCCAGCGCGCGCCCATTCAATCCGGTCTGCAAAAACGACATCTCCTGCCCCGAAAAACGCAGCTTCAGCAACAGGTCTCTGCCCCAGAGCGCGAAGAGCAAACCAAGCGCCCCGCCCGCCACCGCCAGCAGCACGCTTTCGGTGAGCAGTTGTCGCACAAGGCGGAAACGTCCGGCGCCCAAGGCCAGCCGCACCGCGATCTCTTTCTGTCGCTCCGACGCGCGCGCCAACAGCAGGTTGGCTACATTGACGCACGCGATCAACAAGACCAGCCCGACCACTCCCATCAACAGATAAAGCGATTGCCGCTGATACCAGCCCCAGTGCGTGTCACCGCGCCGGCCCGGCTCGACGGCCAATCGCGGGTAATCCTGCGGAACCGTCGGCGCGGCCTGAGTTTGATTCGCCGGGCGGCTCAGATTTTCGGAAGCCGTGCGTTGAAAGACTGGTTCAAGCTCGGCGCGCGCCTGCTCCATTGTCGCGCCCGGCTTCAATCGCCCCATCATCAGCAGCCACCAGAGCCCCTGCTGATTCAGGTTCGTATTGTTCCCGCGGACCAGCGGCTCCGCCATCAACGGTATGGTCAGATCAGGCGCGTTCCCGTTCCTCATCACGCCGGCGAATTCTTGCGGCGTGACCCCGATGATTGTGAAGGCCGCGTTATTCAGATTGATCTGTTTGCCGATGACCGCCGGGTTCGCGCCGAATCTGCGCTCCCAATATCGATGACTGAGGACAACAACTGCAGACGCAGCCGATCGATCATCCTCCGCCGTGATTGCGCGGCCCAACACCGGTTGCACACCCAATCCGGTGAAATACCCGCCGGAAACGACCAGCCCGCTGGCCACCTCCGCCTGCCCGTCTACATTGGCGTTCACCTGCTCCAACTCTGCAAAGGCGAATAATTCACTGAGCGCGTTCTGCTGTTGACGAAATTGCTCGAAGTTCTGCTGCAGAAACGACGTATTGATGCGCAAGCCAGTCACTTCGTCTGTCCGCGCGGAGCCTTCATACCTGAAAGTCCTGAAGCTGCTCCCGACCAGCCATTTGAATTGCACTAACTGCTCCGGCTCTTTGACCGGCAGGCTTTTCAATAACACCGCGTCCACCAGACTGAAGATCGCGGTGTTTGCGCCGATCCCGAGCGCCAGCGACAAGATCGCAATGATCGTGAGGCCTCTGTGTTTGATGAGCATTCGTGCGCCATAGCGCAGATCTTGCCAAAGAGTGGTCATAAATCTCCTTCCTACGTATTTCAGGCAAATATCGGGAACGCCAGACAAGCTGCGCCGTCATTGCCGCCACTGACCAGTTGTTGCGATTCTCTGTGGTCATCCCTATTAAATAACCAAGTGGCGTGCCACTCACAGCCAAGGGCGTAAGTTCTGGAATGACGTGATTTGAGATGAGGCTGACGATTAAGACGCCCGGCGATGTGTCCGCTTTTGGGATCGCTCTTTCCCAAAACCGAATCGGATGGATCGCGCTTGCGATTGGCGCCTATCTTTCTGGGACGTTGTGGCTGTTCCGTTCCCATCACGCTGGGACTGATGTCGGCGCTGATGATCGGCGTACTGGTTGGTACAGTACCGGTGTCCTAAATGTCGCCTGGCCTGATTTAGGCCGCGAATCGATTCCTCTCCGCAAAGCTGGCGCGCGAGGTTTCATCCGCAAATCAGGTCGCCTTTCCTGCGCGATCTCATCTATCTCAGGCCATAAAATCGAATTCGATATTTCCTCGCACGCTAACGGGGTCGCCGTTAAGAGAAGCAGGGGTAAAACGGACCAGCTTCATTGCGTTTATTGCGCGCCGTGTCAAACCGTCTGGCAGTCCTCTGACGACTTTGATACCCGAGAGCGCGCCATTGGCCATGAAAAAGGCGCTGAGAACGATCGGTCCCTTTAGCCGATTGATACGTGCGATCTCTGTATATTGCGGCGCCACTTTGTACAGCATCGCCACCGGTTTTAGCCCTTCTGGCTGATCGTCGATCAACGTATCCTGCCGCTTCCGATTAGGATCCTTGGGCGTCTTACTGGGAACATCGAAGATGATCTGTGAGCGGGGGAGCCCGTATTGCGCGGCGACCTGAGGGGGAATCAAATCGAGCAGGTAAAAGGCCAGTTCGGCGGCATATGCTCGGTGGAAAGGATTTTGCGCGAGGTTTCCGCCTCGCGGATCGTCGGACAACAATTCATAATTTGAATCATATGAATCGCCTATTGAGCTTTCGCTTTGTGATTTCAACCATTGGTATTTCGCTATTGCATCGGCATAGTCTTGAGGGGATAAGTATCGGGCGCCGATCTCGTAATTGGCGAGTAGATTCTCAGGGTCGAATTTGCTCAGTAACTTACTGGGGTAGTTTCGGGCGGTGAGGTACAGTTTGCCGATTTCGTAATGCGCAGGCAGATTCTCAGGATCGAATTTGAGCAGTTCCTCGAAAGCAGTGAGCGCTTCGCGATAAAGCTGTAGGCGTATGAGCGCTCGCCCCAAATAGTAATGCGCCCGGATCCTCAGGGGACGTTCTCTGAGAGCCCGGCGGAAATGCGCCACGGCAGTTTGATAGTCCCCTTTTCCTGACGCTTCCAATCCGTAATTGTAAGCTTGCGACACATCTGAGTCCGCCGGCCGTAGTTGGGCTTCATCGGGTAGTGATTTGATGTAAGCAATTAGATGGCGCCAAACTCTCTCCCCGAATTCTTGTGTCACAAAGCGTTGGAAGGTGGACAGTGTAACAGCGGGATGTGCGATCTCAACCTGGCGGAAATGCGCCACGGCAGTTTGATAGTCCCCTTTTCCTACCGCTTCCAATCCGTCCAAGAGAGCTTGCTTCAGAGGCTTCATTGCGCTTGCTGCCCGCAGCCGGTCAAGTAGCTGAGATTTTTTATCGGACTGTGATTTGACGTAAGCGATCAGACTTCGCCAACTGGAAAACCCATATTCTCGCGCAACGGTCAGTTGGACGGCGGATAATGTCACACCGGGATTATCGAGACGCACGGCTTTGAGCCGTTGCTTCGCTTCTTTTTTTAAGTGTTCAAGGTTGGCGCGTTCCGGAAGTGGACGCGCAGGATCAGGATTGGCGGGATTTGTCTTGCTCATAGACCTTCCTTCCTTTGGCGCCCGATGTCCGCGTCACGGGCTGGAAGTCAGGTGATATTCAGTTCTTGATGCGAGCGGGCTAAGCCCTTCACGCGGACCGTCGGCCTCTCGACAAGGCCAAGAAGAAGATAAATGAGGTCTAGCCGAAGCGCAAGCTGGCTTGAAATTTTGGATACCGAAATGCCCCGCCGCCGCAGGCAGTAATTTGAACTATTCATAAATACCTGTCCCTACGTTGTTACATTTATTTGCGGCATGTGCATAAATCAGATCGGCGGAGCCTATGGAGTGCGGTCCCGAGCGATACTGCTGGCAAACTCCGCGAAGTTATTTTCCGCCTCGGAGATCTTGCCAAATGGCACACCGCTCGTGGTTCTTTGAAATTTTTGTGGTTTTCAATGCTCATGGGTTTATCGCTTTGGGGCAAGACATAACCTTTTTCTGTGGGGGTAGGAGCGCCTTCAATCAAATTGATCAAA
>WNGA01016802.1_pt1 | contig 28778 bp, 33 predicted proteins | sample 5400061 | NCBI WGS metagenome assembly WNGA01 (sample SAMN13153366, study PRJNA577476) | soil metagenome | isolation source: 100 cm soil or saprolite under grassland replicate 2 | place: USA:California | collected 2016-06-15
TCGGTGTCGCCCCCGGCGCCAAGTGGATCGGCTGCCGGAACATGGACCAGGGGATCGGGACGCCCGCGACCTACACCGAGTGCTTCCAGTTCTTCATCGCCCCGACCGACCTCAACGGTCAGAACCCCGACCCGACGCTCCGCCCGCACGTGATGAACAACAGCTGGGGTTGCCCCCCGAGCGAGGGCTGCGCACCCGACACCCTGCAGACAATCGTCGAGAACACCGAGGCCGCGGGCATCTTCGTCGAGGCCTCCGCCGGCAACAGCGGCCCGAACTGCAGCACAGTCGATACTCCTCCTGCCCACTACGCCGCCGCCTTCTCCACGGGCGCGATCAGCAGCAGCACGACGGCGCTGGCCAGCTTCAGCAGCCGTGGCCCGGTCACGATCGACGGCTCCGGGCGGATCAAGCCCGAGATAGTCGCACCGGGCGTGAACGTCCGCTCCTCGGTGAACACCGGTGACTCTGCATACCAGGGAGCCGGCTGGAGCGGCACATCGATGGCCGGCCCGCACGTCGTCGGCGTCGTCGCTCTCCTCTGGTCGGCGCGCCCCGACCTGGCCAGGAACATCGCCGCGACCAAACAACTGCTGGGAAGCACTGCCAACCCGGCTGTCAGCGTCCCGAACAACGGCGGGGGCTGCGGCGGCATTGACCACGTTCCCAACAACCACTTCGGCTGGGGCCTGGTCGACGCGCTCGCCGCCTACAACGGGGCGCCGGACCTGATCGGGACCGTCGGCCCCGGCTTCGAGATCTACCTGCGCGATCCGAACGGGCAGGACGTAACGACGCTCCCGGAAGGCCACTACACGATCCTCGTCCACGATCTGGCCAGCATTCACAACTACCACCTGCAGGGCACGGGCGTCGACGAGTTGACCGACGTTGCCGGGATGGGAGACGTGACCTGGGAGGTCGACTTCGTCCCGGGGACCTACACCTACCAGTGCGACCCGCACAACACGACGTTGCACGGTTCCTTCCTGGTGACAGGTGGCGGGCCGCCGCCGCCACCACCTCCACCTCCACCTCCGCCTCCACCTCCACCGCCTCCGCCCCCGCCCCCACCGCCTCCGCCGCCACCTCCGCCGCCGCCTCCACCACCACCCCCGCCGCCACCTCCGCCACCTCCGCCACCGGGAGCGGCTCGCTGCCGCGTGCCGCGGGTGATCGGGCTCACGCTCGGCCGGGCCCGCGTCCGAATCCGCCGCGCACACTGCTCGGTCGGAACGATCCGGCGCGCTCGCTCGAGGCGACCGGGCCGCGTGATCGCTCAGCGGCCGAGGCCCGGAGTCGTGCGACGGGCCGGCTTCCGGGTCAACCTGGTGGTCGGCCGGCGCTGACACGCGCGAGTCGCCGGCTCGCGGTGGGACACGGATGGATAGACCGCAGGCGATCCTCTTCGACATCGACGGCCTTTTGATCACGACCGGCGGCGCCGGTGCGAGGAGCTGGCGTTGGGCGTTCAACGAGCTGTATGGCATCCCCGCCGACATCGGGAAGTTCACCGATGCGGGGATGACCGACCCGGTCGTCGGCAGGCTCACGTTCACGAGCGCGATCGGCCATGAGCCCTCCCCGGTGGAGCTGGCGACGGTGATCTCGCACTACCTGATGCGGCTGCCGGAGGAGGTGGCGAGCTCGTCCGGCTACACGGTCCTCGAAGGGGTCGAGGCGCTGCTCCCGCGGCTCTGCAAAGCCGGCTTCCCGCTCGGGATCACGACCGGAGCCGTCGAGGCCGCGGCGCATATCAAGCTCGCGCGCGCCAACCTAAACCGCTTCTTCACGTTCGGCGGCTACGGCTCCGACTCGGCCGACCGTGGCGAGCTGACGCGCAAGGCGATCGACCGTGCCGGCGAGATTCTCGGCTCGGCGCTCGACCGGCAGCGCGTGCTCGTTCTCGGCGATACCCCGAAAGACATCGCGGCGGCGCACGCTGCGGGCGCGATCGGCGTCGGCGTCGCCAGTGGTCACTACAGCAAAGACGAGTTGGTCGAAGCCGGCGCCGACTACGTGCTCGGGTCTCTTGTCGAGGACCTGCCCGGCGTCGCCGATGAGTTTTCCGGCGCCGCGCCGTCTAAGGGTCAGATGACAACCGGACAGGAGGAGATGGCATGACGACCATCACCGAGAAAGCGGTGGCCACTCAGGCCTACCAGGCCTCGACGGCGCCCCGAAGACCGCGGCGCTGGTCGGCGGCTTCGTTCCCGACACAGGCGGTGGGTGGCCCTACGTGCTCAGCGACCTGAAGACGCTGCTCGAGACTGGCAAGCCGCTCCCAAGCTGATACCTCGGTGCTGAGGACAATTGCCGCTTCGGCGCGTCGATGCGGACGCGTACGATGAGCGTCGTGCAGGAAGCCCCGAACACGGTCAAGCCCGCGGCTGACGAGCTCGAGGGGCGGCTCGAGGAGCATCGGGCGGAGCTGACCGCCTACTGCTACCGGATGCTCGGCTCGCCGTTCGAGGCCGAGGATGCCGTCCAGGAGACGCTCATCCGCGCGTGGCGGAGCTACGACCGCTTCGAGGGGCGGGCGGCGCTCCGCTCGTGGCTCTACCGGATCGCGACGAACGTGTGCCTCGACATGCTGAACGGGAGGGAGCGCCGCGCGCGTCCGATGGACCTCGGGCCCGCGCGGAGCCCTGATGCCGCCAACCTGAACACGCTTCCGGAGGCGACGTGGATCCAGCCGATCCCCGACGGCCTCGTTGCGCCGGAAGGAGACCCGGCGGAGGTGGCCGTCGCGCGCGAGACGATCCGTCTCGCGTTCGTCGCCGCCCTGCAGCACCTTGCGCCGCGGCAGCGCGCGGTGCTCATCCTCTGCGAGGTCCTGCGCTGGAAGGCGGCGGAGGTCGCAGAGCTCCTCGAGACGAGCGTCGCGTCGGTGAACAGCGCGCTGCAGCGGGCCCGGTCGACGCTCGAGGCCGGCAAGGTGAGCGCCTCCGATCCTTCGCCGCCGCTGGATGAGGCGGACCGCGCGCTCCTCGCGCGCTACGTCGAGGCGTTCGAGCGCTACGACATGGACGAGCTCACCTCCCTGATCCAGGAGGATGCGACGCAGTCGATGCCGCCGTACGACATGTGGCTCAACGGCCGCGACGACATCCTTCGCTGGTGGTTCGGGCCGGGAATCGGCTGTCGCGGCTCGCGGGTGATCCCTACCGTCGCTGCGAACGGCTCGCCGGCGTTCGGGCAGTACAAGCCCAGCGCCACCGGCGAAGGCTACGAGCCGTGGGCGCTTCAGGTGCTCGAGGTGTCAGCCGGTCGGATCGTCGAGATCACGTTCTTCCTCGACACCGACACGCTGTTCCCGCTCTTCGGTCTGCCCACCCGCCTCGACGCGTAGCACGTCACGCAGGCCGACGAAGGCGAGCAGCTCCTGCAGCTCGCTCGATGCGTGGCGCAGCCGGATCTCCAAGCCGCGGCGCCGCGCGGTGAGCTGGAGCCGCGCGAGGGCGTCAACGGCGACCGCGTTGGGGGCAAGGGCGCCCACGTCGCAGACGATCGTGGTCGGACGTGGCGCGGTCATCTGCAACTAGAGACGGTTCGGCGGCGCGAAACTCATCGGGCCGGCGACCGATGAGTTCTGCCGAGCGGCGCGGTCTAACCCTCCAAGACCGAATGACCGGAAAGGAGCAGACATGACCATGGATGGCCGCACCCGCTGGCTCGCGCTGATCGTCCTCTGCCTCGGCACCCTGATGATCGTTCTCGACACCACGATCGTGAACGTCGCGCTGCCGTCGATAAGGGCCGACCTCGGCTTCTCCCAGACCTCGCTGGCCTGGGTCGTGAACGCCTACATGCTCACTTTCGGCGGCTTCCTCCTGCTCGGCGGCCGGCTCGGCGACCTGTTTGGCCACCGGCGGCTGTTCCTCTCCGGCATCACGCTCTTCACGCTGGCCTCGCTCGGCTGCGGCCTCGCGACGTCGCAGGAAATCCTGGTGGGGGGGCGCGCCGTCCAGGGGCTTGGCGGCGCGGTCGCCTCCGCCGTCTCGCTCTCGCTGATGATGACCCTGTTCACCGAGCCGGCCGAGCGGGCGAAGGCGATGGGCGTCTTCGGCTTCGTCGCCGCCGGCGGCGGGACCATCGGCGTCCTGCTCGGCGGGATCCTCACGGACGTACTCGACTGGCACTGGATCTTCCTCGTCAACCTCCCGATCGGCGTCCTCGTCTACGTTCTCTCTCTGAGGCTGCTGCCGGCAGCGCGCGGCGCAGCCGCAGGACGCCTCGACGTCGCCGGCGCCGTCACCGTGACGGCCTCGCTGATGCTCGGCGTCTACGCGATCGTCAACGGCAACGAGCAAGGCTGGACGTCCGCGCGGACGATCGGCCCGCTCTCCGCCGCGGTCGTGCTGCTGGCGGTCTTCCTCGGCATCGAGTCTCGAGTCTCGTCGCCGCTGATGCCGCTCGGCCTCTTCCGGCTGCGCAACGTCGCGACCGCGAACGTCGTCGGCGTCCTCTGGGCGGCTGCGATGTTCGCCTGGTTCTTCCTGTCCGCGCTCTATCTCCAGCTCGTGCTCGGCTACAGCCCGCTCAGGGTCGGTCTCGCCTTCCTGCCGGCCACCCTGATCATGGGCGCCTTGTCGCTCGGCCTCTCCGCCAAGCTCGTCATGCGCTTCGGCATCAGGCTGCCGCTCTCGACGGGGCTGCTACTGGCCGCCCTCGGGCTCGTGCTCTTCACGCGGGCGCCGGTCGACGGGAGCTACCTCGTCGACGTCCTCCCGAACATGATCCTGCTTGGCTTCGGCGCGGGCATGGCGTTCAACCCGGTGCTGCTGGCGGCCATGAGCGACGTCGAACAGAGCGAGGCGGGCCTCGCCTCGGGCGTCGTCAACACCTCGTTCATGATGGGCGGGGCGCTCGGCCTCGCCGTCCTCGCCAGTCTCGCCGCGTCTCGCTCCGACAGCCTGCTCGCTTCAGGAGACGGCCGCCTAGCCGCTCTCACCGGCGGCTACCACATCGCGTTCCTCGTCGGCGCCGTCTTTGCCGCCGTAGGGGCCGCACTCGGCGCAGCGCTCCTTCGCGCCGGAGAGCAGTCGACTGCCGACCTTGGTGAAGCAAGTCTCGGCGAGCCTGCGGCCGCCGAGGCCTGCTCGTAGACGCAGGAGCTCGCCGCGGTCGGCTTACTTCACGACGCGGAATCCGAGATAGCAGAACGCGTTGCTGGGTAGTGGCTCAGTTTGAGCCACTATCTGTTGCTGCAATGGAATGCAGCCGGTTTCCTTGTGAAACCGGTCCGCTTTGCGGCACGTATCTCTGAACGATCGGCTTCACGCTCTCCCCGGAGGTGGTTCGCATGGAAGGCGCAGTCGCCCGGCACTGCATCCGCGCATTGATCCTCGCCGCCGCGATCGGTCTCGTCGGAGCCGGCGGTGCGCCGGCTGAGGCTCGCCAGTCGCCGGGCCCGGTCGTCGACATCCAATCGGCCGCAGGGCTTGCGCCCGACGGTCAGTCGATCACCGTCCAGCTCTTGGCGTCATGCCCCGAGCGGTGGACTGTTCTCGAAGCGGTCGTCGCGGTCTCGCAGCCGCAGGCATCCGGACAGGCGTCGTTCCCACTGACGTGCATCGGTTCGCTCCGGCCGTTTACCGTCACCGTGCCGTCGGGCGGCGGCACGTTCCAGCTCGGCGAGGCGCAGGCGAACGCGTCCGTGCTCATCAGGCGCGGGCGGACGGAGCGGGCCCAGGACGCCGAGGTCGTCGACGTCCAGCCGACTGTCTTCGTCGATCTCGCGGACACGGCGCGGCTCGACAGCGGAGGGGGAGCGGTGCTGATCGACGTCACCACCGCGTGCCCCGTGGGTGCGAACGGGCAGCAGTCGTACCTGAACGTCTCGCAGGGCCAGACGTCGGGCAACGGTTCCTATGTGCCGGTGTGCGACGGCCGGCGGCACACGTTCACCGTCAGAGCGCAGGCGTCCCAGGGCGTGTTCCAGGCCGGTAACGCCCAGGCCCTCACGTTCGTCAACGTCGAGCACGGAGGCAACGGCTTCTCCGGGGTGGACGAAGCTCCGATCCAGATCGTGACCTGACTGTTTCCGGACAGTTCAAGGGGCGCGGGCGCGTGTGGCCTGAGCGGCTGTTCCAGCTCCCGCACGACTGAGAACGATAGGTCGGTGAGAACAGCCGCTGGGCCTCAGCTCATCTCGTCTCGCCGAAGAGGTTTGGTGTCAGGTCTTGCATTCGCGCACCCTGCCGCTGACTGTGGGGTGAGAACAGCCGCTGGGCCTCAGCTCATCTCGTCTCGCCGATCGAGGTTTGGTGTCAGGTCTTGCATTCGCGCACCCTGCCGCTGACTGTGGGGTGAGAACAGCCGCTGGGCCTCAGCTCATCTCGTCTCGCCGAGGTCGCATGCACCCAGGAGGTCGCCGGTTCGAGTACGGCTAGCTCCATCGCGAGCCTCCCGATCGGGGTCGCCGTCTACGCCCTCCTACGCCCGTCGCTTCGACCGCGGTCGACCGTACGCACACCAGATGATCTCTGCGGGAGGCACCAGGAGAGGAGCGTCACTCCAGGGAGAACGAGGCTGGCGCGGCTGGAGCGCGGGTTCGGCCGCTACGCGGCGAAGTGACGCTAGCGCGCGCCGCCCGCCATGAGTTTCCCGCGTGAGGTGAGCCAACTGGCCTCATCAAATGTTCTCGCGGTGGATCTTCCCAAAGGGCCAGAGAGTCGGCACCGTTTCGGAGTGAGCGCTGCTCTCGCTCCGTCCACGAGAGAATTGGGCCCTGCCACGACCGCCGCCCCCACGCAGGAACGGGCCAGCCTGGGCGTCCTGCGCGGAAGCGCTCTGTACGTCGGGGCGTTGATCGGTCCCGGGCTCCTCCTCGTGCCCGCGCTGGCGGCACAGGCTGCGGGCGCCGCGTCGATCGTCGCCTGGGGTGCCTCACCGCCGTGCTGCTCGGCGCTCCGGCGGTCTCGCTGATCGGCGGCTTCTACGTGGCCGACCTGACCGGGTCCGGCACCGTCGTCGCCGCGCTGATCGGGCTGGCGATGTTCGCGACCGTGTTGACCGCCAACGCGTTCGGCCTGCGCGTCTCCTCTGGATTTCAGCTCGCGCTCTCATCCGTGCTGATCGTGGTGATGGCCGTGGCGATCTCGGTGGCGCTGCCGTCGCGCGCCGGCGACAACTGGACGCCGTTCGCCCCGCACGGGTGGTGGGCGGTGGGGACCGCGGCCAACATCCTCGTCTGGCTGTTCATCGGGTGGGAGGCGGTCGCGCAACTCGCAGGCGACTTTCGCCGGCCGGCGACCGATCTTCCACGCGCGATGGGCGTCGCCTTCGGCGTCGTCACGGTCGTCTACGTCGGCCTCGCGGTCGCAACGATCGGCGTCACGGTCGGGACCGACTCGAACGTTCCGCTCGCCGATCTGATCTCCGTCGGTTTCGGCCGGGTCGGTCGCGACGCGACCGCGGTGCTCGCGGTCGCCCTGACGATGGGCACGATGAACGTCTATCTCGCCGGGGCGGCGAAGCTGTCGGCGGCGCTGGCGCAGTCGGGCGCGCTGCCGCGGTGGCTCGCAGCCGACGCGCACCGAAGCGTCCCCCGGCGTCCGCTCGCGGTGATCGCAGCGGTCGGAGTGACGCTGCTCGCCGGGCTCGTTCTGGGCATCGGCGGCGCGGGCGACCTGGTGCGGGCCACGTCGGCGCTCTTCATCGCCGTCTACGTGCTGGCGATCGTCTCGGCGATCCGAATCCTCGATGGGCGCGTCCGCCTCGCCGCCGTCTCGGCGCTCGCCGCCGTTCTCGCGCTCGCGGTGTTCTCCGCCGGCTTCCTCGTAGTGCCCGCGGCCGCAGCTCTCGTGGCGGTCGCCCTCCGACGGGCGCTGCGCCCCTGACCTCCGGGTCGTGGGCGCGGTTGTCTCAGCCGGCTTCGGCCAGCAGCCGAAGGAGGCTTGGGCTCAGAGGGATGCCCGGTCGCAGCCCCGGTGAAGCGATGGGTGCGCCGAAGGAGGTCACGAGCGGGAGAACGCCTGCCCAGGTGTCGATCGCGGCGTCAGCGGTGTCGTCGTCGTCGGGCGGGCCCGAGCGACGCTTGACCGATGCCTCGGAGATCGGCATGGCGAGGATCGCGGTCCTGTTCAGCTCTTGGCGGCTGGGGCCGCGCACCTCGCTCCAGCGGCCTGGCAGGAGCTTTTCCGTGAAGGCTTCCAGGGCGCCCAGCCGTTCACCTTCGTCTGCGATGGGCGCGAATCGGCCGAAGGCGATCACCGATTCGTAGTTGGCCGAGTGCTCGAACACCGAGCGCGCGAGGACGAGTCCGTCGACGATCGTGACCGTCAAACAGGCGCCTGCGCCGCCGCTCAGCGTGCGCACCGCACGACTCGCCGTCGAGCCGTGGATGCAGATCCTGTCGCCGACGCGTGCGTACAGCATCGGGATGCAGTAGACGTCAGCGTCGACGGCGAACGCCACATGGCCGAGCAGGCCGCGATCGAGGACGGCGTCGATCGCGGCTCGGTCATAGCGCCCCTTCTGAGGGCCGCGCCGTACTCTGACTCGCTCGGAAGCGGCTGTCACCGTTTCACTCTTGCACGCCGGGCCGGCTCGACGGCAAGGGCCAGGCGCTTGCCGTCAGATGAGGCCACGTCACAAGTGCGCGCGGACCACTTTGGCGAGCGCTCGCGTCGCCGCTTCGACGGCTGACTCATGGAGACGGCCGTAGCCGATCACGAGGCCGCCGTCGTCAGAGGGCCGTATCCGGTACGCCGAGAGCGGCGGGACAGCGATGCGCGCGCGGCTCGCCGCGTCGGCGATCGTGACATCGCTGACACCGGGTGGCAGCCGCAGGAGGACGTGCACGCCGGCAGCGATACCTTCGATCTTCAGCTCGGGGAGCTGCTTGGTCAGCGCCGTGAGCAAGCGGTCTCGGCGCGTCCGGTAGGCGGCCCGCGCACGGCGGACATGGCGGTCGTAATCACCGCGGGTAAGGAGCTCGGCGAGGGTGAGCTGGTCGAGCGCGGGGGAGAAGTCGTCGATGAGCCGCTTCGTGCGCTCGGCATCGTCGGCGAGCTCTGGCGGTGCGACGAGCCAGCCCAGTCTGAGCGCCGGCGCCAAGGTCTTCGAGAGCGCGAACCGGCTCGCGGTCGTAACGGAACTCGGCGTCGTAGTCGTCTTCGACGATCAGGCCTCCGCTCTCGCGCGACCAGGCGAGCAGATCTCGTCGCCTCTCGCCGCTCAAGACGGAACCGAGGGGGAACTGGTGCGCCGGCGTCACGAGCACGGCGTCGGCGCCGAGGCCGGCGACGACCATCCCGTGGTCGTCGACGGGCTGAGCGACGACCTCGAAGCCGAACGCGTGGATGCGCTCGTGCTGCGTCGTGTGCGACGGATCCTCGACTGCGACGCGGGAGGCGCCGCGCGCCAAGAGAACGCTCAGCAGCAGGTACACCCCTTGCGCCGTCCCCTGCACGACGACGATCTGCTCCGGCTCGGCGATCACGCCGCGTGTGCGGCCTAGATGGTCGGCCAGCGCCGCGCGGAGCGCGTGCTCGCCGCGCGGCTCCCGGTAGTCGAGCGTTGCGGAGCTCGCTCGTCGCGCGACGTGTTGCGCCGCCGCGAGCCAGCGCGTGAGCGGGAAGAGCGTCACGTCCGGCGTGGTGGGCGTCAGGTCATAGCGCGGGGCGGGTCGCGGCGGCTCGGGCTCGCGCCTAGGGGTGTCGGACCGATGGACGCCGGCCACGACCGGCGCCGCGCGAGGGCGCGTGACAAGGAACCCCTGCGCCTCGAGCTGTCCGTACGCGTCACTGACGACGCCGCGAGAGACACCGAGCGCGTGCGCCAAGATCCGCGAGGACGGCAGCCGCACCCCCTCGCGCAGAGCCCCGGCCCGAATCGCCTCGCGCAGTGTCCGCTCGAGTGCCGCCCGCAAGGTCTCGCCGGGACCTCTGTCCACCGTCAACCATCTGGCCTCATCGGATTCCACTGCTGTGAATCGTTTCACAAGGCCAGCGAATGGCGCGCTATTTCTCCTTGGGAGCCTGCCGCAAGCCGCGGCCCTCGCTGAGGACGATCGCGGTGTTGACCAGCGCGAGGTGCGTGAAGGCCTGCGGGACGTTTCCGAGCTGGCGGCCAGAGACCGGGTCATATTCCTCGGAGAGGAGTCCGACGTCGTTGCGCAGATCGAGAAGCCGCTCGAAGAGCTCTCGGCCTTCGTCGACCTTTCCCTGCAGCGCGAGCACGTCGGCGAGCCAGAACGAGCAGGGGAGAAACACTCCTTCGCCATGTGGCAGTCCGTCGACGGCCGAGTCGTGCCGAGTCCGGTAGCGCAGAACGAGTCCGTCGACCGTCAACTCGCGTTGGATCGCTTCGACGGTCTTTACGACGCGCTCGTCAGTCGCCGGAAGGAACCCGACGAGCGGCATCAGGAGGACGCTCGCATCGAGCTCGTCGGATCCGAACGACTGCGTGAACGACTGCTTCTCATCGCTCCAGGCTCGTCCGAGCACCTCGGCGCGGATCTCGTCCCGAAGCGCTCGCCACCGCTCGACCGGTCCCGGCCGTCCGAACTCGTCGTGGAAGCGGACGGCGCGATCGAACGCGACCCATGCCATCACCTTCGAGTGCGTGAAGTGCCGCGCCGGCCCGCGCATCTCCCACATCCCGGCGTCCTTCTCGCGCCAGCCGTCCTCGAGCCATCCGAGCAACGCGCTCATCAGGGACCAGGCCTGGTCGTGCGGCGTGGCGCCGTGCACTAGCGTCTGGTAGGCGGCCTCGAGCACCTCGCCGTAGACGTCGAGCTGGAGCTGCTCGGATGCCGCGTTGCCGATGCGCACCGGCGCTGACTGCTCGTAACCAGGTAGCCACTCGAGCTCGCGCTCGTCGAGCCGCCTTTCGCCCGCCAGGCCGTACATGATCTGCAGGTCGCCGGGATTGCCTGCGACGGCGCGGAGGAGCCACTCGCGCCACGCCTCGGCCTCTTTGTGGTACCCGGCGTTCAGCATCGCAAGAATCGTCAGCGTTGCGTCCCGGAGCCAGCAGAAGCGGTAGTCCCAGTTGCGCATGCCGCCGACGAGCTCGGGGAGCGACGTCGTTGGCGCGGCGGCGATGCCGCCGGTCGGGCCGTACGTGAGGGCCTTCAGCACGAGCAGCGACTGGTGGATCTCCTCGTGGTAGTCGCCGCGGTGCACGTTCCGGGCGGCCCAGTCGAGCCAGTAGTCCTCTGTGTCAGCGAGGGCCTGCTCGGGATCGATCTCCGCCGGTACATCCTCGTGCGAGGGAAACCAGGTGAGCACGAATGGGATCCGCTCGCCCTGGGCGAGCGCAAACTCCGTGACGGTCGTCATGTCTTCCCCGCGCACCTCGACGGGAGTGCGAAAGCAGAGCGCGTCGGGGCCGGCGATCGCGACGCGGCGTGGTCGAGCCGGCGCACCCAGGGGACGATGTGGCCGAAGTCGAAGCGGATCACGAGCTCCGAGCGCATCGGCACCTTTCCGTCGAGTCCCTCCACGATCCGCACGATGTCTGGCGCCTTGCCTCGCGGCGGCATGAAGTCGATCGCCCGCACCGTGCCCTCGTCCGTCTCGAAGATGGACTCGAGGACCAGCGTGTCGTGCCGGTAGCGACGGGTCGATCTGCGCACTCGAGTCGCCGGGGCCAGCAGCCAGCGACCGTGCTTGGGCTCACCCAGCAGCGCAGCGAAGCAGGCGCCGGAGTCGAAGCGCGGGAAGCAGCACCAGTCGATCGACCCCTCGCGGCTGACGAGCGCCGCCGTCTGGAGGTCGCCGATCAGCGCGTAGTCCTCGATCCTCGGCAACAGGCCTAACCCTACGAGCTACTCCGAGTCCGACCCCTTCGCTTCCGCGCCCGCCGGCTGGTAGGTGAGGATGGCGACACCGTCGCCGACCACCTTCGAGTCGACTAGCCGCAGACGCTTCTTGTCGCCCGTGTCGCCGAAGAGGCGCTTTCCGCTTCCCAGCACGACCGGGAACACCATCAGCCGGAGCTCGTCGACGAGGTCGTCCTCGATCAGCGTCTGCACGAGCCGCGCGCTGCCGTGGACGACGATTTCGCCGTCCTGCTCCTTCCTCAGCTTCGCGACCTCCTCCGCGACGTCCCCCTTCAGCACGGTCGAGTTGTTCCACTCGGGCTCCTCCAGGGTCGAGGAGACGACGTACTTGGGCATGCTGTTGAACTTGTCGGCGAACTCGCCTTCCCTGGAAGGCCAGGCCTCGGCAAAGCCCTCGTAGGTCGCCCGCCCTAGGAGCAGAGCCTCCGACGAGAGGGCTTCGTCGAGCTTGAACTTGTCGCCCTCGTCTCCGCGGTTGAACTCGAAGCTCCAACCCCCGTGCCTGAAGTTCTCGGCTCCGCCCGGGTCCTCCATGACGCCGTCCAGCGACACGAACTCCGTTACGACGATCCTTCCCACGTGATCCCTCCTTGTCGTTGGCGATTGCCGGTCCATCGGGATGCCTCGGTACCATACTCAACTAGACAGTTGGTAAACCGAGAGGATGACTAAGAGGGTGGCAGTCGACCAGCTCACGAGCACGTTCGCGGCGCTCGCCGATCCGACGCGGCGCGCGATCCTGACGCGCCTCGCGGAGGGTGAGGCCACTGTGAACGAGCTGGCCGAGCCATTCCCGATCAGCGTCCAGGCGGTCTCCAAGCACCTGAAGGTGCTCGAGCGCGCGGGGCTGATCACGCGCGGCCGCTCGGCGCAGCTTCGGCCCTCGCGGCTGCGGGGTGCGCCGATGAAGGAAGCTGTCGACTGGCTCGAGAAGTACCGTCGGTTCTGGCAGGGAAGCTTCGACCGCCTCGACGAGCGCCTGCAAGCGACCGAGAAGGGGCCTGAGAATGGCTGAGCCGCGGAGCAGCGAGGGGATCACGATCACCCGCGTCTTCGACGCGCCGCGTGAGCGCGTGTGGAAGGAGTGGACCGAGCCCGAGCGCTTCGCGGACTGGTTCGGCGGGCTCACCGACCTCGGCGACGGCCGGACCGAGATGCGCTTCCAGCAGCGCGGACGCATGTCGGCCGAGCAGTACGAGCGGGCCGGGGAAGGGTGGTCGACCTTCTTCGACCGCGTGGCGGAGCACCTGGCCGACGCCTGACCCCGACTGCTGGGCAATCGCACCCAGGAGGTCGCCGGTTCGAGGCCGGCTAGGCACCGGAGGTGTGCATACGCTTCGGAGCTGCTCGATGAGCACCAGAGTCCCGTGCGGCGCGAGCGTGACGCGTGCGGCGAGCGGGAGATCGACAACTCGGGAGACGGCTTCCTCGCCACCTTCGACGTGGTGAGTGGCGGCTTGACCCGGTGACCGCATGATCGAGATCCCGGACGTTCGGTACGCGCGTAGCGGCGACGTGGCGATCGCGTTTCAGGTGGTCGGCGACGGTCCTGTCGACCTCGTTTTCACCCCCTTTCTTGGCAACATCCGCTACGCCTGGGAGCAGCCGCTGTTCGCCAGCTTCTTTGAGCAGCTCGCCTCGTTCCAGCGCCTGATCCTCTTCGATAAGCGAGGCACGGGTCTCTCCGACCGGCCGCGTACGCTGACGCTCGAGACGCAGATGGACGACGTCCGAGCCGTGCTCGACGCCGTCGGCTCGGAGCGCGCGGCGCTACTTGGCGCCGTCCAGGGCAGCCAGCTCAGCGCCCTCTTCGCGGCGACATATCCCGGGCGCACGCGGGCGCTCGTACTCTATAACCCGTTCGCCTCGCCGGCGGATTTGCCGCTGGCCCCGCCGCGATCGCCCGAGGAGGCGCGCGAGCGCTGGGGCACGCGCGAGCTCTGCGACGAGATCACGCGCACGATCCTCCCGTCGATGGCTGGGGACGAGGACGTACTGCGGTGGCACGCCGACTACCTGCGCTTCGCGGCGAGCCCCAGCGCCGCGGCGGAGTTCTTCCGGATGGTGCACGACACGGACATCTCCGACGTGCTACCGACGATCCGCGTGCCGGCGCTCGTCATCTACCGTGCGCGGAGGCGCGACGCCGCGCTCCGGGTGGCGGCACTGATCCCCGGCGCGACGGCCGTCCAGATCCCCGGCGACGATTTTCCCATCCAGACCTCTGCCGAGCTTCCGTCCGAGGTCGAGCGCTTCCTGAGCGGCCGCGAGGAGGCGCCCGTCCCCGACAGCGTCCTGACGACCATCCTCTTCACCGACATCGTCGGCTCAACGGAGCGCGCCGCCGCGCTCGGCGACCGCGCGTGGCGTGATCTGATCGCGCGCCACCATGCGGCTGTGCGGCGCGAGATCGCCCGCTTCCGCGGCGAGGAGCTAGACACCGCAGGCGACGGCTTCTTCGCAGCCTTCGACGGGGCGGCGCGTGCTGTCCACTGCGCGCAGGCGATCGTCGCGGGCGTCCGGGAGCTCGGCCTCGACCTGCGCGCCGGGTTGCATACTGGCGAGTGCGAGGTGCACGACGGCAAGCTCGTCGGCATCGCCGTCAGCATGGGCTCGCGCGTCGCCGCCGAGGCCGGGCCGGGCGAGGTGCTCGTCTCGAGCACGGTGAAGGACTTGGTGGCGGGCTCGGGGATCGAGTTCGAGGACCGCGGCGTTCGTGGGCTCAAGGGTGTCCCGGGCGAGTGGAGGCTCTATGGCGTCCGTGCCTGAGACGCACTAGCGTCCAGCCGGAACACGAGCTCCTCGTCGTTCTCGCCGCACCTTGCGAACCCGCACTTCTCGAGCACTCGGATCGACCCTGCGTTGTGCTTCGCGACGCGCGCATGCAGCGGACGGTCCTCGACCACGTCCAAGAAGTCGGCCAGCGCCGCGCTGGCGATGCCCTTGCCCCAGTACTCGCGGCCGATCCAGTAGCCGATCAGCCGCTCGCCTTCGTCTCTCCAGCTCACGACGTTTCCGGTCACCCGACCGTCGAACAGAATCGTCCTCGCGACGACGGAGTCGTCGGCGAGGATCCGCGCCCAGTGAGCCATGAACGCCTCTCGGTCGCGCGACGGGAACGCAGCCATCGCCGTCGCGGCCGGGTCCAGCTGGTGTTCGAAGAGGATCGGAAGATCGCCTTCCGCGACCTCGCGCAGCAGGATCTGCATCGCGACGAGTCTTACATCAAGACCACGCCGGAGCGCCTGTGGGAGGCGATCACCGACCCCGAGATGAGGAGCAAGTACTCGTTCGGCACCCGGGTCAGCTCCGACTGGACACCCGGCTCGAGGTACGAGGCCACCGGTCCGGACGGCACCGGGGTCTGGGTGGAGGGCGAGAACCTCGAGGTCGAACCGCGGCGCCGGCTCGTTCAGAGCATGACGGCCCTGTGGAGCGAGGACGTGAAGCGCGAGGGGCAGTCGAGGGTCACGTGGGAGATCGAGCCGGTCGGCGACTCCTGCCGGCTGACGGTCATTCACGACGAGCTCCGCGAGGGCGCGAACGACGAGCTCTACGGCGGCTGGCCGATGATCCTCTCCGCTCTCAAGACGCTGCTCGAGACCGGCGAGCAGCTGACGACCCCCGCCTCCCTGCGCTTCTCGGAAGCGTCGAGCGATCAGGTGGCTTGAGAGGCTCCAACACAATGAGCCTTGTGCCGCCGGGCCGCGCTGCTCGCCCCGAGGCTGTGTCCTCTCTCGCGCCCAGGCTGACCAGCCTGGGCGCTCCCTGCGTCCTTGCCTCGGAACGACCATCGCAGCAGCTCGGCGGCGCCTCGGTCCGTGTCGGCGGGCAGCGGGGCGGCGGCCCGCTCATCCCTTCGTAGACACAGAAGGGTGACAATGACGAGCAGTGAATCGTCAGCAAATGAGGGGCAACGAACTCGAACACGGCCGTGAGGCCTACGCACAGCGCGCGTGGATGGACGCCTACGAGTCGCTGTCACGAGCCGACGAGGCGGCGCCGCTGGGAACGGAGGACCTCGAGCTGCTCGCGATATCGGCCCATATGGTCGGTCGTATGGACGACTTCCTCCGCATCCTGGAGCGTGCCCACCACGTGTCCCTGGACGCTGGCGAAGAGCTTCGGGCGGCGCGCGCTGCGTTCTGGATCGGGATGAACCTCGCGATCCGCGGAGAGATCGGCCCGGCGGGGGGATGGTTCGGCCGTGCGCAGCGCCTGGTCGAGCGCGAGGGGCAGGACTGCGTCGAGCAGGGCTATCTGCTGGTGCCGGTCGCCCTCAAGCATCAGGGGATGGGGGACTACGAGGCCGCGTACGCCGCCGCAGCCGGCGCCGCCGAGATGGGCGAGCGCTTCGGCGACGCAGATCTGTTCGCCGCCGCGGTGCACTTCCAGGGCCTCATCCGAATCAAGGAGGGGCGTGTAGAGGAAGGTCTAGGGCTCCTTGACGAGGCCATGGTCGGGGTGACTGCCGGAGAGGTGTCGCCGGTCATGAGCGGCGTCGTCTACTGCGGCGTGATCGCCTGCTGTGAAGAGGCGTTCGAGCCACGCCGCGCCCGCGAGTGGACAAACGCCCTGACACGTTGGTGCGAGCAGCAGCCGCAGATGGTGGCCTTCACGGGCCGGTGCCTCGCGCATCGCGCCGGGATCATGCAGCTGCACGGTGCGTGGCGGGATGCGCTCGAGGAAGCGCGGCTGGCGCGCGGGCGCTGCGAGCAGGCGATGAATCGGGCGGCGACCGGCCAGGCGCTCTACCAGCAAGGGGAGCTCCTTCGCCTGCAGGGGGACTTCGCTGCGGCCGAGAAGGCGTACCGAGACGCGAGTGGCTACGGGCGGGAACCGCAACCCGGCCTGGCCCTGTTGCGGCTCGGCCAAGGAGACGCCGATACAGCGGCTGCAGCGATCCGGCGCATCCTGGGCGAGACGACCGAGCCGCTGCAGCGTGCGGGGCTCCTGCCCGCGTACGCGGAGATCATGCTCGCCGTCGGCGACATCGAGGAGACGCGCGGGGCCTGTCGCGAGCTCGCGGAGATCGCGGCCGCCAGCGAGCGGGCCATGCTGGAGGCGATCGCCGCCCACGCCCGGGGAGCGGTCGAGCTCGCCGAGGGCGACGCCCGGGCTGCCCTTGTGCCGCTGCGTCACTCGTGGCAGGTGTGGCAGGAGCTCGAGGCGCCGTATGAGGCTGCACGCGCGCGCGTCCTCATCGGCCTCGCCTGCCGCGCCCTCGGGGACGAAGACTCAGCCGCGCTGGAGCTGGAGGCGGCCCGTGGCGCCTTCGAGCGCCTGGGCGCGTCGCCGGATCTCGCCCGCGTCGACTCGCTCACGGGGCGCGCGGCGCCCGCCGACACCCATGGGCTCAGTCCGCGTGAGCTGGAGGTGCTGCGCTTGGTCGCGGCCGGGAACACGAACCGGGAGATCGCCTCGACGCTGGTCGTGAGTGAGCACACAGTCGCCCGGCACGTGCAGAACATCTTCACCAAGCTCGGCGTCTCGTCGCGTACCGCGGCCACCGCGTTCGCGTTCGAGCGCGATCTGGTCTGACGCACGCCGCGTGGTCAGAAATAACCACGCTGTTTCTCGTCCGAATTGGTGGATCCGCGCGATGCGGGGCGGTGTCTCGCTCCGTAGCGTGGCGCACCTCGGCTTGGAGAAGCCTGCGGGCGGCATCTTCCACATCGCGGGGCCGAGCCCGAACGGAGGCTGGCGCGTGATCGAGGTGTGGGAGTCCGAGGAGGAGGCGAATCGGTTCTTCCAGGAGCGGTTCTTCCCGGCTTTGCAGACCCTCGGTATCCCGGGCCCGCCGCCTAAGCGTGAGTTCTGGCCCGTGCACAAGGCGATGAAGTAGCGCAACCACCGACGCAGCAAGGAGGACTGAGATGAGCAGCAAGCGCGACTCGAAGTTTTTCGAGACCGTGATCATCGGCGGCGGCCAAGCCGGCCTCACGGCCGGTTACTACCTGGCGAAGCACGATCGCTCCTTCGTGATCCTCGACGCGAACGAGCGGATCGGCGATGCCTGGCGCAAGCGCTGGGACTCGCTCCGTCTCTTCACACCCGCCTGCTTCAGCGGGGTACCCGGCTTGCCGCTCCCGGCACCGGCCTGGTCGTTCCCGACGAAGGACGAGTTTGCCGACTACCTCGAGACGTACGCCGCGCGCTTCGAGATTCCCGTGCAAACGGGCATCAGCGTCGACGGGCTCTCCAAGGTCAACGGCCGATTCGTCGTCTCCGCGGGCGAGCTTCGCTTCGAGGCGGAGAACGTGGTCGTCGCGACCGGGGCGCATCAGATTCCCGAGGTTCCGGCCTTGGCGCCCGAGCTCGATCCGAGGATCATGCAGCTGCACTCCTGCGAATACCGGAACCCATCGCAGCTGCAGGAGGGAGACGTCCTCCTGGTCGGCGCCGGTAACTCGGGGGCCGAGATCGCCGTCGACCTCTCCCGGACGCACCGGTGCTGGCTGGCAGGCCCGAAGACCGGCGAGATCCCCGTTCGGCATGGCAGCGTGCCGGCGCGTTTCGGCTTTCGGGTATTCCGGTTCTTCGGCCACCACGTGCTGAGGGTCGACACGCGGATCGGCCGGAAGCTGGGCCCGAAGCTCATCTCGAAGGGCGACCCGCTGATCCGGACCAGACTGAAGGACCTCGTCGCGGCCGGCGTTGAGCGCGTGCCCAGGGTCGTGGGCGTGCGGGACGGTCTGCCCGTGCTGGAGGACGACCGCGTCCTCGATGTGTCGAACGTCGTCTGGTGTACAGGGTTCCGGACGGATTTCCGGTGGATCGATCTTCCGGTGTTCGGCGACGACGGGCAGCCGCTGCACTACCGCGGCGTCGTGGAGTCCGAGCCCGGCCTGTACTTCCTCGGACTTGTCTTCCTCTACTCGCTCTCGTCCGACGTGCTACCCAGTCGCGGGCGAGACGCCGAGTACATCGCGAAGCACATCGGGGCGCGCAAACCGAAGTTCCGGCCGACGGCGCATGCACTAGCCGGAGCGACGCCCTGAGTGACCGCGGGCCGTCCGACGTTGACAGCGACGAGCCTGCGGACGATGCTCCCGCCGATGCAGCAGGGTGCGGCCCCTCCGCGGCTCGCGGCCCAGACGATCGCTCTGCGCGACGACCGCCTGCTATTCGAGACGCGTGTGCTCGCCGTCGTCGTTATCCCGGTGCTGCTCACCGCATCGACGGTTCTCCTTCTGTTCCCCGACGACACGAAGGACCTCTTCGCATGGCAGATCAAGGCCCATATGTCGTCGTTCGCTCTGGCAGTGCCTTACGCGGCGGGTGTCTACTACTTCGCACGGCTCCTCGTGGACGGACGCTGGCACCGGGTTCGGGCCGGCCTTCTTCCGGTGGGCGCCTTCGTGACCGTCGAGGCGATCGCCACCGTCCTGCACTGGGGTCGGTTCACACACGACAATCCCGCGTTCTGGATCTGGGCGTCGCTGTACCTGACGACCCCCGTCGTCGTCCCCTTGGTCTGGTGGCGGAATCGGGCGACCGACCCGGGGGCGCCCGAGGCGGACGATGTCGTCTTTCCCCACGCAGTGCGCATCGGCTTTCTCGTCGCCGGCCTCGGGCAGCTCGTGATCGCGCTCTTCCTCGTCCTCTTTCCGAACGCGGCGATCGACATCTGGCCCTGGCCGCTCACTCCGCTGACCGCGCGCTCGACGGCAGGGTGGTTCGCGTTCGGACTCGTCGGGATCATGCTCGTTCGGGAGACTCGGTGGAGCGCGGCACGCGTAATCGTCCAGGCGCTGCTGCTCGGGCTCGCGATCGCTCTCGTGTCCGTCGTCCGAGCCTGGGACGAGTTCGACACCTCCCGCGTCACGACCTGGGTGTTCCTCGCGACCCTCGCCGCGGCTCTGGTTCTGATGATCCTGCTCTACGCCGTCATGGAGCGACGCCGCCGGGAGACGCGCCGCGGCTCATGGCGACTGCGTCTTTCCTCGCAACGAGAACGACGTAGCTCCACAGACCAAGTTTGAGCGCCTCCATCTTGCGGAGGGTGGCGAGGAGATTGCCGAACTCGACGTCGCCGACGATTCCGGCGGTGTGCAACACCCTGCCAAGAGGCCTGATCCGCGCAGCAATCCGTTCCAGCCGATTCAGTGACGGCAGAACCGCTGCGGTCAGGTCGTGAGCTTCGATCCCGCTTAATCCCGCGCGTCGCATCACGAGCTCGTACTCGCTCGGTGTGAGGAGGCTGGGCATTGCCCAGCCGGCCAGCCACGGCTGCAGATGCGCGCGCTCCTGCGCGGTGACCGGGGGCGAGTCGCGCAGCATGTACTCGGAGATCAGCAGCCGTCCTCCCGGCCTGAGGAGTCGATAGGCCTCGCGTACGAACTCCTCCTTGCTCGGCGCGTGGACGACACTCTCCAGCCCCCAGACCACATCGAATGAGGAGTCCGGGAACTCCGTGTCTGCGTAGTCGGCGAGCGAGAAGCTGGCTCGAGATTCGAGCCCGCGGCTTCGAGCAGCCCGCCTGGCCGTCCGAATCTGACGGGGCACGACATTGACGCCGCTCGCCCTGCAACCGACGTGCTCGGCAAGCCACAGAACCGTCCCGCCGTAGCCGCAGCCGGCGTCCAGTACGTGGTCGTCGGCTCGAACTCGCGCCAGCGTCGAGAGGACCTCGTTCATCCTGAGCAGCGAGTCGCGGTGCGTGCGGACCGCGCCGTCGTAGTAGCCGAAGTGCATCGCGAGGTCGTTACGGCCGACCCACAGCGTCCGGTATTCGATCAGCGTCGAGTTGTAGTACCGGACGACGCGCCGGATTTGTTCTCTTGCCGCATCGCAGCCCTCGCCGTGCCGCCGAGAGGGCGGCGGAAGCAATCCGATCGAAGAGCGCTGTCCAGTAGAGGCCATGGAAGCGTCGGGCTAGATCCTTTCGCTCCCGCGCGCCGGGCGTCAAGACGGCGGAGACGCCTAACGTCTTCGGCCTTGGAGGGCTCGAGGCTGCGGAGCAGCTGGCCAACGCCTGACTGCGGGTTGTGGCCCGACTTCGTGGCTATGCGGGCTCGAAGAGCTCGACGGGGTTGCCGGCGCTGTCGTCGAGCACGATCTGTTTCCCGCCCGGCCCGGTCACGATCTCGCTGCGGAAGCTCAGCCCGGCCTGCCTCAGCTTGTCGACTTCGGCCTCCAGCGCGTCGACGGTGATCACGAGGCGGTTCCAGCCGCCCGGCTCGGGTTGCCGGCCGTCGGGCATCGGTCGCGCGCCGGAGCTCTGCGGCCCGCTCAGCCAGAGCGACAGGTCGCCGCGTGAGACGATCGCGAAGGCGGGGCCCATGCTTCGCTCGAGACGGAAGCCGAGCTTGTCGGTGTAGAACGCGCTTGCCGCCTCGACGTCGTCGACGAGGTATCGCACGACGGCCATCTACGCGAGCCCCTTTTCCTGGAGCTCTGCGAGCGCCTCGGGCGTCTTGCCGAGCTCGAGCCCCATCCCGCTCAGGACTCGTTCGCTTTTCGTGAACTGCACCTGGTCGTACTGGACGACCTCGACGGTATTGCCCCACGGATCCTGGAAGTCGAGCCTCCGACCCGGGCGGATTTCGACGCCGGCCGCTGCGAGCGCCTGGCGCGTGGCCTCCTTATCCTCGACGACGAGCCCGAAGTGGCGGGCGCGATCTGGTGGCCCGGTCCGGCCCTCCATGAGCGCCATGAACTGATCGCCGATGTCGATGAAGGCGGCGCCCGACGTGCGCCCGCGCAGCGACAACTCGAAGAACTGCCCGTAGAATGCCAGCGCCTCCTCGACGTCGCCGACTTCGAGGGCGACGTGGTTGATCCCGACGAGGCGGTTACGGGCCATACGACCTTCAACGTCTGTCGGTGCGTTGCATTCCGGCGCGCCAAGGGTTCAGCCACGGCGGCAAGCCCCGTGACACCGATCACCACTGCCGGGCAGGGCCGGTAGCCGTGCCGAGCTCCGCCAGCCGTCGCTCGAGCAAGCGCCGCTCGGCGTCGTCGTGGACCAGCGCCAGCGCACGGCGGTACGCGTCGCGGGCCTCTTCCGTTCGACCGCTCATCGCGGAGCTGCGTCCTGGAGCTCGGTGAGTCGCCTCGTCGATGGAAGACTGAGAGGAGAGTCGCATGTACAGGGTCATTCGATCAGGCGAACTGTCGCCCAGCCCCGGCGGCACTGTGACGTTCGAGGGCGAGCCCTACGGTTCGGGGGTGTCGTTCTTCCTCGTCAGCAACGAGCCCGGCGATGGGCCGGACCTGCACAGGCATCCCTATTCCGAGACCTGGATCGTCCGCAGCGGAAAGGCGCGGATCACCGCAGACGGTCAGGACATCGAGGCTGGTCCCGGCGACATCGTGGTGGTGTCCGCGGCGACTCCCCACAAGTTCAAGAACGTCGGCACCGATCGGCTCGACATCATCTGCATCCACTCATCGCCCCGGATGATCCAGGAGGCGCTGGAAGAGTGACTGCTGAGAACGAACAGGATCTCGGAGCCGTCGCGCGCGGTGAGTGACCCGCTATTTCCGCTCCGCCACGCGCATCTGGTTGCCGGACGGGTCGCGAAAGCCGGCGTCGATCCCGTAGGGCTGCTCGGTCGGCTCCTGCTGGAACTCGACGCCGCGGCTCTTCAGCTCTTCGTACGTGGCCTGGCAGTCCTCGGCGGAAAAGAAGAGGCCGCTCGCCGCACCTTTGGCCATGAGCTCCATGACCTTCTCGCGTGTGTCGGCGTCGAACACAGGCGGGCCGGGCACGGCCATGAGGGTGATGGCGACGTCGGCCTGACCGGGCACGCCGACGCTGAGCCAGCGGAAGTTGCCCATCTCGGGCACCGTCACGTCCTCGCGGAGCTCCAGCCCGAGCTTCTCGGTGTAGAAGGCGAGGGCCTCGTCCTGGTCGTGGACCCAGACCTGGACGTTGGTGAGTTGCTTCAGCATTGTCTTTGTCCTCCGTGGTCGCAGGGTCGGCCGCGACGTTAGCCGGGAAGGGCGCGGCTGTCTTCTCGAAAACTGCTGGACTGCGGGCGGGCCCACACGAGCTGCACGCAGGTCGGGATGCGTGCGCGGGCGAGCGCCGGCGGGTAACTCGCCCGGTACGCCGTGGGGGAGAGGCCGAACGTTCGGCTGAAGCTCGTCGTGAACGACCCGACGCTGCGCAGACCGACGGCGAGGCAGATGTCGGCGACGGTCCGGTCGGTGTTGCGCAGCAGCGCCGCCGCGCGCTCTAGGCGGCGGGTGAGGAGGTACTGGTGAGGCGTCTCGCCGAAGGCGCGGCGGAACTCGCGGCTGAAATGCGCAGGCGAGAGGTGCGCGGCGCGGGCGAGCGTCGGCACGCCGATCGGCTCGCGGTACCGTGCGTCGATCAGGTCTTTCGCGCGGAGCAGGTGTCGAGCCGGAGGGAGCGGCGTCATCTCACCGTACGGAACCTGAGATGAGCGACCGTCGCGGACTCGATCACTCTCGTTGCTTCGAGCTGGATCTGGTCGGGGCCGAGATCGTCAAAGAGGCGAACACCTCCGCCGAGGAGCAGAGGGACTAGATGGATCTGCAGCTCGTCGAGCAACCCCGTCTTCAGGTACTGCTGACCGACGTCGGCGCCGCCGGCTAGGAGTACATCCTTTTCGCCTGCGGCTGCCCCAGCCTGTTCGAGCGCGGCTTCGATTCCCTCGGTGACGAAGGTGAACGTGGTTCCGCCTTCCTTGACCTCAGTCTCGCGAGGGTGGTGGGTGAGGACGAACACCGGCACGTGGAACGGAGGGTTGTCTCTCCACCAGGCGTCTGCGTTCGGATCGTCTTCCCACGGACCTTCTCCCCCGCTGAACATCCGCCGCCCCATCACGACGGCGCCTGTCTGTTCGATCCCTTCCGCGACGACGTCGTCGTCGGGGCCCGTTTCGCCGCCGTCGAGGCCGTGAGGCTTGCGCCAGCTCGCGAGCGACAAGGCCCACTCGTGCAACCGGTCGCCGCCCTCGCCGAGTGGCTGTTCGAGGGTCTGGTTCGGCCCGGCGATGAAGCCGTCCAGTGACATCGAGATGTCGAGTGTGAGTCTTGGCATCGGCACTGGTCTCTCCTTTCTGTTCGGTGTCTACACCAAGACTGGTCTGGGTTGAGAAATTCATCGCGCCGTGACTTTGCGGTGAGTTTTCGGCCGCCATGCCGTCTACAGGTCACGCCGGCCATGTCCGAGACCGTCGCTGGCTTTTGCAGAGCCCTCTGACGGACTCGAACCGGAGACCCCCTCCTTACCATGCGCTCCAGGCGGCAACCGATGGCAACCGACGGGCCGAGGAAGGAAGTGGATCGTGAGTCTCACCCAGTACTACACGGCGACCACCCTCGACGGCTTTATCGCCGATCCCGACAACTCGCTGGACTGGCTGTTCACCCGCAAGCGCGAGGACGACGGGCCGTTGAACTACGGCGAGTTCATCGCCGGCGTCGGTGCGATGGCGATGGGGTCGACGACGTACGAATGGATCCTCGACCACGAGTTCGCGGACAAGGATCGGGCCGAGTGGAAGTGGCCGTACGAGATCCCGTGCTGGGTCTTCACACACCGCCAGCTGCCGGTCGTCCCCGACTCGCGAATTGAGTTCACCAGCGCGGACATAGCAACCGTGCACAAGGAGATGGTCGGCGCCGCCGGTGACCGGAACGTCTGGATTGTCGGCGGGGGAGACCTGGCCGGTCAGTTCGCCGACGCGGGGCTGTTGGACGAGGTCATCGTGTCGATCGCGCCGGTCACGCTGGGTGGGGGTGCGCCTCTGCTGCCGCGCCGGATCGAGCTGCGTCTGGACGAGCTGGGACGGAACGGCGACTTCGCCTGCGCAAAGTTCTCCGTCGTGCGCCCACGATGATCGCCTCAGCCCGGGGATGGCCACGGCCGGGCCCATCGTTGGGTGCGCTCACGAATCCGTCGAGCGCCATTGTGATGTCCAGAACGACCTGGCTCACCGGCTTCCTCCCCTATTGCGGTTCGCAGGGCCAACGTGTCGAAAGGATGTGCAGGTCACTGGTGAGGTGAAGCGCCGGCTCAGCGGCTGATCGCGGGCTCGCCGCCGGGGTCACGGTCGCTGAGATGTTCTCTGCTTTACTCCCAGTAACAGCGCCGACCCAAGGAGCGGAGATGCGCGCAGCGTTCATGTCCATCGAGAAGGGCTTTTCGACTTATTCGGAGGGTATGACGCTTGCTGCACAGAACGTTGAACTTGGGGATCTTGGCGCATGTAGACGCCGGTAAGACAACTCTCACCGAGCGGCTGCTGTACGCCGCCGGGGTCATCGACGAGATCGGCAGCGTCGATGATGGCACTACCCAGACGGATTCCTTGGCGCTGGAACGGCAGCGCGGCATAACGATCAAGTCCGCGGTCGTGTCGTTCGCGATCGATGACGTCACGGTCAATCTGATCGACACACCCGGCCACCCGGATTTCATCGCCGAGGTGGAGCGGGTGTTGAGCGTGCTCGACGGCGCCGTGCTGGTGATCTCCGCCGTGGAGGGCGTGCAGCCGCAGACGCGCGTGTTGATGCGAGCGTTGCAGCGGCTGCGCGTTCCGACCCTGATGTTCGTGAACAAGATCGACCGTCGGGGCGCGGACTGCGAACGCGTATTGCAGGCGATCTCGGAGCGACTGACACCCGCGATTGTCCCGCTGGGATCTGCGCGTGAGCTCGGCACGCGCGCCGCCGACTTCACCCCCTGGGCCGCGGCCGACGCTGGCTTTGCGGCCAGGCTGGCCGCTGCGCTTGCCGAGCACGACGATGCGATCATGGCCGCGTACGTCGGCGACGAGGCGAGCGTTTCTTACGGGCGACTCCGCGAGGAGCTCGCGGCTCAGACCAACCGGGCCCTGGTGCATCCGGTGTTCTTCGGCTCGGCAATCACCGGAGCGGGCGTGGATTCGCTGATGAGCGGCATCGCGGAGCTGCTGCCTGCGGCCGACCGAGACGTTGATGGCCCCGTTTCGGGCAGCGTCTTCAAGATCGAACGGGGTCCGGCCGGAGAGAAGATCGCGTACGTCCGCATGTTCTCGGGGACGCTGCGAACGCGAGATCGGGTGCGGTTCGGCCAGGACGGCGAGCGGAAGGTGACGGCGATCAGCGTCTTCGACCACGGCTCGGCCTTCCAGCGTGCGTCGGTGTCCGCGGGGGAGATCGGGAAGCTCCGGGGTCTCGGCGAGATCCAGATCGGCGACCCGATCGGCAGATCGCGAACGACTGCGGAGCAGCACCATTTCGCCCCGCCGACACTGGAGACGGTCGTCGTTCCCCGCAGCCCCGACGCCAAAGGTGCGCTCCGCGTCGCGCTCGCCCAGCTCGCGGAGCAAGACCCGCTGATCAACGTACGACAGGACGACACCCGGCAGGAGATATCCGTCTCGCTCTACGGCGAGGTGCAGAAGGAAGTCGTCCAGGCCACGCTGGGCCACGGTCGGGCTGCGCGTCGAACCGGCCGTTGTCGAGTCCGGCGTGGACTTTCGGCTCGAGGTGGAGCTGGGGGCGATGCCGCTCGCGTTCTTTCGGGCAGTCGAGGAGACTGTGCGGGAGACGCTGCAGCAAGGGATCTACGGATGGCAGGTCACCGACTGCACGGTCACGATGACGGATTCCGGCTACTTGCCGCGGCAGAGCCACGCGCACCAGCGCTTCAACAAGAGCATGTCGAGCACCGGCGCCGACTTCCGCGGCCTGACGCCGCTCGTCGTGATGAGCGCGCTGAATGAGGCCGGCACGATCGTGTACGAGCCGATCGACCGCTTCCACCTCGAGGCCCCGGCGAACGTGCTCGGACCGCTCTTGCCTGCGCTGGCACGGCTGCACGCCGTCCCGCAAGCTCCGGCGATTCGGGGCTCGTCATGCACGATCGAGGGCGACATCGCGGCGGCGCGCGTACACGAGTTGCGGCAACAGCTGCCGGCGCTGACGCGCGGCGAAGGCGTGCTGGAGTGCGCGTTCGACCGCTACCAAGCCGTGAACGGCACGATCCCGACCCGGCCACGGTCGGACCACAACCCCCTCAACCGCGAGGAGTACCTGCTGCGCGTCGCGCGAGGAGGCCGGATTGGCTGATCCGAGGATGCACGCAGACGAGATACCCACGGACGTCCCTCTGGTTCGACGGTTGCTCGGGGCGCAGTTTCCGCAGTGGGCGGACCTTCCGATCCAGCCTGTCCGCTCCGCGGGGTCGGACAACGCGATCTACCGGCTCGGCGACGACATGGCGGTGCGGCTGCCCCGACGCACGGGGCGGTCGACCGAGTCGCTGGACAAGGAATACCTATGGCTGCCGAGACTCGCCCCCCTTTTGCCGATCGCCATTCCGGTCCCGCTCGCGAAGGGGGTGCCCGCCGAGGGCTACCCCTGCGGTTGGGCTGTCTATCGGTGGCTCGAAGGCGAGACTGCGACCATCGAGCGCCTCGCCGTTGCGCGCCAGGCGGCGACGGATCTGGCGCGTTTCGTCACCGCTCTACAGCGGATCGATGCCACGGGCGGACCATCCCCTGGAGAGCACAACTACTTCCGCGGTGTGCCGCTGGCAACGCGTGACGCCGCGGTCCGCGGCGCAATCGCCTCCCTGCACAGCGCAATCGAGGTCGGCGCAGTGACCGCGGCGTGGGAAGCAGCCCTTCGGGCACCAGCGTGGCACGGACCGCCCGTCTGGATCCACGGAGACCTCTACGATGGGAACCTGCTGGCCGAACGGGGCCGGCTCAGCGCAGTCATCGATTTCGGGGGCCTAGGGGTAGGCGATCCAGCCTGCGACTTGATCGTTGCGTGGAGCCTTCTCCCCACCGAAGCCCGGGAGGTCTTCCGTACGGCGCTATCGGTCGATGATGCGACCTGGGCCCGAGGTCGGGGCTGGGCACTGTCCGTTGCGCTGATCGCCCTCCCCTACTACTGGACCACCAACCCTCTGAGGGTGGCCAGCTCCTGGCACAGGATCGGCGAAGTCCTCGCCGATTACCCCTCGCGCGCCCAGTCGGGGCTCTCCTCGCCGAGAAGGAGGAGCGCCGGAGTGGCGATTCGCTCGTCTGTCAAGTTGGCGCCGTCCCTCCTTACACTCGCCGCGTGGCGTCGTACGCGAACGCCGACCGGCGATGAGTTTTCGGGCCGTGGCAGGTCTATACCTGAGACACCGCAAAAGGAGGGGAACGCGATGCCGAAGCACAAGGTCGGAACGCAGGAGGAGTGGTCCGCAGCACGCAAGGCATTGCACGAGCGGGAGCAGGAGCTCGGCAACCTCGACGAGGAGTTGGCGAAACAGCGAAAGGAGCTCCCCTGGGTCCCGGTCGAGAAGGAGTACACCTTCGACACTGAGGAAGGGAAGAAGACGCTCACCGAGCTGTTCGAGGGGCGGTCGCAGCTCCTCATTTACCACCTGATGTTCGGCCCGACCTATGAGGCCGCCTGCCCCGGGTGCACGGGTCTTGCCGATCACTTCGACGCCGCTCTCCCCCACCTGAACAACCGCGACGTGACGTTGATCAGCATCTCGCGCGCTCCCATCGAGAAGGTGCAGGCCTACAAGCGGCGGATGGGTTGGCAGTTCCCGTACGTCTCGTCGTTCGGGAGCGACTTCAACTTCGACTTCGACTTCGCGTTCACACCGGAGCAGATGGCGACCGGGGAGCTCGCGAAGATGGTCGCGGAAGCAGACGACTGGCTGAAAGGCTGGGCGGAGAACGTCGGCACCGATCTGGCCTCGGGGATGGCCGAGTCCCCGGGCTGGAACGTCTTCGCACTCGAGGACGGCGTCGTCTACCACAGGTACTCGCGCACCGCGCCCGACCGCTTCCTGCTCGCTCCCTACTACGACCAACTGCTCGACCAAATCCCCGACGGACGTGACGCCGACTTCCCGCTGCGCCGCCATGACGAGTACTAAGAGCCTATTCCGCTAGGAAGGGACCCGAGGCCTGACGACGAAGGCCTCCCTTGTCATCCGACGAGGGAGGTAGACGATGGGTCTCGTGGTCGCAGACGATGGCTGGCGGATCCCGGACGAGGTGTGGGCGCAGAT
>WNGA01002369.1_pt1 | contig 28769 bp, 5 predicted proteins | sample 5400061 | NCBI WGS metagenome assembly WNGA01 (sample SAMN13153366, study PRJNA577476) | soil metagenome | isolation source: 100 cm soil or saprolite under grassland replicate 2 | place: USA:California | collected 2016-06-15
GGCAAGTCCTGATGCGCGTATGCCTCCAGCGCCGTCCTCCGCGCCTCCGACAAGAACTCCCGGAACGTCGGCGCCGCCGCTAACTTGGCCCGTAGCGCCAGCGTGTTGGTGAAGAAGCCTATCACCCCCTCCAACTCCGCCCGGGTCCGGTTGGCGATCGGAGTCCCGACCAGGAGGTCTTCCTGACCGCTGTAGCGGGCCAGGAGCAGTTGCCAGGCGGCCAGCAGCGTCATAAACAGAGTCGCCCCCTCACCCCGCCCCAGTCGTTTGATCCGGTCTGACAGATCCGCGTCGAGCCTCCACCGGTAATTGGCCCCGCGATGGCTCTGCGCCACCGGGCGCGGCCGGTCAGCGGGCAATTCCAACGAGGTCGGAACTCCCGCCAGCTTCGCCCGCCAATAGCTCAACTCACGCTCGAGGTTTTCGCCTTCGAGCCACTTGCGCTGCCAGACGGCGTAATCAGCGTATTGCACGCGCAAATCGGGTAATTCAGGCGGGGCCCCTTCCGTTAACGCCTGATAGATTGCGCCGATTTCGCGCGTGAGAATGGCGACAGACTGCACGTCGCTGATGATGTGGTGCATATTCATCAGCAGGACGTGATCGTCATCTCCTATACGATAAAGCACAGCCCGCAGTAACGGAGGGTGATCAAGAGCGAAGGCATGTCGAGCTTCTTTACTGGCAAGCGGTTCGACAATGGCCTCGGCTTCGGGGCGGCCGCTCAGGTCGACAGAGCTCCAGGGGACTTCTGAGTGTCGATCTATGATCTGTCTGGGGCGATCGTCGATCACTCTAAAGCCGGTACGCAGCGACTCGTGCCTGGCTATGAGGCGATCGAGAGTCTCTTTCAACAACTCATCGCGCAATCGCCCGCGCAGCCGCAACACGGCGGGGATGTTGTAAAACGGGTTGCCGGGTTCCAGTTGATTCAAAAACCAGAGTCGTTCCTGAGCGAATGATAGTGGGACAGGCTTTAGCCTGTCCGTAGCCTGAATTGGGGCGGACAGACTGAAGTCTGCCCCACTCTGGGTCATTCCGATTTCGAGAAGCCTCTCGATCTCTCTTGCAAAGTCCGCCACGGTAGGAGCTTCAAACAACGTCCGCATAGGCAATTCGACTCGCAGAGATTCGCGCGCTTCATAAACCATCTGAACGGCGAGCAATGAATGGCCCCCCAATCCGAAGAAGTTGTCGTTGACGCCTATTCGCTCGACGCCGAGGGTCTTGGCCCAGATGCCGGCGACGACCGTCTCGACGCGCGTGCGCGGGGCCACAAACCTCTCTTCCATCTCGGATCGTAGTTGTTCCGGCGGCGGCAGGGCGTCTCGATCCGGTTTTCCGTTCGGGGCGAGCGGTAACGCCTTCAACAACACGCAGGCCGACGGGACCATATAATTCGGCAGTCTCTCCTTCAGATACGCCATCAGATCGACCGCCTGAAGATTCGTCGCCTCATCACAAACAACATAACTGACCAACCGCTTGAGGCCAGGAACATCTTCCCGGACCGATACCACCGCCTCACGCACAGCGTCATGACGCATCAATACAGTTTCTATCTCTTCTAATTCGATACGGAAGCCTCGAAGCTTTATCTGATGATCGGCGCGTCCTATGAATTCAATATTGCCGTCGGACAGGTAGCGTCCGACATCACCTGTTTTATACAAGAGTGGGACAGACTTCAGTCTGTCCATGGCGTGAGTTTGGGCGGACAGACTGAAGTCTGTCCCACTCGGAATAAATCTTTCGGCCGTCAGATCCGGACGGTTCAGATAACCATTGGTTACCCCGCTACCGCCTATGTATATCTCACCCGAGACGCCGACCGGCACGGGTTGCAGATTCGCATCCAAAATATAGATTTGCGTGTTCGCAATCGGACGGCCGATGGGCACGCACGGCAGATGAGGTCCGGAAGAGCAATCATACACGCTGCTCCAAACGGTGGCCTCAGACGGTCCGTATTCGTTAAAGAGCAATGACTGCGGGGCCGCCGCGCGATGGCGATTCACGACCTCTTCAGTACAAGCCTCGCCCGCCGTAATGGCCACGCGTAACGAAGACAATTGGTTCGGCCGCGCATTCTCCAGAATAAGACGATAGAGAGCCGGCAAGGCGAGTAAATGGGTTACGCCATGACTTGCGATCAGAGCGGCTTGCATTTCCGCATCCGCCGTAGCCCCTTCCGGCGGCAGAACTAACGCCCCGCCGGTTGTCAATGTCCAGAAAATACCCGCCACCGAGCTGTCAAACGCGACCGATGAGAGTAGCAGGTATCTACCGACAGCCTCCCGATAGTAGGAGACGCGGGCAAGCGTCGAGTGCGCAAGGTTGCTGTGCGTGACGACCACCCCTTTGGGAGTTCCCGTCGAACCCGAGGTATAGATGACATAAGCCGGGCTCTGAAGAGTAGCCATAGATGTCACAGAGCGCACAGAGCCATCACGCTCGGCCCCTTCTGTGCGCTCTGCGGCTGAAACATTCTTCATGCAGGCGCCAACCGCTGTATCAAGACGTGCAATACGAAGGCTAGGAGTGGGACAGACTTCAGCCTGTCCGCCCCAATTCAGGCTATGGACAGACTGAAGTCTGTCCCACGTCAGCAGCGTGGTTGTCCCCGCGTCTCGCAGCATAAAGGCCAGTCGCTCATGCGGATATGACGGGTCCAGGGGCAGATATGAGCAGCCGGCTTTGAGAATGCCCATAATCCCGATCAGCATCTCGAGTGAGTTACCTGTACACAATCCTATCGGCGCATCCGTCGCGATGCCGAGGTCCTGCAAATACCGCGCGAGTTCGCCAGCCAGCTCGTTCAATGAGCCATAGGTAAGCTGTCCGGAGCCAGACACAACCGCGATGGCGTCTGGCGTTAGCGCCGCTTGCTCCTCGAACAATACGTGAATGCATTTACCCTCAAGAGAGGGCGGCAGCCCAACGTAAATGTCATTCCACTCGATCAGAAGTTGATCGCGCTCGGATTCCGTTAACAAAGGTATGTCTGAGATACGTTGTTGCGGATCTTTTACGACGGCTTCGAGTAACATCCGGAAATGGCCCGCGCAGCGCGCCACCGTGCCCTCTTCGAATATGTCGGTGTTGTACTCAAAGACGCAATCGATGCCGTCCCGCGATTCCGAGGCCAGCAGTGTCAGGTCGAATTTTGCGCTCCCGCTGTCTATCCCCATCAAATCGATTTGAACGCCCGCCGACTCCATGCTGCGCAAAGCCATGTTTTCAAGCGCGAACATCACCTGAAACAGAGGCGTGTGGCTCAAGTTGCGCTCCGGCTGCAATTCTTCCACAAGCTTTTCGAACGGCAGGTCTTGATGTGCGTAGGCGCCGAGAGCGGTCTCGCGCACCCGCCCGAGCAAATCGCTAAATCGCGGGGCGCCGCCCATGTCCGAGCGCAAGACCAGGGTATTGACGAAGAAGCCGATCAGATTTTCAACCTCACGCAAATTGCGACCGGCGATCGGCGAGCCGATTACTATGTCGCTCTGTCCGGTATAACGATAGAGCAGTGTTTTGAAAGCAGCCAATAGGGTCATAAAGAGCGTCACACCATGACTGCGGTTTACGGCTTTGGTCTCTTCCAGGAGCGCCTTGGAGAGAAGAAAGTGATATTTAGCTCCGCGGAAAGTCCTGACCGGCGGATACGGCCTGTCTGTCGGGAGATCGAGTGTCGAAGGGGTCTCTTCCAATTGCCGCTTCCAATAATCGAGCTGCCGGTCAAGCCGTTCTCCTGAAAGCCAGCGCCGCTGCCATATGGCAAAATCGGCATACTGAATCGGGAGTTCCGACAATAGGCAGGGTTGACATGATTTCTCAGGATGCGGGCCCATTGAGTCGAATCCTGAGAAATCCTGTAAATCCTGCCTATGTTCTGAGGAGAAAGCCCGATAAAGCGTGGTCATTTCCGACAGCAGTATTCCCACAGACCAGCCGTCGGAAATAATGTGATGCATAGTGATGAGCAGCGCGTGGCTGTTCTGATCCAATCGCAGCAAGACGACGCGGATCAGCGGACCGGCGGTTAAATCGAACGGGCGTCGCGCCTCTTCACTGGCTTGCCTTTCGGCTTCCACTTCTCGTTCCCAGGCGGGGAGATGAGAAATATCGATGATCGGAACAGTCATTGGCGCCGCGTCGGAGATGAATTGCGCCGGCGCGCCCCAATGCTGCCCAGGTTGCCCAGGCTGTTTGATTGCATGAAAGCTTGTGCGCAAGGTCTCATGGCGTCGAATAATCTCGTTGACGGATCGTTCTAGCGCCTGAACATTGAGCGGTCCGCCGAGCCGCAGCGCGAGAGGGGTGTTATAGAAGGATGAGCCTGGTTCCAGTTGATCCAGAAACCACAGCCGCTGCTGCGCGAATGAAAGTGGGATCAGCTCAGGCCTCGCCTCGGCGGCGAATTGCACTGGGTCAATCCCCTGCCCCTCTCTCAAACTTCGTTCGATCCTACGTCCCAAAGACTCGACAGTAGGGTTTTCAAAAAGATCGCGAACCGATATCTCGATATGCAAAGCGTCGCGTATCCGAGAGGCGAGGCGGGTGGCGAGCAGCGAGTGGCCGCCCAAGTCAAAAAAGTCGCTCTTGACGGAAACATGCTCCAACCGGAAGACCTGCGCCCACATCCCGCACAGCGCTTCTTCGACGGGGGTGCGCGGAGACACGATCTGATCGGGGCCCTCCGCCCTCTCCAATTGATATGACCCTGAAAGAGCTTTACGATCGATCTTCCCGACGGCAGTTAGTGGCATCTGGTCCAGCAATACAAAAGCCGAGGGAATCATAAACTTCGGCAACCTGTCGTGCAGGTAACTCCGCAACTCCGCCCCGGTCGGCCGCCGGCCATCACTTGACGTAAGAAAAGCTACCAGAGACTTTTCGCCCCGCGAATCCTCCCCGAGAACAACGATGGATTCCTTCACCCCTTCGTGCTCGTTAAGCGAGGCCTCGATTTCACCCAACTCTATCCGGTGGCCGCGTAATTTGACCTGGCTATCGATCCGCCCCAGGAACTCGATTCTACCGTCCGGCAGATAACGGGCCAGATCGCCGGTAACATACATTCGCCCTCCGGATTCTCGACCGAAAGGGTTCGGGATAAACCGTTCGGCCGTGAGTTCCGGTCGATTTACATACCCCCGCGACACCCCGTCGCCGCAAATATACAAGGCGCCGGAGACTCCCAGTGGCGCGGGCGACAACCGTTGATCCAGGATATGGACCCGCTTATTGAATATCGGACGGCCTATTGTTACCTCGGCGCCTCTCCTGACAATCTCGCCTGTCGTATAGGTAGTGTCTTCAGACGGCCCATACAGGTTCCACACCTGATCGACTTGCGGGAGCGCGTAGATTTGCTGCGCTAGCTTCTGCGACAGCGCCTCTCCGGCCAAATTCACGATCGGTGGGACAGACGGACAGACTGAAGTCTGTCCCACCAACTCGCTGATGGCGGACGGCACCGTATTTATCAGAGTAACCTCCGACGCCGCCGGCAAGTTGGGGAGCTGCAAGGTGTTTTCGGCGACGATTACCGCGCCTCCCCAACTTAGAGGCGCGAAAATCTCAAACACAGAAAGGTCGAAGCAGAGCGAAGTTGACGCCAACACTCCGGCCAAGCGTTCTCGCGAAAATACCCGCCCCGCCCAATGTAACAAACAGAGCGCATTACCATGCGTGATGGCCACACCCTTCGCCTTTCCGGTCGAGCCTGAGGTATAAATCACATACGCGACATTCTCTCTCCTTACGCCGCCCTCCAAATTTTCCGCGCTCTCCCGGGCAATTAATTCCTCTTCTGCATCCAAATAGATAACCGGACATTTAGTTTCGGGCAGTACTGCGCGAAGGCTATGCCGGGTTATCAATACTCCGGCGTCGACATCTTCAAGAGTGAATCTCAGACGTTCACGCGGGTAGGTCGGATCGAGCGGCGCGTATGCCCCGCCCGCCTTGAGAATGCCAAGCAATACCGCGATCATTTCGACGGAACGCTCCAGGCAAAGACAGACGTACGTCTCAGGGCCGACCCCAAGTTTTTGCAAGTAACGTCCCAGCCGATTCGCCCGAATATTCAGCTCGCCGAAGGTCAAACGCTCAGTTCCGCAAACCAACGCAACCGCGTCGGGCGTTTGTTCAACCTGCCGCTCAAACAACTGGTGAAGACCGTCTATGCCCACGCCGAGAGGATATTCCAAATCGGCGCCGTTGAACTCGACGAGCAGGCGGCGGAGTTCCGGCTCCGGCAGTAGACAAAGAGATTCGTGATGCGCGCGCGAGTCCTGAACGATGGCGTTGAGAACCGTGAGATAAGTCTCGGCGATCGCTTCAACCTGATCGCGAGATAACTCCTGTTCTCGATAATCCAGTCCGAGAAAAATCTCAGAGGTCTCTTCATCGACATTGAACTGCGCCGTAAGCGCGTAATATGTCTGTTCCGTGCCGAAGTGCGATAGTCCCGCAAGTCCTTCGACGCTTTGCAACCGCCGGTAGACGTGAAAGTGAGTATAGTTAAAGGCGGTATCGAATAGATTTTCGGCCTGATAAATTCTATGCAGTTCCTGAATGGGATAACGCCGAAACGGCAACGTTTCCCGCTCCGCGTCAAAGACCGCGCGCGCCAGGTCTTCCCAACTTTCTCGTCCCAATTGGAAATGAAACGGCAGGACGTTGAGAAAGATGCCCAGGACGCGTTCTCCGTCCGCCTCTTCCGGACGACCGTTGGAGAAAAGCCCGGTGAAAACATCGCTCTTACCGCTCCAAAAACTGACCGCCATCAAATGGGCTGCGAGCAGCAGGCTCTTGAGCGGGACTTCGAGTTCGCGCGCCAGCTTCCATAATCGATTGGAGACTGCAGGTCGCAGCGTGACATCAATTCGCTCGACCTGATGAACAGTGTCGCCTCTATCTGCGCCGGCGTGTCGCGGCAACCGGCTGCCGGCGGCGTCGCGGAGTTTTTCTTTCCAGTAATCCCGGCATTCTGTGTCGGCAAGCGCATTCCGCTCGAGCCGTATAAAATCCGCATAGGAGGAGCGCAAAGGCGGCTCTGGGCTGAGCGGCCCATCCTCCAAAACCGCGAAGTAGCGTTCGAACAACTCGGTAACGAGCGAGGCGACGCTCCAACCATCGAGGGTCGGCTCAGTCATCGTGAACTGAAATTCGTCATCTTTACGCAGATGAACATGGAAGCGGAAAAGCGGGGGCTTCGTCCAATCAAAACAGTTGCGCATCTCGGTTTCCGTCCACGAGGACAACCGAGCCTCCATCTCTTCATCCGGCAAATGACGAATGTCTTCGACCGTCAGGGGGATCGACGTTTTTCTGTGGACCAATTGCAACGGCTCATTGAAACCGGTCAGGTTGTAAGAAGTTCGCAGGATGGCGTGACGATCACCGACATACTGCAAGGACTCCCGCAGTTTCTCCGCATCGAACGGAGCGCGAACATGGAAGCTGCTGAGGTAAACAATGTAGTCCCGACTATATTCGCTGTGAAAGACCAACCCCGCCTGGGCGTGGGAGAGAGGATAAGCGTCTTCTATGTCGGTCGCGCCGGCGGCCAACCTCGCTCTGTCTTCGGCCGCAATGAGGCTGAACGGCGGGGTCGTCGAAGTCTCTGACTTGATCGCCTCACACACTAGGGATAATTCCCTGATGGTTTGGTATTGAAAGAGCTGCTGCAGCGAAAACTTCAACCCGCGCTCAGTCGCCATGGCGCGCACCCGAATGCTGCGGATGGAATCGCCGCCGAGCGCAAAATAGTTGTCGTCGATCCCCACTCGCCCGACGCCGAGCGCTTCCGCCCATATTTCCGCCAGTATTGTTTCGACCTCGTTGCGCGGCGCGACGAAAGTATCTGCCGTGAGCGAATCTCGCCGGTAGTCAAGTTGAAGCAAGGCGCGCCGGTCGATCTTTCCCTGGGCCGTTAAGGGAAGCTCGTCCGGAAAGACAAAGAGAGAGGGCCCCATGTAATCCGGAAGCCTCTCTAGGACAAAGAGCCGCAACTCATCCCGCGTCGGAGCCGCGTTGTGATCCGCGACGACATAAGCGACCAGTCGTTTGTCGTCCGGCGCATCCTCGCGCACGATGACGACACATTCACGCGTCCCGGAGTGTGATTTGATGACCGCCTCAATTTCCTGCAACTCTATCCGGAAGCCCCTGATCTTCACCTGATAGTCCAACCGGCCGAGGTATTCGATGTCGCCACTGGGGAGAAAGCGCGCCTTGTCCCCCGTGCGATAAAGTCGTTCTCCAGATTCAAGGCCGAATGGATTTGGGATAAAGCGCTCGGCCGTCAGTTCGGGGCGATTCAAATACCCTCGACTCAACCCTTGGCCGCTGACATATAGCTCACCTGACATACCGATCGGAACCGGCTGCATATGCTGATCGAGCGCATAGACTGATAGATCCGGAATTGGCTCGCCGACCACGCTTCCCACGGCGAGGTCGTCCGCCGTTAATGGGCGGTAGGTCACATGGACGCAGGTCTCGGTAATTCCGTACATGTTGATCAATTGCGGCTGCGTGTCGTGATGGCGATCAAACCACGGGCCCAAGCTCTTCAAATCCAAAGCCTCGCCGCCGAAGATCACATAACGCAGAGCCGTTATCTGCGATTGAGCCGCCGCGTTATCGATTCGGATGAGTTGGCGAAACGCAGACGGAGTCTGGTTGAGGATCGTCACCTGTTCTTCGACCAGCAGATCATAAAACGATTCCGGCGTGCGACTCACCCAGTAAGGAACAACGACCAACTTACCGCTGTAAAGCAGCGCTCCCCATATTTCCCAGACCGAGAAGTCGAAGGCGTAAGAATGAAACAACGTCCAGACGTCCTGGCGCCCCTGTTCGTTCTCGAAATGAAACCAGGGTTGAGTGGCGGTGAAGAGGCGAGTCACGTTGCTATGGGATACAACAACCCCCTTGGGCTTTCCCGTGGAGCCTGAGGTATAGATCACATATGCGGGATTTTCCGGCGGCATTGGGACGAGAGGATCTTCGCCGCTTTCGGCCGCGATCGATTCCCAATCGGCGTCCATGTATATCTCCTGTACGCCGGCCCCAGAGAGACGACCCGCAAACTTCCGCTGCGTCAATAACACCGGCGCACGCGTATCTTCCAGGATAAAAGCCAGTCGTTCGTGAGGGTAAGTCGGGTCGAGGGGAACATACGCGCCACCAGCTTTGAGAATCCCGATCAGCCCGACGATCATATCCCCCCATCCTTCTGAAGATCGTTCCATCATCAGACCGACAGGCGTCTCAGGTCCGATACCGAACCTTCGCAGGTAATGAGCCGTTTGATTCGCTCTTCGGTTCAGCGCGTCGTAGGTCACCATCTCTTCTTCGAAGACCACGGCGACGGCGTCGGGAGTACGCGCCGCCTGCGCTTCGAATAACCGATGCAAACAGGCGCCCGCGTCGGATTGGGGGCTGCGCAGAGAGATATTTTTGGGGGCGAGTAATAGGCGCCGCTCCGCTTCGGAGAGCAAGGGTAGCTCCGAAATTCGCCTTTGGGGATTTTCTACAATACCCCTCAGTAATATTTCGAAGTGCGTCAACAACCTGATAATTGTCGAGTCGGCAAAGAGGTCCGTGTCATATTCCAGATATGCTTTCAACCCGTCTTCCGCCTCTTCTATCGATAAGGTCAGATCGAACTTTGCCGTGTGGTTCTCTATCTCCATCGGCTCGATGCGGACACCCGGCAGCCTCAGTGCAGGGAACGGGGTGTTTTGCATCACGAAGGCGACCTGGAATAAAGGATGCCGGCTCAGGTCGCGGTCCGGGGCCAATTCTTCCAATAGCTTCTCAAACGGCGCCTCCTGATGAGCGTAAGCGCTTACCGCCGTCTCGCGCACACGACGAACCAATTCGAGAAAGGTGGAGTCGCCCGGAAGATCGACGCGCATGACCAGCGTGTTGACGAAAAAACCGATCAGCCCTTCGGTTTCCGGCGATGTGCGGCCGGCGATCGGCGAGCCGACCGTTATGTCATGCTCCCCGGTATAGCGGCGCAGCAGCGCGTTGAACGCCGCGAGCAAGGTCATAAACAATGTGGCGTTCTCGCGACGGCTGATGGCCGCCAACTCTTCGCCCACTGACCTCGCAATCAGAACCGATCGACAGGCCCCGCGATGCCTTTGAACGGCCGGGCGCGGGTAGTCGGTCGGCAAATCCATAGCGAGCGGCGCCCCGGACAACTGTTTTCTCCAGTAGGCGAGCTCGCGATCCAGAACATCGCCGCTCAGTCTTTCCCGCTGCCACATCGCATAATCGGCGTACTGGATCGGAAGATCGTCTAAAGGAGAGGGGCGCCCTTTAGAAAAAGCTTCATAGAGCGCGGCCGTTTCCTGCATGAATACTCCCATCGACCACCCATCGGAGACGATGTGATGCATGGTCAGCAGCAGGATGTGCTCTTCGGATTCCCGGCGTATTAGCCCGACGCGCCAGAGCGGGCCCTGACTGAGGTCGAACGGTCGCGCCGCTTCTTCATTGGCAATGGCCTTGACCCGAGCCTCCCGCTCATCTGAAGGGACCGCGTTCAGGTCTTCCACCTCCAAATTGACGCGCGCCTCCGACGAAATGAGCTGGACCGGTCGCCCATCAATCTCATGAAATGTCGTGCGTAGCGACTCATGTCGCATCAGAATCGTGTTAAAGCATCTTGCGAGCAGGTCGATGTCGAGCGCGCCTATCAGCCGCAGCATGAAAGGGATGTTGTAGTGCGAGGAGTTCGGCTCCAGTCTGTCGAGAAACCACAGACGCTGCTGCGCAAACGAAAGAGGTAACAGATCATCGCTACTCCTGGGCGCCGCCGGAATAGCTTGCCCTTTTTGCGCTTCAATCCCTTCTTCCTCGAGTAATTGCCGCAATAATTTATGCTTCAGCAGCGTTGAATTATCCGTTGCTGGTAATTTTTCGATCTTGCTCATGATGGCCCCTATCGCTCAATCAGTGTTCTATGGGTTGATGGTCTTTGAAAAATACATGCGACAAGATGGGCGCGCCTAAGCGCCTGGACCGTGATGAAAAATCATTACCCACCGCCCAACAAGCATTGCATATTGATTTGCAAGGAGGTCTTTCTTCCTTCTCCTACGAATCAATGGGCAATGCGCGACTGGCGATGGGCGATGTGAGCCTTATTAAGGATATTCTCGATCACATCAACTCCCGGTTGACGACGCTGTAGTTCGATGAAGGTTCGAGACATGGTCGTAATTTTCGCGGAGTAGGACGGATTTCCGAGCGCCTCGTCGATCAGTTGATTCAGCCCGGGCGCGTCTATTCGATCGAATTTCCCCCGCACGCCCAGGCCGTGATAAACCACTCTCGCCGCGTTTCCGGGATGGTCGTAAAACATCGGCAAGAGAACCATAGGGACGGCTGTGAAGATGCACTCTTTGATCCCGCTGAAACCTCCATGCCCCACCATCGTCGAAGCTCTCTTCAGCATTTCTATTTGTGGCGCATTCCGCACGATCAGAACATTCGCGGGGCAATCAAAATCTTCGGCCCGCAAATAGTCGCCGATCGTTACCACCCCTTGCCGGTCGGGCCGTTTTGCCATCGCGTTCATGAAAACTTGAAAGAACCGCGCGGCCCGCCGCGCATACTTGAATGTCGCGACGCTTCCCAGCGAGCAGTAGATGAGCGGCTTGCCCTCGCGCAACCAATCCCAGGAGAAATCGTCGTCAACCCGTTCCTCGTCTATCGACGGTTCGACGAAATAAGCGGATTCCGGCTCCCTGGATCGTGGGAAGTCAAAGTCCCTCGGACAAAAAACCAGGTTCGGAAGTTTAAGCAAGGGCCATGTCTCGACGTTGAAATCGATCCTCTCCAAAGGATATTTACAGCAGCGGGCAAATTCCCTGACGTCGTCGAAAATGCTGGGCCCGCCGATGCCCGTCATACATCGCCGTAGGGCCGACCGTCTCCATGCGAGGACATTTTTAATTCGCGATGATAGTGATGAGTCAGGGATCAGTCCTGTTTCAAAAGGCGGAACCAGAGGGTCCCAGACGGAGATTAAACTGCTGGAGAAGGTTATTACAGGCGCCCCGGTCGTTTGCGCTCCAATTCCGATCCAGGGAGTGGCGCAGGAAACAAAAAAGAGGTCAGGATGAAGGCCGCGAACGGCGTCGCCGATGGCTCCCTTTCGCATCAGGTCACACATCCCCAGGATTCTGGATCTGAATCCGTCCAGCCCCTGATGCTTGCCGTTCGCCTCATTTGAATATTGCTCTTGAAGCGCGCCTTTAGGAAATACTTCGCTGAAAATCGGGATGAAATCGAAGCCTTGGGCGCGAATGCGCTCTTCGTTGTCGGGGATACACAGGTAGTGGACGCGATGCCCCCGCTTTTGCATACCTCTGGCGACGGCAAAGGTCGAGTTTATGTTCGCATCCCAGTGAAACGGCATAAAAATAACGGTTGCCATATGGCGCCTCTTATTTTTCTGTCTTACATTTTTCTGTCTGGTGGCTGATGAGCATTCCCCTCCTCTTGAGCTTCCGAATCAAGAGCGCCGCGGAAGAAATGTACAATCGCATTGCCGGAGGCTTTAGATACTTTGTCCATTCCGGATTCGACCAAAAACTAATTGAAACGGACATATCAAGGGAATATACCTGATGCCACCAAAATATAGGAATGAATAAGATATCTCCCGGCTCAAGGGCGCATTCCAATGGCTTTGCATGCCGAAAATGCGGAAACACGCCTAGATCGGGATTATCTATATTCACTCGACTAAAGTGCGCAATCGGTGAAGATTTGGGGAAAGGATACAATAGCCTCGTCTGCTTAGGCTCAAATAGAATAAATCGTTTTCTTCCCATTACCTGAGCAAATAGATTATGGGCCAGGTCATAGTGCAGCGGAGTTATATTTCCTGCGCCGGCAAACCAAAGATTAGTTGAGACAAGCCTCTTCTTCTTAAAGTAATCAGGAAGTTTTATATCGTTCGTAAGTTGTGGGAACAAGACATCCAAAGGCTGTTGAGCAAAATAGCAGTTTTCAGACTTTGATCTCTTGGAAGTAATTCTGTCGATGTATTGACCAAAGGTCATTTTCTCAATACGAGAACTCGACAGGTTAACAGGCTTATCGTGGACTGGAGGGAAATAGTTAGTAGGAGATATTTCAACACGTATCTCAGTGTTTCCGGCAATAGATTTGAAGTGATCGATAGACCATGAGGAAATAGCTCTCCACCCATTGACCGCCCCGGAAATAACAACCGGCTTACCAGGTAAGACATAATGATTGTAAAAATGATCCCTGTTTGGTCGCTCAATGCGTTCAACTTGATCAGTTACCATCTTCCCCTCACGATTCACTCTTTACGTAATGCGCCCTTGATTTCATCGACGGACATCGCCTCGATCTTTTTCAGTAATCCGGCTATCTTTTCCGTTTGGCCGGGCCTGGCTTCGCGGGCGATCAATGCGCGAGCCGTTTCGGCGACCGTGCCGGCTTCAAAGAAGTTATGCAAGGGGATCTCTACCTGGAAAGCTTCCTGCACGCGCGATTGCAAGCGCACGGCCAAAAGGGAATGACCGCCGAGGTCGAAGAAATTGTCATGAACGCCGACCCGCTCAAGCCTGAGTAGCTCCGACCACATCCTGGCCAGTTGCTCTTCAACTATGTCACGCGGGGCGACGAAACTCTCTTCCGACACGGGATTTTCCGGCGTGAGCGCGGGCAACGCCTTCCGATCTATCTTACCGTTCGGCGTTAAAGGGAGCTGGCTCAGACGGGTGAAAGTCGATGGAATCATATACTCCGGCAGCCTATTCCTCAGGTATGAACGGAGCTCCTTGACAGATAGAGATGAGTCTTGAACGGTCGTGAAATACGCCGCCAATCGCCTCTCATCCGCCGTCCCCACGGCCAGGACAACTGATTCCTTGACGCCTGGGAACTCGGCCAAGGCCGCCTCTACTTCAAGTGGTTCGACGCGAAATCCTCTGACCTTCACCTGTTGGTCGATCCTGCCCAGATACTCCAACTCTCCATTGGCAGCATATCTCGCCAGATCGCCTGTCCGGTACATCCTCTCGCCGTGGCCGCCTGTCGCGGCGCCATACGGGTTCGGGACGAACCGCTCGGCTGTCATCTCCGGCCGGCGCAGATACCCTCTCGCCACTCCCTCCCCGCTCAGGTACAACTCTCCGGCCACTCCAATGGGGAGCGCCTGCATCCATTCATCCAGCACGTAGGCTTGTGTATTCGCAATCGGCCTCCCGATTGCCGGGGCGCATGCTGCGCCGCGCTCGACCAACGCCCAGGTCGAATAGGTCGTGTCCTCCGACGGCCCGTACAGGTTGTAGACCGCGCTCGACGGCGCCTGCTCGTAGACGGCTTCGACCAGAGCGCGCCCCAACGCCTCGCCCGCCAGGTTCACCACCCGGACGCCAGCCGGCAGAGCGCGCCGGCGCGTCAGCTCCGCCATCGCCGACGGCACGGTGTTGATCAGCGTCACGGACTCGCGCGCGGGTAATTCGGGCAGCGCCAGCGCATTGTCGGCGATGACGACTGCGGCGCCGCTGCTGAGTGGGACGAACAGCTCGAAGACCGAGAGGTCGAAGCATAGCGAGGTCGAGGCCAGCGTCACGCGCAGCGCCGCCGGATCGAACGTCGTTTGCGCCCAGCGGATGAGTGTCGTCGCGCTTTGATGTTCGATGGCGACGCCTTTCGGGGCGCCGGTCGAGCCTGAGGTGTAGATCACATACGCGAGATTTCGGCCGGGCGCCTCAACTGACGGATTGAGATCGGGGAGGCTGGCTATCGCCTGTCGCTCATCTTCTAAATGGACAGACTGAAGTCTGCCCCACGCCTGGCTGTTCTGAAGCGAGCGTTGAGTGAGTAGAACCTGCGCCTGCGCGTCTTCAAGCATGAAGGTGAGGCGCGACTGCGGATATTGCGGGTCGAGCGGGACGTAAGCGCCGCCCGCCTTCAGGACGCCGAGCAGCGCGACAACCATCTCGATGGAGCGTTCCAGTAGAACGCCGACTCTGACCTCCGGCCCGACGCCTAGCCCGCGCAAATGAGCGGCGAGTTGGTTGGCCCTGCGATTGAGCTCTCGATAGCTGATCTGCTCGTAGCCGCAGATTGCGGCGACCGAGTCGGGCGCGCGCGCCGCCTGCGCTTCAAACAGTTGATGAACAGGTTCGCCGGCGGGATAGTCAGCGCCTGTATCGTTCCACTCCACGAGCAGTTGACGCCGCTCCTCCTCTCCAAGCAACTCCAGCTCCCAAAGTCGTCGCCCGGGGCCGGCTACTACGCTCTCCAACAACCTCTCGAAGCTCCCCGCCATCCGCCCGATCGTGCTCGCCTCGAACAAATCCGTGTTGTATTCGAGCGTGGCTTGCAGCTCTCTGCCGGTGTTCGCCATCAATAGCGACAGGTCGAATTTGGATGTGGCGCTCTCCATCTCCAGCGCCGTGGCGGTCAGACCGGGGAGTCTCCAATCTAACGCCCTCACGTCATCCAGAGAAAATAAGACTTGAAAGAGCGGCGTCCGGCTCGGGTCTCGTTCCGGCTGCAACTCTTCGACCAGTTTTTCAAACGGGAAATCCTGATGCGCATACGCGTCAATCGTCGTTTCACGCACCCTCCTCAACAATTCTTCAAAACTCGGATTGCCCGATAAATCCGTTCGCAGCGCGAGAGTATTGACAAAGAAACCGATTAGACTTTCGGTCTCGATCATCGCGCGATTGGCGACTGGGGCGCCGACTACAATGTCATCCTGATTGGTATAACGCGAGAGTAAGGTTGTGAAACCGGACAGAAGCGTCATAAAAAGTGTGACGCCTTCCCGCCGGCTCAGCGCCATGAGCGCGTCACTCAACTCTTCGGATAGATACAGTGACCGGGTCGCGCCGTTATAGGTCTGTACCTTCGGGCGAGATTTATCCTGTGGCAGCGTCAACCGCGCAGGCCCCCCCCGAAGATGGCCTTTCCAATAATCGAGCTGTGAGCTGAGAAATTCGCCCGTTAAAGCCTCTCTTTGCCAGATCGCATAATCGGCGTACTGGATCGGGGGATCGGGGAGCGGAGTCGGCTCTCCTGCGGTAAAAGCCTGATAAAGCTCGGTTGTTTCCCGCGCGAGAACGTTCATCGACCACCCGTCGCTTACGATGTGGTGCATAGTGACCGATAGGACATGCCTCTCTTCTTCCCGGCGCAAAATGGTTACCCGTAATAAAGGTCCGCGTGTGAGATCGAAGGGACGCCGCGCTTCATCGCGCATCAACCGTTCTGTTTCTACCACACGCCGTTCCGCGCCAAGATCGGAAAGGTCAATGACCGATACCGAGAAGATGTCGGCGGAATTGATTACTTGAATCGGCTCGCCGCCGTCGCCTTCAAAAGTCGTGCGCAGCGCTTCATGCCGCCGCACTATTTCATTGAAGCAATCACGTAATGCGGCGAGGTCGAGTCGCCCTTCAAGCAGAACGGTAATTGGAATGTTGTACAGGTCGCTACCAGGCTCTAGCCGGTCGAGGAACCAAAGGCGCTGTTGCGCTGGCGAGAGCGGCGCCGTTCGCCTCCGTCCAATGGTCTGTCCGCCACGATTCATGCCACGGACAGACTTAAGTCTGTCCCACTCCGTGTTGTTCCGATTTAGCAAAACTGCGACCCTCTTGGCCAAATCTTTAACCGTCGGCGTTTCAAAGATGGCGCGAATAGGCAATTCCACCCCGCAAATCTCCCTCAGGCGCGAGACGACCTGCATGGCCGATAGCGAGTGGCCGCCCAGGGCGAAAAAATCAGCGTCCTTACCAACTCGTTTTACCCGGAGTGTTTCCGAAAAGATGTTCGCCGTTATCTCTTCAAACGGCGACAGAATTTGCCCGGTCGTTGAATTATCAACAACCAGTCCTACGCTTAAAGAAGACAACCGGCGGCGATCAATCTTGCCATTGGGAAGAAGCGGCATCTCATCGAGCGACACAAACAAGGCGGGAATCATGTATTCCGGGACCCTATCTCGAAGCTGTTCTTTCAACACCTCGGGATCAAGGGGCCCCGAATCAGGCTCGATGTAGGCGATCAAACGTTTATCCCCGGCTTCGTCTTCATTCATGATCACTGCGCTCCGGCGGACCGTCGGGAGCCCAGCGAGAATCGCTTCGATTTCGCCCAATTCAACGCGATACCCACGCACTTTCACCTGATTATCCGTACGCCCGATATACTCAATATCTCCGCCGGCCGCGCCTGCCCTGTCCGGAAGATAACGAGCTAAATCTCCCGTGCGATATAAACGAGCCCCCGGCGATTTGCTGAAAGGATGCGGGATGAATCCCGCGGCCGTCGTCTCCGCGCGCTTTTGGTAGCCGCGGGCCAGCCCTTCCCCGCCGATATACAACTCGCCCGTCAGAGACGGCGGCATCAGTCGCAAGTATCGGTCAAGCAAATAGACTTCTGTATTGATAATGGGGCGACCGATGTGCGGCCGACCTTTACCTTCAGTGTGTTGAGCGACGGTAGTCCACACAGCCGCTTCGGTCGGCCCATAGGCGTTATAAAATCGTCGTCCTTCGGCCCATCGAATCGCCGCCTCTTCCGGGCAAGCTTCGCCGGCGACAATGATTGCGCTCATCGCAGGTAACTTCGCGTCTGGAAGCGCGCGCAAAAACGAAGGCGGAACCGTCATGCAACCGATCTCCTGCTCCTCCAGTCGGCGAACGAACTCCGGGCTCGGTAAAAGATCCTCTCGACGCGCCAGGCACAGCGTCGCGCCGGCGCAAAGAGCCATGACCATTTCGAATATGGAAGCGTCAAAGCTGAGGGAAGCGAACTGTAAGATATGAGTTTCCGGCGCAATTTGAAATTTTAGTCGTTGCGCCTCCGCCAGATTGGATAATCCGCGATGGGTAACTATCACGCCTTTCGGGGTTCCGGTTGAGCCGGAGGTGTAGATGACATATGCCGCATTATCAATGTCGATCACGCCCGACGGATTTTCCGCGCTTTCGGCGGCGATCTCGTCCCAATCCGCATCAAGAAAGACCGTACGCTCACAATTGCCCAGAGTGGGACATACTTCAGTCCGTTCGCCCCAATATGTGAGCAATACGGAGACTTGAGCGTCTTCGATCATAAACGAGAGTCGCTCCGGCGGATACGACGGATCGAGAGGCGCGTATACTCCGCCCGCTTTGAGGACGCCGAGAATGCCGACAATCATCTCTACCGAGCGCTCCATGAGGACGCCTACCGGCGTTTCAGGCCCGACACCCAAGCGGCGTAGATAATGAGCCAGTTGATTCGCGCGTATGTTCAATTCTCCATAGGTAAGCTGCTCGCCCTCAAAAACGACCGCCGTCGCATCGGGAGTCCGCTCGGCATGTTCTTCAAACCATCGATGAACGAGTAGGTCATGCGAATCGGAAGAACTCGTCTTATTCCAGTGAAAAAGAACTTGTTCAAGCTCGGTCTCAGTCAATAATCTGAGATCGATAATCGGCCGGTCGGGATGATCCGCCATTTGCTCAAGCAGGGTTTGCAAATGTCCCGACATACGAATAACGCGATAGGCGTCGAAGCGGCGACAATCGTACGCGATTCTCAATTGTAGTTCGGCGCCGGGAACAGCGATCAACGCCAAAGGGTAGCTGGCGCGTTCTTCAAGCTGAATATCGCTGACCGCAAAACCCTCAAACCCTTCTTCCAAAGATTCCGCCACAGGATAGTTTTCAAAGACGACGACGCTCTCAAACAACGGGCGAGGGCGCGGAATCTCGCTCCATTCCTGGATCTGTAGCAAAGAAACATATTCGAATTGGCGCGACTTCGCCTGTGAATCCTGTAACGCTTCGAGCCATGAACGGCTGGAGGCATGTAGGGGGATTTGCGCGCGGACCGGCAGCGTGTTGATAAACAATCCGATCATAGCCTCAACCCCCTTCAAATCGGGAGGCCGCCCCGATACGACCGACCCGAAGACTAGATCGTCCTCGCCGCTGTATCGGCTGAGAAGCAGCGCCCACGCCCCTTGGACAAAAGTATTCAATGTTAATTGATGTTGCTTTGCCGCTTCCTGCAAGGCGACCGTCAATGAAACGGGCAAGGATAATCCCAACTCCTGATGAGTGGGACGGACTTCAATCTGTCCCGGCGTCGCGCAATATACGGCCAAAGGCGTTGCTGACGAAAAGCCCTTGAGCGTTAGGCGCCAGAATGTTTCCGCATTCTGTTGATCCTGCCGCTTTCGCCGCTTAAGCCAGGCGATATAATCTCGATATGGGCGAGTCGGCACAAACTGTGCCTGGGCGCCACGATGGAGCGCGTCATACCGTTCAAACACTTCCTTAAACAGCAAGGACATAGACCAACCGTCAAGCAACAGGTGATGCGAAGTCCAGATGAGTTTGTAATTGTTGCGACCTACCCCGATGACAGTAAGTCGCATCAACGGAGCCTTCCCGAGATCAAAACCTCGCGCCCGATCGTCCTTCAGAAACGTGTCGAGGCGTTGCGCATAATCGCCATAATCGGTTGATGAGGCGCCGCCCCAGTCATACTGCTCAATCGAGAATTGAGCGGATTTCAGGACTACTTGTATCGGTTCATCGAAACCCTCCCATCCGAAGCCGGTACGCAAGATAGGGTGGCGTTCGATCGCCTGCCTCCATGCCTGCTCAAACAGGTCGAGGTCCCAATCCCCGCGCATGGAACAGCTCACCTGTTCGATATAGATTCCGGGTTCTGCTTCATAAAGGGTGTGGAAGAGCAATCCTTGCTGCATAGGCGATAGCGCATATACATCCTCGATCTGTCCGTACTCCCTGAGAATCTCGTCGATCTGTTTCTGCTCCAATCTCACGAGTGGAAAATCGGAGGGGGTGAAGCCGCCAGCCTCCTCGCTGAGACAGTGACTGATCAATCTCTCCAACGCCTCGATGTATGACCCAGCCAGCCTCTCGATCATCTCCGGTCGGTGGATCCTCTCGTTGTACTCCCATTCCATCCTCAGTCGGGCGCCTGTCACGCTCGCTTCCACGTCCAACAAATACCGCCTCTCATTCCGCTCCCCCCTCACTCTCCCGCACGCATCCGTCGTCAACTTGAATAACTCCCCTTCATTTAATCCCTGCTCCAATCTCCCAAGGTAGTTGAAGCTCACCTCCGCCTGCGGCGCCTCCTCCATCTCTACCTTCTTACCACACAGATACCTCAACACCCCGTAGTTGATCCCCTTGTTCGGTATCCCCCTCAACTGCTCCTTCACGCTCTTGATCGCGCTCCCCGCATCCCTCTCCGCAGGCGCCTCCAGTAATACCGGATAGATCGTCGTAAACCACCCTACCGTCCGCGCCACGTTCACGTCCCCTATGCTCTCTTCCCGCCCATGCCCTTCCAGATCGATCAGCAGTCGCCTCTCCCCGGTCCACTCCCGGAACGCCTCACACAGCGCCGCCAGCAGCAGGTCGCTGACCTCCGTCCGATAGGCCGCCTGCGCCTCCCGGAACAACGCCCGCGTCCGCTCCTCGCTCAACCAAACCGCCAGGCTGCGCGCGTCGCCTTCCAGATTCTCGCCACTCGCGTCGACGGGGATCCGCCCGACCTCCCGGCGCGACGGCGACAGCCAATACGCCGCCTCCCGCTCCAACCCCTGACGCTCCCTCTCGGCGTACTCGCGCAAGGCTTCAGCCCAGCGCTTGAACGAGGTGGTCTTGGGCGACAATTCGGCCTTCTCTCCGCGGCTCAACTGCCGGTAGGCGGTCTGCAGATCCTCCAGCAGGACCTGCCACGAGACCGCGTCCACGGCCAGGTGGTGGATGGCGATCAAGAGCCGATCATGCTGTCCGTCCGCCCCGCGTAACAACGCCGCCCGCACGAGCGGCCCCCGCTCGAGATTCAATCCCGCCTGTATGGAAGCTATTTGCTCAGTGGGACAGACTTCAGTCTGTCCATCCCAATGCGGGCCTCGGACAGACTGAAGTCTGTTCCACTCCAGGCTGAAAAAGTCATTGGCCTCATCGGCGCCTGATTCTGGGGCGTTGAACTGATCCCACCCGCTCTGCGTCTGTGTAAACCGCAGTCGCAAGGCGTCGTGATGAGCGAGCAGGCGCCGGAAGGATTCCCGCAGCAGGTCGGCGTTGAGCGGGCATTTCGCCTCCAGCAAAACGGCCTGATTGTAATGATGCCTCTGTGCCATCTCCTGCTCGAAGAACCAGCACTGGATGGGAGTGAGCGGGACCGGGCCGCTCACACTGCCTTGCTCCGCCAGGCTCGGAGACGTCTCGCACACAACGGCCGCCAATTCCGCGATGGTTCGGTGTTCAAAGATATGCCTGGGCGTCAAAGGCAGACCGGCGTTATTGGCGCGGGCGACAATTTGTAAGCTGAGGATGGAATCGCCCCCTAAAGCAAAGAAATTATCCTCAATACCGACTCGCTCAAGTCCCAGGACCTCCGCCCAGATGTTGGCCAGTATTGATTCCGTTCGCGTGCGCGGCGGGACGAAGCCCCGACTCTGTGCAGGGAACGCCTGACTGTTGAACACGCTACGATTCGCCTCGCTGTTTGTCGACAATTGACGCTTCTCCTCATCCGCCAGACTCGGCAAGATTGAGAGCCTGGCTTCGGGATCGTCAGCGATAGATTCCAACAGAGACTTTAAATGGCCGAGTATCCGCGTCACGGTCGATTCATCGAACCGCCGTCGCACGTAACCGATCTGAAGCGATAGGGAATCGTCGGCAATCACACCGGCCACAGTGATGGGATAATTTGTCTGATCCCACGAACGAAGCACGGAGACATTCAACCATTCGTTCTGCCCAAGCAAACTCCTATCGATCGGGTAGTTTTCAAAGACCAATATGCTCTCGAATAACGGCGTTCCGCGCGGGATGTCGCTCCAGGCCTGCACCTGCGACAATGGGCTGTACTCGTATTGCGTTAACTCCAGTTGACGGCGTTGTATTTGTTTCAACCAGGCCACGACCGGCGCGTCCGGTTGTATCCGAATGCGCATCGGCAATGTGTTAATGAACATTCCGACCATCGACTCGCCCCCCGGCGGTCCGGCTGAACGACCCGACAGGGTCACTCCGAAAACGACGTCGTCCTCACGGCTGTATTGACCGAGCAACAACGCCCATCCGCCCTGCATCAGTGTGTTCAACGTCAACTGATTCCGGCGAGCGAACACGCGCAATCGGTCCGTCGTTTCGACAGACAAGCTGACCTCTTGTTGTCCGTAACTCTCTTCCTCGTCCATTCGCGCCGGGGACTTCTCCGCCGGCCGGTCGCCAAGTAACGGTGTCGGGGCGGTAAAACCTTCGAGCGCTTTGCGCCAATAAGCCTCGGCCTGTGATAAATCTTGTTGCGCGAGCCACTCGACGTATTCACGAAAGGGGCGGCTCGGTCCTAAAGACAACCTCTCGCCCTGACAAAACGCCCGATAGAATTCGATTACTTCTTTCAACACTATCGGGACCGACCACCCGTCCAGAATCAGGTGATGATGGCTCCAGATAAACCAATAATCTTCTTCGGCGACCCGTATCAGGGTTAGCCGCATTAACGGGGCCTGTGACAGAATGAAGCCTCGCCGGCGATCCGACTCCAACAACGAGTCCAAGCGATCTGTCTGTTCCGACCGTGAAAGTGTTCGCCAGTCCTCATGCTCAAAAGGCATAGTCATATCATGACGTACCACTTGAATCGGTCGTTCGCCTCGATCCCAGACAAAAAGAGCGCGCAACGCCGCATGACGACGGGCCGTCTCGCGCCAGGCTCTTTCGAACGCATCTACCTTCAATTTCCCTTTGATCTCAAGCGCCAACTGCCCGACGTACATTTCAGGTTGACGCGCATAAACGCTGTGAAAGAGCAACCCCTGTTGTATCGGCGACAGCGCGTAAGTATCTTCGACCTCTCCGTCCCTCCGTCCCTCTTTCCCTCTTTCCCTCTTTCCCTCTTTCCCTCTGTCTCTTTGTCCCTGCGTCTCTGTGGCTGATTCATCAATAACGGCAGCCAGGGCTGCGATGGTCTGATTTTCAAAGATTTGCCTGGGAGTTAGACGCAATCCGGCACGACCGGCGCGCGCGATGATTTGCAGGCTGAGAATGGAATCCCCGCCCAGAGCAAAGAAATTATCCCGGATACTGACTCGCTCCAATCCCAATACCTTTGCCCAGATCTCGGCCAATATCCTTTCGGTGTTTGTGCGTGGCGTGACGAAGGTTTCGCCCCTCGTCGGAAGCGCTCGCCCGTTCGCCGATAAGGAGAGCAACGCTACGCGATCGACCTTGCCGTTCACTGTCAACGGCAGCCCAGTCAGCATCACGATGGTTGCGGGAACCATGTACCCGGGCAATTTCTTCTCGACAAAGCGGGTCAACTCTTCGATCGACAAAGCGTTCTCGTGATCAACCACGACGTAGGCCGCCAATCGTTTGACGCCGTGCCTGTCTTCACGCGCGAGGACGACAGCCTCACGCACGGCGGCGTGTCTGGTGAGCGCCGTCTCGATCTCGCCCAACTCCATGCGGAACCCGCGAATCTTTACCTGATCGTCTTCCCGCCCCAAATACTCTATGACCCCGTCGGAAGAATAACGGCCCAGATCTCCGGTTCGATAGAATCTACGCCCCGGCTCCGGGTTGAACGGGTCAGGGGTAAACTTTTCGGCCGTCAATGCGGCCTGATTCAAATAGCCTCGCGCCAAGCCGACGCCGGCGATGCAAATCTCTCCGGGCATGCCGACAGGCGCAGGCAGCGTCTGATGATCAAGGATGTAGGCTTGAGTGTTGGCGATAGGCCGCCCGATAGGGACAAGCCGTCGCCCTTCTAAAGGCGACCGGTCGCTACCGCTCCCGGCGCTGTACCGGCAAGTGTGAAAGGTCGAGCTGATCGTCGTTTCGGTCGGACCATATAGGTTATTCAATTCCGCATTCAGAGACTGGAGGAAGGATTCCTGAAGATCTAACGGCAGCGCTTCGCCTCCACAAATGACGCGCTTCAATGAACGACATTCCCGAAATCTGTCGTCGCTCAGTAGAACTCTGAGTACCGAAGGAACCGTATCGATTGCGGTAATCTGGCGCTCAATGATCAGATCTATGAAGTAATCGTCGTACGCGCCTGGCCGCGCGACCTCTAAACGGGCCCCCGCCGTCAACGGATAAAGTATTTCCAACACCGAGACGTCGAAGCTCAAAGAATACTTTTGCGGTAAACAGTCGTCGCCGGTCAGCGGGAAGGTCTCCTGCATCCAAAACAAATGATTGCAGAGCGCTTCATGAGTGATCGTCACTCCTTTGGGATTGCCGGTAGAGCCGGAGGTATAAATCACATAAGCAGTGTTACCGGATGTTATTCCGGCGACAGGGGCAGTTTCAGGCTCCGCCGCAACCACATCCCAGTCCTGATCGAGCCGGAGAACAGGCGTCCTCGACGGCGGCAGGGAACCCTGGGCATAACTCGTCGTCAGCAAGACGGAGACCGCCGCATCTTCCTGCATGAATCCGAGACGCTCGGCGGGGTGAGAGTGAGCCAGAGGGAGATAAGCCCCGCCGGCTTTAAGAATCCCCAGCAATCCGACCACCATCTCAATCGAACGCTCGGCACAGAGACCTACAACAGTTTCAGCCCCGACCCCCATGCCTCGGAGGTAATGGGCGAGCCGATTCGCTCTCTTGTTCAAATCGCCGTAGGTTATCTGTTCATCGGCAAAAGAGAGCGCGACCCGTTCCGGATTGCATTCCGCTTGTCTCTCAAACAATTCATGCGCCAACTGTTCGCGGGGATATTCAGCCTGCGTCTCATTCCACAAAACCAAACATTGACGCTGTTCCTTCCGGCTCAGGGGCGACAAATTTGAGAGTGCTTGTTCGGGGTCGCTGATGATCGCTTCGAGGAGAACGCGCATATGGCCGAGCATGCGCGTGACGGCCGATTCATCTAACCGCCGTCGATCATAACCGATCTGAAGTGACAAAGAATCGTTCGCAATCGCAGCGGCGACCGTCAATGGGTAATTCGTCCGCTCCCAGGAGCGAAGTACGGAGACCTTCAGGCCTCTATTCTGATCGAGCAAGCCTGCTTCAATCGGATAGTTCTCGAAGACCAGTATGCTCTCGAACAACGACTCTCCATGCGGAATATCGCTCCACGCCGACACCTGCGACAGTGGACAGTGTTCATATAGCTGTATTTCGAGCTGTTGTTGTTGTATCCGCTTCAACCAAGGAAGCGCAGGCGCCCCCGCGGGCATACGGATTCGCGCCGGCAGCGTATTGATAAACATTCCGACCATCGCCCCGACGCCGGCCGGACCAGCCGACCGGCCCGAAAGCGTGACTCCGAAAACGACGTCTTCCCCGCGGCTGTATCGCCCGAGTAATAACGCCCATGCCCCTCGAATCAAAGTACTCAGCGTTAATTGATGTGATTGCGCGAAGAGACGAACCCGGCTCGTCTCCCGCGCGGGTAATGAAATGTCCCGATGAGCGTAATGATCTTCGTCATCGTTCGGTTTAGGCGCTTTGTCTGGCGGAATCGCGAAATCCAGTCGAGTCGGCGCAGTAAAGCCTCTGAGTTGTTCTCGCCAGAACGCCTCCGCGCTTGATACGTCTTGCTGTTTTAACCACGCGATGTATTCATGGAAGGGACGGCTGGGCTGTAAGCGCAATGTCTCGCCGCGACAGAACGCCTCATAAAGCTCGAATACTTCTTTCAGGATTATTGGGACAGACCACCCGTCCAGAATCAGGTGATGATGGCTCCAGAGAAAGTAATATAGATCTTCAGCCGCCCGGACGAGGGCGATCCTCGTCAAGGGAGCTTCGGACAGAATGAACCCTTTGCGACGATCGGCTTCGAAAAATGAGTCCAGAAATTCCAGCGACTCCGACTGTGATTGCAGGCGCCGATCGTATACTGCAAACGGAACGGTTATCTGCCGGAGGACTATTTGCAGTGGTTTGTCGCCGCGATCCCATACAAAAAGAGTACGCAACACGGCATGACGATGCGCTATTTCGCGCCAGGCTTTTTCAAACGCCTCGACATTCAATTTCCCTTCGATCGTCAGCGCTAATTGCCCCAGATACACCCTTGATTCGGGCGCGGATAAACAATGAAAAAGCATTCCCTGCTGCGCTGACGACAGCGGATAGATGTCTTTAATATTTTTCGGGTTCATCGCTAAGAATCACAATAAGGTCGTCTAAATCAGTTTGACTCAGCTCGGCGTCGGGAAAATCGGAGGGAGTGAAGCCACCAGCCTCCTCACTGAGACAGTGACTGATCAACCTCTCCAACGCCCCGAGATATAACCCCGCCAATCTCTCGATCGTCTCCGGCCGGTGGATCCTCTCGTTGTACTCCCATTCCACCCTCAGTCGGGCGCCTGTCACGCTCGCTTCCATTTCCAACAAATACCGCCTCTCATTCTGCCCTCCCCTCACCCTCATGCGCGTCTCCGACGTCAACCTCAACATCTCCCCTTCTTCCATTCCCTGCTTCAATCTCCCAAGGTAGTTGAAGCTCACCTCCGCCTGCGGCATCTCCTCCATCTCTTCCCTCTTACCACACAGATATCTCAACACCCCGTAGTTAATCCCCTTATTCGGTATCCCCCTCAACTGCTCCTTCACGCTCTTGATCACTCCCCCGACATCCCTCTCTGCAGGCGCCTCCAGCAATACAGGATAGATCGTCGTAAACCACCCGACCGTCCGCGCCACGTTCACATCTGCAACGACCTCCTCCCGACCATGTCCTTCCAGGTCGATCAATAGTCTCCTCTGCCCGGTCCACTCCCTGAACGCCTCACACAGCGCCGCCAGCAGCAAGTCGCTGACCTCCGTCCGATAGGCCGCCTGCGCCTCTCGGACCAGGGCCTGCGTCCACTCTTCACTCAACCAAACCTCCAGGCTGCGTGCGCCGCCTTCCAGATTCTCGCCAATCGCGTCGACGGGTATCCGCCCGACCTCCCGACGCGACGGTGACAGCCAATACCCCGCCTCCCGCTCCAACTCCTGACGCTCCCTTTCGACGTACTCGCGCAAGGCTTCAGCCCAGCGCTTGAACGAGGTGGTCTTGGGCGGCAACTCGACCTTCTCCCGGCGGCTCAATTGCCGGTAGGCGGTCTGCAAATCTTCCAGCAGGACCTGCCACGAGACCGCGTCCACGGCCAGGTGGTGGATGGCGATCAAGAGCCGATCAGGTTGTTTGTCCGCCCCTCGCAACATCGCCGCCCGCAAGAGCGGCCCCCGCTCGAGATTCAATCCCGCCTGTATTGAAGCTACTTGCTCAGGAGCATCGTCAGCCAGGCTGAAAAAATCCTTGGCCTCATCGGCGCCTGATTCTGGGGCGTTGAACTGATCCCACCGGCCCTGCGTCTGTGTAAACCGCAGTCGCAAGGCGTCGTGATGGGAGAGCAGCCGTCGGAAGGATTCATGCAGCAGGTCGGGGTCGAGCGGGCATTTTGCTTCCAGCAAGACGGCCTGATTGTAATGATGCCTCTGTGCCATCCTCTGCTCGAAGAACCAGCATTGGATGGGGGTGAGCGGGACCGGGCCGCTCACACTGCCCTGCTCGGCTCGGCCCGGCGACATCTCGCCCACAATGGCCGCCAATTCGGCGATCGTCTGATACTGAAATATCTGTTTAGGAGTAAGCGGTAATCCGGCGCGGTCGGCCTGGGCGACAATTTGTAAGCTGAGAATGGAATCGCCCCCTAAGGCAAAGAAGTTGTCGGTGACTCCGACTCGCTCCAGCCCAAGCGCGCGTGACCAGATTTTAACTAAGATCTTCTCCGCTTCTGTTTGTGGGACAACGGGCGGGACATGGCCGTGATCCGCTTCAGTGGAAACAATAGCGGACTCCGGCAACGCTTCTTTATTTATTTTTCCATTTGGCAGCAAAGGTAAATCATCCAACATTACAAAGGCGCTAGGAATCATGTGCCCCGGCAACCTCTCCGTCAGATAACGGCGCAACTTGCGCGGAGTGAGTTGAGATTGCGCGACTATATATGCCGTCAAACGATTTCCCCCCGTCGTTTGCTCCACCGCCGTTACCGCCGCGCCGCTCACCAAAGGATGTTGGCTCAAGACAGCTTCTATCTCGCCAAGCTCGACCCGAAAACCCCGCACCTTGACTTGCGAATCCGATCGATAGAGAAATTCGATATTGCCGTCAGGTAAGAAACGCCCGTAGTCTCCCGTTCTAAATAACCGGGCTCCGGCGTCTTGGGCGAATGGATCGGGAATAAATTTGCAAGCTGTCAACGTCGCCTGATTATGATAACAACGCGCCGGCCCGACGCCTCCGATATAAAGCTCGCCCGGCACGCCTATGGGCGTCGGTTGCAGACTTTGATCCAATATATAGACTTGTGCGCCGCCGATCGGCCGGCCGATGGGAACAGAGGCGGTATACGCTTTTGGAGACGAGCGGCACGGCGTGTAGATACAGGAGGTGATAGTGGCTTCGGTCAACCCGTAAGCATTCAACCAGCCCACACGATCGCCGGCCGCAGCGCTTTGCCACAAGGACAACTGTTCAACGAGAACCTTCTCACTCCCGACTATGACCAAGCGGAGAGCCGAGGGTAACTCCGCGTTCGAACGCACATGCTCGACAATCCATCTATGCCAGAAAGTCAGACACCACCGACAAAGTCGGTGGCTTGATGAGTGGGGTCGCCTCAAAGGCGATCGCCCCTATGAATTAGTCTTTGGCATCACTGCGGCGTGATGCCGTTG
>WNGA01010959.1_pt1 | contig 28763 bp, 32 predicted proteins | sample 5400061 | NCBI WGS metagenome assembly WNGA01 (sample SAMN13153366, study PRJNA577476) | soil metagenome | isolation source: 100 cm soil or saprolite under grassland replicate 2 | place: USA:California | collected 2016-06-15
GCCGTCTGCTCGGCGATCTCGTACGCGAGGGTCTTTTTGCCTTCGTGCTTGTAGGCGTTGCGCGACGCGCCGCAATCGAAGAACAACCGTTTCTCCACGAGCCGATCCCAGTGACCGATGAGGTCGTCGTATACCCCCCGGTAGATCACGAGGTCGGACGTCGTCGCCGCCATGTGGAGCATCTTCGGCGCGGAGGCCCGCTCGTAGGCGAAGATCAACGAGCGCAGCCCGGCGCGGGCGGAATAGGCGGCGATCGAGGAGCCCGCGTTCCCCGAGCTGACGACGGACGTCGCGCGAAACCCGAATTGCCGCGCGGCCGCGACGGCCGTGGCCGACGAGCGATCCTTGACCGTCCCCGTGGGGTTGGCGCCCTCGAACTTGAGCAGGAGCCGGCGGACACCGAGCGAGGCGGCGAGCCGCGGGCAGTCGAGCAGCGGCGTCTGTCCCTCGCCGAGCGTCACGCGGTGGGCGGGGTCCGCGATCGGCAGCATCGCCGCGTAGCGCCAGAGACCGGTGCCGGCCAGCAGCGCCGGCCCCTCGCGCCGCATGACGTCGATCGCGTACCGCAGCTCCAGCAGTCCGCGGCACGCCGGGCATTCGAGCCGGTAGGTCAGCGGATAGGTCGCCTGACAGTCGATGCAGGCCAGGCGCTCGGCGAGCGACGCGACCGCGCTCATGCCGGGCCGCAGCGCTCGTCGACCGCCGCCACGATCTCCTCGATGCGATGGCGGAGCGTGTGCTCGGCGAGCGCGCGGCGGCGCGCGTTCGCCCCGAGCGCCTGCGCCTCGTCGGGGTGCGCCAGGTGGTAGTCGAGCTGACGGCGCAGGTCGGCAAGATCACGATAGACGACGAGCTCTTCCCCGGGCTTGAACAGCGTGGCGAGGTCCTCCTTGAAGTCCACGACCTGGCAGGCGCCGGCGGCCGCGAGCTCGAAGGTGCGGGTGTTGACGCCAACGATGTCGTTCATGGGATGGTGCTGGTTGAGCGAGAGCGTGGACCCCGAGTACACGCAGAGCTTCTCGCGACCCCACACCGGGCCGCCCGCGACCACGGCACGGATCGCGGGATCGCGCGCGCCCGTCCAGCCGCCGCCCCAGAGTCTCAGCGGATAGCCGCGGAGCTCGCGCAGGAAGCGCTCGCGGTACGGGTAGCGGCTGCCCACGAACGACAACGGTCCGCCGTAACGCGACCGCTCGCCGTCGCTGAGCGTGACCGGATGATGGTGCGCGGGCACGCAGTACATCGGCAGATAGTGAAGGTTCCGGAGGCCCGCCTGCTGGAGGCTGCGCAGCGCGTACCGCTCCTTGGTGAAGAAGACGTCGTACGCCTCGACGGCCTCGAAGGGGATCATCCACAGGGGGTTGTCGGGAAAGACGTTGACGACGCGCGTGCCCACCCGCTTGCGGAAGCGGGCGATGAACTCGGGACCGAACGGTCCGCCCTTGATGACGAGGGTGAGGGCCGGGCGCCACGCGAGACCGACGCGCTCCAGGCGTCGGCTGATCCATCGCTGGTAGAGCGCCTTGCTCCCGGTGTTCTTGTAGAGCAGGTTGTCGCGGCGGTATGCGAACGTCCGCACCTCGTGGCCGAGGGCGGACAGCTCCTCGAAGAAATCGACGCCCATGTGCCCCGGCCGCTCGAAGGGCAGCACGATCAGCCAGCGCATGCGGCGTAGCGTAGCATAGGGCCCGCTGCTATCATGGCGCCCGTGAAGAGCCCCGCGCTACGGCGCGCGCTGGCCAGGCAGGCTCCCTCGCTGCTCGTGTTCCTCGCGGTGCTGGGGCTCTGGCAGATCGCGGTCAGCGGGTTCCGCATCCGCGAGTACATCCTGCCCAGCCCCCTCGCCGTGCTCCGGGCGCTGTCGCTTTCCGACATCCCGTGGCTGTCGCACCTGTGGATCACGTCCCTCGAGATTGTCGGCGCCTTTCTGCTGGCCGGGGGCGTGGGCGTGGCCCTCGGTATCGCCATCGCCTGGTCGTCGATCCTCGGGCGCGCGCTCGTGCCCTTCCTGGTGTTCGTCAACACGCTGCCCAAGGTGGCGGTGGCGCCATTGTTCCTGCTCTGGCTCGGCTACGGGATCCTTCCGAACATGCTGATCGGCGCGCTCATCGGGTTCTTCCCCGTGGTGATCAACACCGCCGTCGGCCTCACCCAGGTCGACGAGGACATGCTCGATCTTGGCCGCGTCTTCAACGCGCCGAAGTGGAAGGTCTTCGCGAAGATCCGCATTCCCAACGCCGCGCCCTACATCCTGAGCGCCCTCAAGGTCACGGCGACCGCGGCCGTGGTGGGCGCGATCGTGGGCGAGTTCATCGCCTCGCAGAAAGGGCTGGGCTACGTCATCATCACCACGCAGGGCAGCATGAACACGCCGGTGGCCTTCGGGGCCCTCGTGTGGATCTCGCTCGTGGGCCTCGCCGTCTACGGCGCCGTCGTCCTCGCTGCGCGGGTCATGGTGCCCTGGGCCGAGATCACCGAGTCATGAGGAGAGCCATCATGAGGACGCTCCGATCCGCGCTCGCCGTCACGCTCGTCGCCGCGTCGGTGGTCACGGGGGCCGCGCAGGCCCCGGAGAAGGTCGTCTTCGCGCTCAACTGGTTCGCCGTCGGCGATCACGCCGCGTACTGGGTCGCCCTCGACCGCGGCTACTACAAGGCCAAGGGCCTCGACGTGGAGCTGCAGAACTCGAAGGGGTCGGGAGACTCCATCGCCAAGGTCGACACCGGCCGCGCGGACGTGGGCCTGGCCGATAGCGCCGTCGTCATCGCGGCCGTCGGGCGGGGCGCCAGGATCAAGGTCGTCGGCATGGTGTTCGACAAGACGCCGCTGAACGTGTGGAGCCGCAAGGACGCGCCGATCACCCGCCCCAAGGATCTCGAGGGCAAGACGATCGGGGCGCCTCCCGGCGATGGGCAGCGGCAGGTCTTTCCCGCCTTCGCCAAGCTCACCGGGATCGACGCGGGCAAGGTGACGTGGGTGAACGTCGAGCCGGCGGCGAAGGTCCCGGCGCTGGCCGAGAAGCGCGTGGACGCCGTGGCCGACTACACCACCGGGCTGCCGTTCTACGAGAAGGCCATCGGCAAGGGCAACGCCGTCATGATGCCCTGGGCTGACCACGGCTTCGACATGTACAGCATCTCGATCGTGGCGAGCGAGAAGACGATGAAAGAGCGCGCCAAGATGCTCCGCGCGTTCCTCGAAGCCTCCTACATGGGGTGGCGGGACGTCATGGAGAATCCCCGGTCGGCCCTCGAGATCTTCAAGAAGCGCGTGCCCGAGATCGATCTCTCGATCATCGAGCCCAACATGATGATGGGGCTCGACCTGATGAAGACGGACCGCTATGCCCGGCACGGCATCGGCTGGATCGAGGACAAGAAGATGTGCCAGTCGGTGGATCTCGTGAACACCTACATGGGCGTGCCCACCAAGGTCGACTGCAAGGCCGTCTTCACCACCGAGTTCTTGCCGAGGATCGAGCCGCCCAAGACGATGCGGTAGTGCCCGCGCGGCCGCGCGGGCACTTCATCGTCCTCGAGGCCGTGGGGATGACCTACGCGCCGGCGAGCGGGCCGGTGGAGGCCCTCCACGACATCTCGCTCCGGGTGGGGCGGGGCGAGCTGATCGCCGTCGTCGGCCCGTCCGGCTGCGGCAAGTCGACGTTGCTTCGCATCGTCGCCGGACTCCGCCGCGCCACCACGGGTGAGGTGCGCGTCGACGGGCGTCCCGTCAGCCGTCCCATGCCCGACGTCGGGATGGTCTTCCAGGCGCCGATCCTGCTCAAGTGGCGCTCCGTGCTCGACAACGTCCTGCTCCCGGCCGAGCTTGCCGGCCTCGATCCCGCGCGCTATCGCGCGCGGGCCGGGGAGCTCCTCGGACTCGTCGGGCTCGGCGAGTTCGCCGCCAAGCGGCCACGCGAGCTGTCGGGAGGCATGCAACAGCGCGCCTCGCTGTGCCGCGCCCTGCTGCTCGACCCGCCACTGCTGCTGATGGACGAGCCGTTCGGCGCGCTCGACGCCATGACGCGCGACGAGCTCAATCTGGAGCTCCTGCGGGTGTGGGGAGAGACGCGGCCCACGGGCCTGGAGGAAAGCGAGCGGAAGACGATCCTCTTCGTGACCCACTCCATCCCCGAAGCCGTCTTCCTCGCCGACCGCGTGGTGATCATGACCGCCCGCCCCGGCCGCATCGCCGCGGTGATGGACGTCACGCTCCCGCGTCCGCGAACGATGGAGACCCGGGCGTCCGTGGAGTTCGGGAAGCTCTCGCTCGAGATCTACGGACGGCTGTCGCGACGCTAGTCGATCAGCGTGCGGCGAGCTTCTTGGCGAGCGGAGCGGCGGCGCGGGTCAGGGAGGCCATCTTGGCGAGCGGCATCGCCGAGGGGATGACCATCTGACGGAAGCGTACCGAGAACAGCGGATCGTAGAGCGCCGCCGTGTCGACCATCGCGGCACTCGCTCCTTCGAGGAGGATCTCCCGGGCCCGCTCGACCGTCGTGATCCCGCCGATGGCCAGGATCGCGTGGTCCCACGCGCCCGCCTTTCGCCACGCGATCATCTCCTCGACCTGGCGCGCGCACACCGGGTACGTCGAGGCGCCGAGGACATCGGCCCACTCGCGGCCCTCGAAGGCGGCGTTGCCATCCTCGTCGAGCACGCGACGCGGGATGCTCGGCACGAGAGCGAACGCGCTGACCCAGGGGGCAAGCTTCGTGGCGGTCTCGTGCAGGAGGCGCGGGGTGCGAAAGACGCCCAGCTTGGCGATGAGCGGGACGGACAGCGTCGTCCGGATCCGGTAGAGGATCTGCGCGGACAGCGGAATGCTCTCGCAGATCATCTGGCCCGGCTCCCCGAAGAGGTTCGGAGCGGCCAGCTGTACCTCGATCGCGTCGGCGCCGGCCTCGGCGGCCCACACGGCGCAACGCGTGTAGTCGGCGATCAGGCTCTCGACGTCACCACCGGGATCCGCCGTGCCGAGCACGCTGGCGATGAGGATCTGCGCCGGTCCCAGGCGCTCCTTGGCCCGCCGCATGTCCTTGCGCCAGATCTCCGGATCCATCGAGGGCATCCCGGTCGAGACCGCAATGGTCGGGCTGCCGTTCATGTGCGGTCGACGGGGCGCGAGTGCGAACTGCTCGCGGGTCTCGACATGCTTGATATTCGGCAGCGCATGGGCCGGCTGGAAGCGCGACCGTACGGTGGAATAGGTCAGGATGTCGAAGCCCAGACGGGCGTAGTTCTCGATCCACTTCGAGTTCAGCAGCGGCCCGGCGGCGATGCCGACGGGAGAGTTGACGCGATAGCCGAGGAGATTGGCGCCCGGCCCTGGCGGCAGCCGCCGAATCCTCGGCAGCGCGGGCGCATGAGCGTAATTCCACGCGTAGGAGCGATTGACCTTGTAGATTGCCTGAGCGATCTCCGGCACTCCCTTCTCGAGGGATCGAGCAACGCTCAGTATATCACATACTTAGCCAAGTATCCCATTTAGAAATGCGACGGCGCATATTTAGCTGACCGCGTCATATATGAACCGACCGGCCCGTAACTACCTGTCGATCCGGATATCTTTTATGACGTGATGCGTCATTGATTGACCGACAGGCGCCCTGGTGGTCGGGCCGCGTCGCCGAGTTCAACGCAATGCGGGCATGACCTCCCGAGCGATCAACTCCAGCTCTCGCATGATGTGACGGTGTGGCATCCCCGGAAAGAACAGGCGGCAGATCAGGTGTGTCATCCCATATTGTTCGACGAACCTGCGGATCTTGGGGATGACCTGAGCGGGGCCGCCGATGATGAACCGGTCCTCCATCAGCCTGTCCAGATCGGTTGCGATGCTCGCGTCGATGAAGGGATGACGCCACCCTCCCGCGTACTCCCGGCGGTACGCGACCATGATGTGCTCCTCGGCCAGCTCGCGCGCCCGCTGGTCGGTGTCGGCGATGATGACGTCCCGGGTGAGCGGCCAGTCGGTGATCGCCGCCGTCCGTCCCGCGGCCGCGCGGTTGTCGAGGAAGGCCTTCTTGCCCGCCGTCAGTCGCCGCAGGTCCGCCGTTGGCCCCGGAATCCAGTTGTCCGCCAGCGTGGCCGCACGCCGTAACGTCAGGTCGCCCCACCCTCCGATCCAGATCGGCGGATGCGGGCGTGTCAGCGGCTTGGGCTCGAGCCGGCCCTCGACCGTGTAATAGCGTCCCGTGAACGTCAGCCGCTCCTCGGTCCACAGCCCTTTGACGATCGCGAGCTGCTCCTCGAATCGCGCCCCGCGCTTTTCGAGATCGACGCCGTACAGGGTGAACTCGTCGGGCTTGTAGCCGATCGCGATCCCGAGGGTCATCCGTCCCTTCGTCATGACGTCGAGGAGCGCCACGTCCTCCGCGAGCCGGACGGGGTGGTAGAACGCCGCCACCAGGATGTCGGTGCCGAGCATCATCTTCGACGTGCGAGAGGCAAACCCGGCGAGGATGGTGAGCGGTGACGGCCAGTAGTGGTTGGTGACGGAATGGTGCTCCTCCATCCACACCGAGTCGAATCCGAGCTCCTCGCCGCGGGTGACCTCCTCCAACGCCTCGGACCAGTAGTGTCCGCCCTCGATGGGAATGAATCCGATCTTCAGGGCCACGCGCTCGCCTCCTCCGGCTGAATGCGCGAGAGCCTACCACGAGTTGACAGCGCCACAGGCCGCGCTTACGGTGAGCACGCTCGAAGGAGGTCCCGAACATGGCGGCGATGGCCGGGTTCCACGCGCTCCGCAGCCTGCCCGAAGAGAAAGTCACGGACAAGATCACGCGACGCGTGCTCACGGGCGACAAGCAGATGATCGTGTGGTGGTCGATGAAGGCGGGCGCGCATGCCGCCGCTCATCAGCATCCTCATGAACAGGTCTTCTGGATGATCTCGGGCACGATGGAGTTTCGCCTCGGGCGCGAGCGGCGCACGTGCCGCCCCGGCGATCTCGGCGTGATCCCCGGTGGTGTCGAGCACGAGGCGTGGTTTCCCGAGGATACCGAGGTGATCGACGTGTTCTCGCCGCCGCGCGAGGACTTCCTCACCGCAGAGCCGCCGGAGTATATGCGCCGCGGGCTGACGTCCACCCGTGGCGGGGGCGAGATGAGGCGCGATGTCTGAGGAGGCGATCATGCGAACGTCGACCAAGCGTCCATTGATCGGAAGTCTCCTGCTTGCGATGGTGGTGCTCGCCGTGCCCGCCGCCGGCCAGGCGCCGAAGGGCTGGGTGTCGGGGAAAGGCTACGGGTGGATCTGGGGCCCGACCGACGAGATCGGTGCCCTGAATGCCGTGACGCCGGCGAAGGTCGTGGCCGCCCTCAAGATCCCCACGCAGGGCAAGGTCTACGATCTCGGCGTCCTCTACGACCGCTCCTCGTTTCAGTGGCCGGGGCACTCGCCGGCCGAGGTGATGTCGTTCCGGACTCCCGAAGGCCTCAAGCGCACCGGCGATCTCGAGACCATCTCCGGCCAGAAGGTCGTCGCCTGGCACTCGAACGCCGTGTTCATCAGCGACAACGTCGGCACCCAGGTCGATAGCCTCTGTCACATCACGACCGGCGACGACAATCACTGGTACAACGGCTACAAGGAAGCGGAGCTCGGCGGCAACTTCGGCCCGCGCAAGGCGTGCGCGGACAAGATGCCCCCCATCGTCACCCGCGGCGTGCTGATCGACGTGGCGGGCGCCAAGGGGCAGGTCCCACTGCCGAGCGGTTACGAGATCGGTCCCGACGAGCTGAAGGCCGTGCTCGCGCGTCAGGGTGTGGACATCCAGCCGGGCGACGCGGTCTTCATCCGCACGGGCATCCTCTCGCTGTGGGGCGAGGCCGGACACGACAAGGCCAAGCTTGCCCCGCACGACTCCGCCGGGATCAATGTCGCCGCCGCGAAGTGGCTGGTCGAGGACAAGGGCGCGATCCTCGTCGGCGCCGACACCTCCGGCCTCGAGTGCGTGGGCAAGTGCTGGAAGCCCGGCGAGTTCTACCCGACTCACGTCTATCTGCTCGTGCAGCAGGGGGTCTACATCGGCGAGTTCCACTATCTCGAGGATCTCGCCCGGGATAAGGTCTACGAGTTCCTCTACATGAGCGCCACGAACAAGATCCGGGGGGCCACCGCCGGCTTCACGATGCGGCCCGTGGCGATCAAATAGGCGCGGAGGTGGAGCCGTTCACCGCCGAGGAGCGCGCCGCCCTCGCCCCCTATTTCACGAACCTCGACGGGCCCGTCTTCGGGCTCGTCAACTTGCCCGAAGTCGTCAAGGGCGCGCTGTTCGCCCGCTATTCACGCTCGCCGAAGTCGCTCCGGCGTCTGTTCCTCGACGAGTTCCTGCGCGGCGAGCATGTGGTGACGCCGGCCGCGGGCGAGGTCGCCGACGCGGCCCGCCGGCGCGCCGAGCAGCTCTACGAGCGCGTCTTCGTCGAGTACGGCGACGACTCCGTCGCGCAGCTCGGTGGCGTTCACCTCGCATGCGAGGGCGCGTCCAACCTCCTCACGAAGGTGCTCGAGTGGGGCCGGCTGATGGCGTACCTCGAGCAGTCGACTCGCTACATCCCCTACGACGACCGTCCGGGCGGACGCTATCGCTACCACGTCCCCGCCGAGCTCACGGGCGCCCTCCGGGAGCGATACGTGGCGACCCTCGACCGCGCCTTCGAGGTCTACGCGCGCTGGCTGCCACGGATGTACGAGTTCTACGCGGCACGCTTCCCACGCTCGGCCGGAGACTCCGAGCCGGTCTATCGGTCGACGATTCGCGCCAAGGCTCTCGACACGCTGCGCGGCCTCTTGCCCGCGGCCACCGTGTCCAACGTCGGTCTCTACGGCACCGGCCAGGCCTACGAGCAGCTTCTGTTGCGGATGCGCGCGCATCCCCTCGCCGAGGCGCGCGACTACGCCGCGCTGATGCTGACGGAGCTGCGGAAGGTCATTCCCGCGTTCCTGCGGCGGGTCGACGTGCCGGACCGCGGCGGCGCGTGGTCACGGTACCTCTCGGAATCGCGGGACGCGATCGCCGGCGTGGCCGCCGATCTGCTCGCGGGCGTCGCTCCCGAGCCACGTGACGAGGTGAGCCTGACGGACTTCGATCCGGATGGCGAGGTGAAGGTGGTGGCGGCGGCGCTCTACGCCGTGTCCGCGCTGCCCGACGACCAGCTGCTCGGCATCGCGCGGCGGCTCAGCGTCGACGACCGGGTGTCGGTGCTGCGCGCCTATGCCGGCAAGCGCGGTAACCGGCGGCATCGACCGGGGCGTGCCTTCGAGCGCACCGCGTACCGGTTCGACGTCCTCGGCGATTACGGCGCGTTCCGCGATCTGCAGCGGCACCGGCTGCTGACCCTGGAATGGCAGCGGCTGTCACCCCGTCATGGGTTTCTCGTGCCCGAGGCCGTGGACGAGGCCGGCGCGCGAGGGGACTGGGTGGGCGTGATGGAGGACTCGGCGACACTTCACGAGGCGCTGGCGGCGGGCCTCGGCGAGGCCGCCGCGTATGCCGTCTCCATGGCGTACCGGGTCCGCTTCTACATGGATATGAACGCGCGCGAGGCCATGCACGTCATCGAGCTCCGGACGACTCCCCAGGGCCATCCCGCGTACCGCCGGATCTGTCAGGCCATGCACCGCCTCATCGGCGAGGTCGCCGGCCACCGGGCCATCGCCGCCGCCATGACCTTCGCGGACCACTCGGGCGTGGAGCTCGAGCGCCTGGACGCCGAGCGCGCTGCCGAGCGTCGACGTTCCGGCGGTTAACTTACTTCTTCGTCACCACGCCGCAGGCGATCCGGGCGCCGCTGTTGCCCGTCGGGTCGGTCTTGAAGTCGTCGGGCGCCGCATGGACGACGATCGCGGTGCCGTCGTCGTCGAAGAGCGAGCTGGGGCCGCTGCCGAGCGTCACCCGATCCGTGAAGGTCTCGAGCCGCCCCGTCCCGTTCGCCGCGATCGTGATGTTGGGCAGGTCACCCGCGTGCGGTCCCGACGGGTTCAGCGTCCCGTGTTGCTTGTTCTGCGGATTGAAGTGCGCGCCGGCCGAGGTGAACTGGGGCGGCTCGCACTTGCCGACGGTGTGCAGATGCACGCCCTTCTCGCCGGCAGGCAGGCCGCGCGCCTCCAGCACGACGCGGACGCCGCCGCTGACCTCGATGAAGTTCGCCTGCCCCACGACCTGGTTGTTGGCGTCGCGAAGCTCGGCCGTGGCGGTGGTGCCCCCCGACGGCGTGGAGGACATCGCGCCCGCGCAGCCGGTCAGGAGGAGAGCGACGGCGAGGACGGCCTGACGCGTGGTTTTCATGGTGAGCCTCCGCTGGGTGCCATGTTCACCGGGTCGTGCGGAACTCCTGTTGCGCGCGGGTCAGCAGCCCGGGCTCGGTCAGGAGATCCAGCGTCGTCATCGCCATGACCTTGGCGGCGGCGAGCATGCCCTCGCGCGCGAGCGGACTGACGGCAGCCTCCGCGAATGCGCGCGAATGCCAGGGCGTGCCCTCCGGCGCGATGCGCACGTAGGGCTGGATGGTCGGGAGCACCTGGCTCACGTTGCCGACGTCGGACGATCCGAGTCGATCCTTCATCTCCGGCGACTCCTGCAGGCCGAGACGCTGCATGTTCGCGCGGAAGGCGTCGGCGAGCGCTTGATTGCGCTTCATCGGCTCGTAGGTGGTGTCCGACTCCACGACCTTCAGGCCGCAGCCCGTGGCCCGGGCGGCGCCCTCGGCGCAGGCGACGACGCGCTTCTGGAGCTCGTCCAGGTAGTCGAGGCGCGCGGCCCGGACGTAGAAGGTTGCCGCCGCGGACTCGGGAATGATGTTGGGCGCGGCACCGCCGTTGGTGACGATGCCGTGGATGCGTGCGTCGGGCCGGACCTGCTGCCGCAGCATGCTCACGTTGTTGAAGGTCTGGATGACGGCGTCCACGGCGTTGATGCCGTCCCACGGATCGGCGGCGGCGTGCGCCGCCTTGCCCGTGAACTCGAAGCCGAGCCGCACGATGCCGAGCAGATCCTGGTGCGGCACCCACCGGTCCCAGCCGTGCACCATCATCGCCGCGTCCACGTCCCGGAAGACGCCGCCGCGGATGAGCCGCAGCTTGCCGCCACCCCCTTCCTCCGCCGGCGTGCCGATGACGTGGATGCGCCCCTTTGGCATCCGGTCGCGGATGCCGGCCAGCCCCGCGCCCGCGCCCACCCCGGCCGTCGCGATCACGTTGTGACCGCAGGCATGCCCGATGGCGGGGAGCGCGTCGTACTCGCAGAGGATGGCGATCGTGGGGCCGTCGCCGGTCTCGATGGTCGCCCGGAACGCCGTCTCTACCCCGCCCACGCCCCGCTCGATCTTGAAGCCCTGCCCGGCCAGGAATTCCGTCAGCCAGCCGGCCGCCTTGAATTCCTGATAGCCCAGCTCAGGATTGTCGTGGATGCGGCGCGACAATGATTCCAGCTCGTCGGCCACGCGGTCGACGGCGGCCGCGATCTGCGCTTTGATGGCGCTCATCTACTGGCTCCTGGCGTCGGGATCGACTCCGGCTAGTCGTTCGGCGTCCACAACTATATCACCGCGAATCCGCGTGCTACGATGCGCCGTGTGAAGCGCCCGCTCGAGCTCGGTGTCGCCATCCCCCAGACGTTTCTCGGTGGTCCGATCGACCCCGCGAAGATTCGCACGTTCCTGACGCGCGTCGAGACGCTGGGCTTCGCGAGCGCGTGGGTCGTGGAGCAAATTCTCGGGCGCATCCCCAGCCTCGAGCCGGTGACGTTGCTCACCTACGCCGCGGCGGTCACCGGGCGGATCCGTCTGGGGGCGGCGGTCCTGCTGACGGCGCTACGGAGCCCCGTGCACCTGGCGAAGAGCCTCTCGAGCCTCGACCACCTGAGCGGCGGACGGCTCGACGTGGGCGTCGGGCTCGGTGGCAATCCCCGCAGCAGCTCTGGACCGAGCCCCGCGTCAGCTTCCAGGGCGAGTTCTGGCGGCTCGACAACGCGTCGATGGAACCGAAGCCGCTGCAGCGCCCGCACCCGCCGATCTGGTTCGGCGCCCATCATCCCGACGCTCTGCGTCGGGCCATCGAGCTCGGCGACGCCTTCATGGGCGCGGGCTCCCTGGGCACCGCGCAGTTCGCGGAGGAGGTGCGGCTGCTGCGCCGGATGCTGGAGGACGCCGGCCGCGATCCCGCGAGCTTCCCCGTCGGCAAGCGCGTGTACATCGCGGTCGATCGAGACCGCGCACGCGCGGGCAAGCGCCTCGCCGAGTGGTTCGGGGCGTTCTACGGCCGGCCGGAGATGGCCGAGCAGGTCTCGGTGTGGGGCGACACGCAGGCGTGCGTCGAGGGGCTCGGTGACGTCGTCGCCGCTGGCGCGCGCGTCCTGCTCCTCAACCCCGTCTTCGACGACGCCGAGCAGCTCGAACGGTTGTCCGAGATCGCCCTCAAGCTCTAGCGACGAGCCGCCCGAACCTTCTCCGGCGCCGCCGCAGCGGCTCACGACGGTCGGATCGCAATCCGTCGGCAAGGAGCGCCGATCCCAGGGGCATCGACTGGAGCGCCCGCAGCGTCCCCCCGACGCCTCGCGCGTCCCACGGGCGATTCTGGAGTGCGGCCCAACCGAGGAGCAGCCCACCCGCGCCGAACACCACGCCGCGGGCCGCCAGTCCCAGCCGGCCCAGGACGAGGATGACGACACGGTTCAGGCGGGGGAGCGATCGGAGATCGAGCCATCGATCCACGTCACCGATCCAGGCCCGACGGATCAGGTGCAGGCCCACGAGGACGATCACGAACGCGGCTATGACGATCAGCCAGCGGCCGACGGGCAGCCCGACGATCAGCGCCGTTCGCTCCTTCGTCGCCCGTTCCGCGCTCTCCTGAGGGACGGCGAAGGCGAGCTTCGCCGCCGTGATGGCGAGGCCGAGATGGACGGCGCCGCTCACCGCCCACCCCGCGCGATCGGCGAATCCCTTCAAGGTCCGCGGGGTCGCATCGACGTTCTTGATGGCGCGCACGATCTGCCACACGAAGTCCAGCGTCAGCCCGACCGCGATCGCGAGGAGCAGGAGGCGACCGATGGGGCCGGTGAGGGCCACGTGCAGCGCCCCTTGGGATCCCATCGGACGGATCCGAACGTCGAAGATCGCGGTCAAGGCGACGCCGCCCAGGATCAGGTAGACGGCGCCGGTGGCGACGTGACCCAGGCGCGCGGCCCGCTCGACCCAGCGCGCGCCGGCGGGTCCGCCTACGCCGCGCGTCCGCCGGGTGCCAGCGATCACCTGGTGTATGGTAGACCCTCGGGCGCCTGTAGCTCAGTTGGACAGAGCGTCGGACTTCGAATCCGAAGGTCGCAGGTTCGATCCCTGCCAGGCGCACCAATCAATCCACGCTCCGCATGCGACGGCTGTCTCGACGTGGGGCAGAAGGCTCAGGCGCTCGTCACGGACTCCTCAGGCGGTCACGTCTCGGATCGATGGCGGCCGTTCGCTGGCGGCCAGGCGATCGCCTCCAGGCGGCCGGGATGGAGCAGCGCGAGTCGCCGACCGCGCCGCGCCACCAGGCCGGCGTCGGTGGCCCTGGGCGTCACGATGGCGTGCTCCGTGGCGAGGCGCAGGAGAAGCCGCGCGAGACGCGCGCGGGAATCGAGAAAGACGAGTACGGCCTCCGCCTCGACGTCGCTACCGTGTACGGCGTGCTGTCGCTCATCGTCTGGTCGCTCCTCCTGATCGTCAGTGTCAAGTACATCGTGTTCATCATGCGACTCGACAACCATGGAGAAGGCGGCATTCTCGCTCTGCTCGCCCTCGTTCTGAGAATTCGCCGCCTCGACGGTGAGCACACCGTTCCGTCGTGGGTCATCGCCCTGGGGCTGTTCGGCGCGGCGCTCCTCTATGGCGACGGCCGTGATCACGCCCTCCATCTCGGTCTTGAGCGCGGTCGAGGGGATCGAGATCGACGGAACGACGGGCGGCGTCTTCGGCCCCATCATGATCGTGTGGTTCGTCACCATCGCCGGGCTCGGGCTCGTCGCGGCGCCGAGGCCCTCTACGCGGACATGGGCCACTTCGGACGCCGCCCCATCCGATTCGTGTGGTTCGGGGCCGTGCTGCCGATGCCGCGCGCTCGGCATGCGCGCCAGGCCCGAGGGCACGACCTATTACTTGAGCCGTGTGCAGTTCCTGCCGACCGGACCCGGACGCATGATGCGGTGGCGCAAACGGCTCTTCGCGCTCATGGCGCGTAATATCGGGTCCGTGGCGGACTTCTTCGGGCTGCCGCCCAATCGCGTCGTGGAGCTCGGCGCCCGTATCGAGTTCTAAAAAATCCGGGAGCCGTTCAGGTTCACCGTCAGGCTGGCGTCCGTGAGAGTCCCGGACAGGGAACCATCCGCGCCGAGGGTGACATTGAAGCTGCCGAAGCTCGTATTGCTTGGCAAGTAGAGCGTTCCGCTCCCGGTGTTTCCGTTCAGCGTTCCGACGCCGTAGAACCACGTGCCGACATCGGGATACAGAATCGTGAGGACGATCTGTGTCCCGTTCTGCAGGACCATGACGTAGTCGAGGAACTGCCCGTTCGACGACGTCGCGGCCACGGAGTAGGCGCCGTCGAATGGGCCCCCCGCCACCGCCAGGACGGGCATGGACAGGACGATGGCGATGACAGCCAGGGACAGGACGCGCTTCATGGGGAGCCTCCTCGGCGCTGAACACCGCGGCGATTTTCCGCCAGCCGTCCATCCTGCGCAACGTGATGATGTGGTACGAAGAGTGGTACAGAGATACGAGCGACCGACCTATGACGACGGGCTGATATGAGCTCGATCCCTGCCACGCGCGCGGCAATGTCGAGCGCGAATCCGTGACTCGGCGCGTACCAATTCCGGTTTGCAACGGTTGCGCCACCACACATCGGGCGTTCGGACTTCTTGGAGGCGCATAACGAGAAATCGTTGGCGCCGTGCGATTACGCCAGAATCAGCGCCGGTTTGCGGCGCGGCGGCGTGCTCCTCATCACTCGTCGCGGAGTCGAGGTTTGGCAGTGCCTTTGCACCAATGTCGAAGCATGGCTGCCGAGGGATTCTTCTCCGTCGATTCGCTCGCGGGTGTTCACGCGCTCGTCGTCGATCACGACCAGGCGTGTCGTGATCTGCTCTCGTCGATCCTCCGGTACTGTGGCGCGCTCGTCACGCCGACGGCGTCCTCGAAGGAAGCGCTCAACGCCATGAGCATCGCGAAGTGCGACGTGGTCGTCATCGACCTCACCCTGCGTGCAGAAAGCGGCGCCGACTTGATCCGTCGTATCCGTCGCCTCAAGCCGGAGCAGGGCGGAGTCGTCCGGGCCATTGCGGTGAGTGGACGAAGCGAGGACCGGGACGCCGCCGTGGGCGCGGGATTCGACGCTCACCTCACGAAGCCGATCGAGCCCTGGGCGCTCTGCCGGCTGGTCTCGACGCTGGTGCTCGGGGGACGCAGTGCCGACTGAGACGATCCACTCCCTGGCAACTCGCTTGCTCGCTTCCTGACGCCGTGGGACGCACCGAGTTCCCCACCGATACCCTGAAGGGCATCCATGTCCTGCTGGTGGAGGACGACGACGACGCGCGCGCCTTGCTCCAGACCGTGCTTCGGTACTGTGGCGCGCTGGTGACCGCCGTCGGGTCGGCGCCCGAGGCCATGCAGACCATGCAACGCGTCAGGCCCGACGTGCTTCTCAGCGACCTCGCGATGCGGCACCAGGACGGTTACTGGCTGATTCGCGAGGTCCGGGCGCTGCCCCCCGAGCGCGGCGGTGACATGCCGGCCATCGCGATCACCGCGTTCGGCCATCCTCACGACGTCGGCCGCACGCTGGCGGCCGGCTTTCAGGCCCATCTGCGGAAGCCCGTCGATCCGTGGGAGCTGGCCCGGACGATCGCCTCGCTCGCTGGCCGCCGGACCTGACCCGTCACAAGTCCCAGTCGATGGTCGTGAACAGGGCGTAGTCCTCGTGTGCGGTCGGACGATCGAGCGTGCCCGCCGCCGTGAGCGCGAGGAACGGAATGACATGCCGGCCGACGGGGCGGCCGATCGCCAGCCCTCCGTGGATCCTCCGCCGATCATGCTGCGATCCCTCGAGGGACGCTTACGTAGCCGACGTCGGAGACGATGAGCAGATCGCTCACCACGAAGCCGAGGGCCGCGAACGGCTCGACCACGAGCGTGCCGCCGAGCCGGCGGTCTTCGGACCCGGTCGGTAGCGTCAGGGCAAGGCCGGCCGTCACCAGCGCGCGGCGGTCGCCGGACGCATAGACGACGAGCTTCGTCTCCAGCTCGACGTCGCCGATCCCGGCGGCGGACGGCGCGGTCGCCGGATCGCTGAAGACGATCGGCACCGAGAGCGAGACGCCCCAGCGCGGGAGCAGCGGCGCTTCGATCGCCAGCGAAGCCGTGGTGTCCCGCGCCTCGCGCTGCTTCTCGTGCGTCGCCCGCAGCTCGACCTCGTACTCGATGACGGGCCGCCGCGTGAGGATCGGAAAGAACGACTCGAGCGACGCCGGCCTTCACGTGGAGCCGCTGTACCGTTCGGCCAGGCGGAGCTGATCGGTGACGCCGATCAGCTCGTTGAAGTCCTGGAACCTAGCGTATCGGTCGGCCAGGCGCAGGACGTCGTCGCCGGCCTTGACCTCGCCCAGGAAGTCGGCGATGGCCTTGACGGCGACGAAGAGGGTGTCGACGGGCAGGATGATGATCGCGTAGCCGAGGTCGCGCAGCCGGGGAAAGGGCAGGAGGGGAGACCGCCCGCCGGGGGCGTAGTTGTAGAGGAGCGGCGTCTCGAACGCCGCCGCGACGCGCGCCACCTCCGCCTCGCTGCGCGGCGCCTCGATGAAGAGCATGTCCGCCCCGGCCTGCGCCGCCGCCTCACCGCGCCGCAACGCCTCGTCGAAGCTCTCGGCGGAGATGGCGTCGGTCCGGGCGATGACGAGCAGATCCGGATCGGTGCGGGCCTCCACGGCCGCGCGGATCTTCCCCGCGAACTCCGCGCGCGGAACGATCTGGTGGCCGGAGAGGTGACCGCACCGCTTGGGCGCCACCGCGTCGGCGATCAGGGGAATCCCAACGGCCGCCGCGAGGTTTCGCGCATGATCCGCCATCTCGGCGAGGCCGGCGAAGCCGAGATCCGGCAGCCCCAGGCGCGAGGCGGAGGTGCCGTAGCCCGTCATGTACACGGCGGGAAATCCCGCGCGCTCCACGAGCCGCGCGGACACGGCGTCGTAGGCGCCGGGTACCACGACGCCGGCTTTGCGTTCGATCAGCGTGCGGAGCGTCCGGCGCATCGTCATGCGGCCCTCTTTCATATGCTCGCCTCGGAGGCCGGGGCCCCAGCCCCGGGACCTCCTGCGGCTCGCACGACCTTTCTCGAAATGGCCCGGGCAATACGTCGATGGATCGCCGGATGCGAATACAGCATGAACTCCTTGACCGGGTGCGGCCGCCGCTCGGCGAGGTTCAGCATCGCCAGGCGCTCCATGGCGCCAACGAAGGCGTCGGGGTCGGCCGTGGCGCCGAGCGCGAAGTCGTCGGCTTGACGCTCGATCCGTCGCGAGAACGCGTTGCCGATGGGCATCGCGACGACGCCGAGCACGAGCACCACGAGCCCGAGCCACGGCAGGCCGGCCGGGTCCGCCGAGCTCGACAGCCCCCACCAGCGGGCGCCGCTCCGCAGCGCGACGTCGGCGACGGCGAAGGTGACGAGCGTGAGCACCCCCTGAACGATGAGGCCCCGCCGGATGTCGCCGTGCACGTGGTGCCCCAGCTCGTGGGCGAGCACGGACTGGATCTCCTCGGGCGGGAAGTCGGCGAGCAGCGTGTCGAAGAGCAGGATCCGGCGTGTGCGTCCGAGCCCGACGACGGCGGCGTTCGCGGTACGGCTCGTCCGCGACTGGTCGGCGATCCACACCCCCACGACGGGCACGCCGGCCCGATCGGCGAGGGCGATCAGGCGTTCGCGCAACGGGCCCGGCTCGAGGGGCGTGAGCCGATAGAACAACGGAAGCACCCAGATCGGCACGACGAGGGTCATCAGCACGTACCCGACGAAGAACACCGCGGCGGCGAAGAGCCACCACCACGGGCTCACCCGCAGCAGCCCGTAGATCACCTCCACGCCGGCGAGCCCGACGATCCCGCCGAGTGCCGCGGCCTTCAGTTGATCGCCGACCCACGACAGCGCCGTTTGACGCAAGAGACCGTAGCGACGGGGCAACACGTAGCCGCGGACCCAGGCGAGGGGAAAGGCGAGCAGCTCGTATACGCCGGCGAGCACGACCGTGGCGATCGCCACCTGGGCCCACCAGGCCGATGTCAGGCGGGCCGCTGCCTGGGCGAGGTCGCGCGACAGGCCGGTCACGAGCACGATGAAGAGATACGCGAGCGTGAGGGCGACGCCGGCGGCGGCGAGCCAGAGCTGACGACGGTGATAACGCGTGGCGCGTTCGTCGTCGGCCATGGGGCATTGTACACACGGCCTCGCGACCTCCGGCGGCTGGGTTACAATGCACAAATGTTCACAAGGGCGACGTCAGCGCGGCTCGCGCAGGCGCCCCGACGGCGAATCTAAGGAGCGCTCATGTTCCAGTCTGTCGATGAGGTCCAGCAACGCTTCCGCCCGAGATCACGGGTCGACCGCTCATCCGCCTGCAGTGCTACGAGGGGCTCGACGAGGGCAAGGCGCTCTACGAGTGGAAGTACGCCAAGCAGCTGCTCTACACGCAGCTCCTGCGCGAGCGCATCGGCGAGCTGATCGCCGACGCGCCCTCGCTGCCCGAGGCCGTCGCCCGCATCTCGGGCCAGGAGGACGCCTTCTTCTCGCACCGGTTCCTGTCGCCGCGCCCGCTGCTCTCCGCCATCGAGGCCCCGGAGCCCGTCGTCCTGCTCGTCGACGAGATCGACAAGGCCGAGCCCGAGTTCGAGGCCTTTCTCCTGGAGGTGCTGTCGGACTTCCAGGTCTCGGTCCCGGAGCTGGGGACGATCCGCGCGCGGCACATTCCCCTCGTGGTCCTCACGTCGAACAACGCGCGCGAGCTGTCGGACGGTCTCAAGCGGCGGTGCCTGCATCTGTTCATCGATTTCCCGCCGCCGGCCGAGGAGCTGCAGATCATCCGCCTAAAGGTGCCGGAGATCCCGGAGCGCCTGGCCCAGGCGGTGGTGGCCGCCGTGCAGAAGATCCGTGCCATGGATCTGCGCAAGCCCCCGTCCGTGTCCGAGTCCCTCGACTGGGCGCGGTCGCTGATGATCCTCAACGCCCAGACCCTCGACGCCGCTCTCGTGGAGTCGACGCTGAGCATGCTCGTGAAGTACGAGAAGGACCTCGAGCGCGTCCGCGGCGCCCTGGACAAAGTCCTGGCCGACTGAGCGTTTCATGGACCAGCGGATCCTGGAGTTCATCGGGGACCTTCGCCGCGCCGAGGTCCGCATCTCGCCCTCCGAAGCCCTCGATGCGCTGGCCGCCAGCACCGAGATCGGCCTCGGCGACCGCGACATGTTCAAGACGGCGCTCGCCGCCACCCTCGTCAAGGAAGCGCGCGACCGCGAGACCTTCGAGCGCATCTTCAACCTCTACTTCCTGGACTTGCAGGCCCTCGGGGAGGGTCTCAAGAAGGCGCTCGGCCCCGAGGACCCGCGGGTGCAGGGTCTGCTCGACCAGCTCATGGCGGACGAGGGGCTCGAGCTCGACGAGCTGACCGAGCTGCTCATGCGCGGCGAGGGCGCCGAGATGGAGATGGCCATCCGCTCGGGCGGCCGCAACGTCGGCCTCGAGCGGCTCATGTACTTCCTGCAGGTCGGCTACTTCTCGCGACGCATCGCCGACAACTTCGACCTCTCGGCGATCGAGCGCGACTTCGCGGAGATCATGGCGCTCCTGGAGGCGAAGGGATTGGACCCGGGTCAGCTGGCCCGGATCCGCAACTATCTCGAGCTGCGGCTCGAGGCCTTTCGGCGGATGATCCGCCAGCACGTCGAGCGCGAGCTGGAGCGCCGGGCGTGGCGTCAGGGCGAGAAGCTCACGCGGGAGATGCTGGCCGACAAGCCGCTCTTCGCGCTGACGGCCGACGAGGTCGCGCAGATGAAGACGGTCGTGGCGCGGCTGGCGCGGAAGATCAAGGACGCCCTCGCCCTCCGTCAGCGCCAGGAGCAACGCGGACGGATCGACACCCGCCGGACGACGCGCAAGAGCCTGCAGTACGGCGGGATCCCCATGGAGATCTTCCTCCGACGGCGTCATCGCGAGAAGCCCAAGCTCATCACCATCTGCGACGTGTCGGACTCGGTGCGCAACGCCTCGCGCTTCATGCTCCAGCTCCTGTGGAGCCTGCAGGAGTGCTTCAGCCGGGTGCGGTCCTTCGTCTTCGTGTCCGAGATCGCCGAGGTGACGCAGGCGTTCAACACCTATCCGGTGGAGCGCGCGATCGAGTGGGCGCTCAAGGGCGCCAACGTCGACTATCACTGCCGCTCCGATTTCGGCTACGCCTTCAGCCAGTTCGTCCGCACGGAGCTGGACGGGCTCGACCGCAAGACGACGATCCTGCTGCTCGGCGACGCCCGGAACAACTACAACGACGCCCAGGCCTGGGCATTGCGGATGATCCGCGAGCGGGTCAAGGGCATCATCTGGCTGAACCCGGAGGGGCAGTGGGGCTGGGGTGTGGGCGACAGCGTGATGCCGCTCTACGCGCCCTCCTGCGACCTCGTCCGCGAGTGCCGGACCATCGCCCAGATCGGCGACGTGGTGGACAACCTCGTGCACCACTGGTGGCGTCGGGGGCGGTAGTGCGGGTCGTCGCCGCCGTGGCGGCGCTCGCCCTGCTCGTGGCCGTCCCCACACTGCGCTCGTTCGCGCAGCCGGCCGACTGCATCACGATCGCGAACTTCGCGACCAACGCGGTCGGCGAGTTTCCGTCCGACTGGAAGGCCCGCAAGGACGAGGGCAAGCAGGTCTACACCGTGCAGGCCGAGGGTGGCCTGCGGTTCCTCCGCGCCGTCTCCCGGGGCCTCGGGATCCAGGCGGCAAAGGAGAAGGCATGGGATCTGGCCGCCCATCCCGTGCTCGCGTGGTCGTGGCGCCCGCGTGAGTTCCCGCGCGGCGCCGACGAGCGTGAGTCGGCCACGAACGACAGCGCCGTGGCCGTCTACATGCTGGTTCCGTACTCGCGCATCCGGGGGCCCAAGGCCGTCAAGTACATCTGGAGCGAGAAGGTACCGGTGGGCACGCATCTCACGTCCAACACGGGGCTGACGCAGGTGCGCGTGCTCCGCAGCGGGACGGCGGGCAAGGGGCAGTGGACGGACGAGCGCGTGAACGTCCGCGACGACTACAAGAAGCTCTTCGGCGAGTCCGAGACCCCCAAGCCGGCCGGCATCGCCGTCCTCACCGACTCCGATGACACCAAGTCCAGCGCCGCCGGCGACTACGCCAACTTCCGCGCCTGCCGCGGCTAGCGTTCCCGGTGCCTGTGCGCGTGCTCGGCGGCTCGCTGGCTGCCGCCCTGATCTGGTGGAGCGCCGTGGCCGTTGCGCAGGAGGCCACGCCCCAGCCCCCGACGGCCCTTCCGCCGGCCCTCGTCACGGCGCCATCGATCGTCTCGTCCTCGTCGGAGCAGCTCATCCCGGGCAAGGACGCCCGTCAATCTGGGGAGCCACGCGAACGGTCAGGGCTATGCGGATCTGCACTTCCTGATCCCGGAGACCGTCCGCGTCGTCGAGGTGTTCAAGGGCCCCTACTTCGCCGAGTACGGCGACTTCGCCACCGCCGCCACCGTCAAACTTCGTGACCAGGGACGTCGTCCCGGACAACACCGTCGAGATCGCCGGAGGCAGCTTCAACACCCAGCGGTACCTGGCCCTCCTGTCGCCGACCCGGGACGCCCTCAAGACCTTGATCGCGGTCGAGGGTTACCACACAACGGATACTCGCGCCTGAATGTGTTCGCCAAGGCGAGCACCACGCTGGCCGAGGACGTGAAGCTGTCGCTCTGGGCGTCGTACTACCTCCTCGGGGGGATCGCCGTCCACTTTTGACTTCCTTGAGCCGGCCGTATTGTTCCGTGTAGGATGGCCGCAATGACAGGCCGCCTCGGGGTCCTGTTGCTCGTCGCGCTCGGTGCCCTCGTCGGTTCGAGCGTGCCGGTGTCCGCGCATGCGCCGGCTGACGCGATCGTCGCGGCGACGGTCGTCGACCTGCCGTCGGCCGCGGCGTGGCAGGCTGCCGCGCCGCCGGTCGGGCTTCCGTGGATGGCGGTCATCGTCGTGGCACTCCTGGGGATCGTGAGCGCGCGCCGTCCACGCCGCGCCCTTGCCCTGACGATCGTCCTGGTCCTGGCCCTCTTCGCCTTCGAGAACGGCGTCCATTCCATCCATCACCTGAGCGACCGCACCACGGCCACCGCGTGCGCTGTGGCGTCGGCGACGACTCACGTCGCGGGAACGCCCGTGGACGCGGGCACGTCGGAAGCCATCATCCTGCCGTCGCTCGAACGCCTCGTCCTCGATCACCGCCCGGATCTCGTCGTCCGCTCCCTCGCGGCTCATCAGGGCCGCGCGCCCCCGCTCGCCGCCTAGCCTCCGTTCCGTTCTCGCGTGCGTGCCGGGCTCGATGCTGAAGCCCTCGCCGCACGCCGACTCGACCGTCATCACCGGGAGGAGGGTTTCGGCAACACCATGAGACAGACGTCACCGCGGCATCGACTGATTGCGCTGACCGTGGCACGGCCGTCGCCGCGTCCACCACGCGGAGGGGTAGATGAACAAGTGCATGACAGGGCTGTTCGTGATGACGGTGGCCGTGTTCGCGCTGCCCATAGCCGCCCACGCGCACGGCCTCATCGGCAAGTGCTTTCTCCCGGCGACCCTGGCCATCGACGACCCGTTCGTGGCCGACGAGCTGTCGTTGCCGACGATCTCGCACATCAGACGGCCGGCGTCGGGCGACGGACCGGCGACGAAGGAAACGGAGATCAGCGGCGAGTTCTCCAAGCGCCTGAGTCCGAATCTCGGGATCACGGTCGAGGGGGCTTACCGGATCCTCGATCAGGAGCACGACGCCACGCTCAAGGGATTCGACAATCTCGGCGTCTCCCTGAAGTACGTCTTCTTCCGGAGTCCCGAACGCCAGACACTTCTGTCGGCCGGCATCGGCTGGGACGTGGGCGGCACCGGCAGCGCCGCCGTCGGCGCGGAATCGTTCCACACCGTGACGCCCCAGCTCTTCTGGGGGAAGTGCTTCGGAGACCTGCCCGACTCGGTTTCATTTCTTCAGCCGGTCGTGTTCACCGGCGCCTTCGGCGTGGGGATCCCGACCCGCCACGCCAACACGACCACGAACGTCGACCCGGACACCGGAGAGCTGACGGTCCAGCGTGACATCAACGCGAGCGTCGTGAAGTGGGGCTTCTCGATCCAGTACGACCTTTACTACCTCCAGAGCTTCGTCCGAGACGTCGGACTTCGCGCCCCCTTCAACCGCCTGGTGCCGCTGGTCGAGTTCGCGATGCAGACCCCGCTCAACGGCGCCATCGCCGGCAAGACGACGGGCACGATCAACCCCGGGATCATCTGGTTTGGGCGTTATGTCCAGCTCGGGGTGGAGGCGCAGATCCCGGTCAACACGCGCACCGGGAAGAACGTGGGCATCCTGGGGCAGATTCATTTCTACCTCGACGACATCGCGCCCCGGTTCTTCACCTGGACACCGTTCCATGGCGTGCTCGGGCCGACGTTTCCCAGGTAGTCTACGGCGGGTCGTGCTGGTGGCGACGGTGCTGCTCACGCCGTCGGCGGCATGGACGCACGCATTTCCCGACCATGCCGATCCGCGCGTGGGCCACACGACGGACACCCCGCCCACGCAGGTTCGGATCTGGTTCGACGGCGAGATCGAGCCCGTCTTCAGCACGATTCGCGTCGAGAATGCGGACAGACAGCGAGTGGACAGTAAGGACGGGCGGGTGAACCCTCGAGACCGTCGATTGCTGGAAGTGCGGGTGCCTCCGCTGCCTCCGGGAAAATACCGCGTCTTCTGGAGCGTCGTGGCGCGGGACGGACACCGGACCGAGGGGGACTATCCCTTTCGGGTCAAGTGACGGCAGCGGTGATGGCCAGACCATGACGTTGCTCGTCGTGGCAGCGCTCATTCAATGGTTGGCCCTGGCGTCCCTCGTGATGCTCATCGGAGCAGCCGCTCTGGATCTCTTCGTGCTGCCATCGAACGCGCCCGCCCTCGGCGGGGCACGAAGATCGCTCCGCCGATGGATCGGCCTCAGCACCGCCATGCTCTTCGTGGCGACGATCGGCCATTTACTCATCCGGACGCGGACGATGAGCGGCGGCGGCCTCGGCGCGTTGATGGCCGCGATCCCTCCCGTCCTGACGCGAACGCACTTTGGAACCATCTGGATCGCAAGGTTTGCCGCGCTCGCCGCGCTCACGGTCTGCTTCGCCGTGCCCGGGAGGGCGGCCCGCTCGGTGGTGTTCGTTCTGGCCGTCGGTCTCGGATTGACGACGAGCCTCACGGGGCACGCATCGGACTGGGGAGATTTCTCTGTCAGCCTCCTCGTGGACTATGGGCATCTTCTGGGTGCGGCCGTCTGGATGGGTGGGCTCCTCGGCTTGGCGGTCGCCGTGTTCCCCCGAGTCTCCCGCGTTCCGGCCCCACTGGTGGTCTCCGTGGCCTCGAAGTTCTCGACGCTCGCGGGATTCATGCTCGCGATTGTGGTGCTCAGCGGGAGCTACAACGCTTGGGTCCAGACGCGCGTCGTCTCAGCGTTGTGGACGACGACGTATGGCCGGATCCTCCTCGTGAAGATCTGTTTCGTCCTCATCGTCGTGGGCTTCGGTGCACTGAACCGGTTCGCGATCATTCCTGGCCTCGCCGGCACCCGCCCCTCGGGACTCGTCCACCGACTGCTCACCCGCGTTGCTCCGGTCGGGCCCCACGTATCGTCGGAATCCCTCAGAGTCCAGCTGGCCAAGTACGTGGTGGCGGAGGCGGTACTCGGCGTGATGATTCTCGCCTGTACGGCGATGTTGACCGAGTCCCCGCCGGCCCGACACGCGATTCGCATGCAACATTCGGGCACGATGGACGACGCAGCTGATGAACCCCGCAAGGCGACACCTCATCGGCACGAAGCGCGTTGACTTCCGGAGCCGCGCACCTCCCCTGGTTGCCTGAGCTCTGGCGGCACTCGAACGGCGTCAGGACGCCGGGGAGCGCGGAACCACCACGAGGACCTGTGCTAGCCTCGGGGCATGGCTCTCGTCGGCGCCTTCGCGTGTGCCCACACCCCTCAGCTCCTCGCACGTCCCGGGACGGAGGACCGCGAGATCGTGCTGCGTGTCCACGAGGCCTTCGGGCGGGTCAAGCATCGGCTGGAGGCCTTGCGTCCCGATCTGATCGCCATCGTCGCCGGCGATCACATCGAGGCATTCTTCCTGAGCGGTGTGCCGGCGTTCGCGGTCTACGTGGGCACCGAGTGCGCGGGCTCGTTCGGCCACTATGGCTATCGCTTCCCCATCCACGAGCCGGTGGCGCGCGCGGTCCTCGAGCAGGGGGTCGAGCGCGGATTCGACCTGTTCTACACGCAGGACGCGCGCCTCGACTACGCCTTCTACGTGCCGCTGCATTTCACGATGCCGGTGCCCGCCGTGCCGCTCGTGCCCCTGCACGTCAACGTGTATTTGCCGCCGCAGCCGACCCCGCGCCGCTGTTACGAGTGGGGGGCCGCGCTGGGCGAGATCCTGCGCGGGCGGCCCGAGCGGATCGCGCTCATGGCCTCGGGCGGGATGTCGCACTTTCCCGGGACGGACCGGTACGCGTCGCCGGACCTCGAGTGGGACCGCGGGATCCTCGAGCTCCTGTGCGAGGGGCGCGGTCACGAGCTGGCCGCGGTCACCGGCGAGGAGCTCGACAAGACGGGCAACGTGGAGCTGAGGACGTGGATCACCGCGCTGGGCGCCGTCGGCGCCGCGCGCGCCGAGGTCTACTGCTACGCGCCCTCGTGGCACCACGGCAACGCCGTGGTGGAATGGCCGCTGTGAGTACGGACGCGGCCTCGGTGCACGACCTGCATTACCGGTTTCCGCCGGCCCGGGCCTACCGGCTCAATCGCTGCCTCTTCGGGCTGAAGTCCGACCCCGAGTTCCTCGCCCGCTACCTGGCCGATCCGAAGGCCGCCGCGGAGGCGATGGGGCTCGACGGGGACGAAGTGCGCGACCTCCTCGCCGGCGATCGCGACGCGCTCCTCGCCCGTGGCGCCCACGCCTATCTCGTGTTCATGGCCGCCCTCCGCGTCCGCATGGAGCGCGAGCCCTCCGACTTCGAATACTTCTGAGCGATCTCAAGGGGGCCCCGAGCGGGCCCCCCAAGCCCCCCGAATGCTCGTCGCGCGCCGCCGCGCGCGCCCCTACTTGCGGGCGCAGATCAGCATGGACTGGCCGTTGTAGACGGATTCCGAGGCGTGGACGATCTTGCCGAATCCCGCGTCGCTCAGGGTCCTGGCGAGCTGGTCGGTGCTCCATCGCCGTAACATCGGCGCCAGCCGCAGCTTGTTGATCGCGTAGACGCGTTCGTAGGCGGGCTTCACCGCATCGAACCGGCCGCTCGCCTCGAGGTCCCGGCGGATGTCGCGGAACAAGGTCTCGACGTCGGAGGTCGCGTGGGGTCCGCTGATCCGCAGCTCGCCTTGCGGCTTGAGCACGCGCAGGACCTCCTGCAGGACCGGCTGGTGATCGGGGATGGCATACAGCACGTTGTTCATGATGGCGCAGTCGATCGAGCCATCGGGGATACCGAAGAGGGAGATGAGGTTCTGGCGGAGCGCCAGCACGCCCGGCTTGTCCGGGGACGTCGTCAAGTAGACGTTGCACTTGGCCTTGAGGCACTCGAGCATCGTGCGATTGGCGTCGATCGCGATGACGTAATACCCGCGGCCCTTCGCGGCGAGCGCGCCGGCGATGTTCCCCGTGCCCGCCCCCAGATCCAGGATCCGCGACCCCGGTGGGATGGAGCCGAGCGGACCATCGGGCTGATCGCCGATGATCGTCTGCACGAGATGCGTGTAGATCGACGTGTTCAGCAGGACGTTATCGTAGGAGAGCGCGTACTCCGACCACATCAGGTCGAGACTCATGAGCCCGATGAGATCCTGCTTGAACTCGAGGCCGTACTCCGTCTTGTCGAACTGGGGCTCGATCGTCACGAGCCAGGCGGCGGTGGCCCCGCTGTCCCCGCGCATCCGGTGCGCCCGCTTGGTGCCGTGCACGCGTCCGTAGCGCGCGCTGGTGAACTCGATCGGCTCCACGTCGATGTCCGGCAACTTGTTCGGGTCGGTGAAGCGGCCGGCGTGATCCATGACCTCCTGGTAATTGTCCAGGAAGTACGTCCATTCGAGCACGCTCTGCCCCGTCCGTCCCTCCATCGTGCGGTCGAAGACGAGGCCGAAGGCCTCGTTCCAGTCGAGGATCCGGTAGGCCCGGTCGAGCAGGTACGCGGGCGTCATCGCGAAGCCGGACGGCGCGAAGCGGAGCGCCTCGCTGAGCGTCTCGTCGAAGATGGAGTAGGCGGGCGCATCCCTCGCCGGCAGCACGACCTGCTGGCTGTAGGCCACGCGCTCCTGGCGCGTGGCCTCGTCGAGGCTCCGCGTCGTGTGCTGCGCGCTCCGGGGGTCGGCGTAGAGCGCGGTCAGGGAATGGGAGGTCGGCGCATCGCGACGGAGCGCGAGGGCATGGACGACGGCGACCACGGCCAGCAGCACGCCCACGACGCCCAGGGGCCAGATGACGTTGTAGGCCGCGGCGATCAGCGCCGGCGGCAAGAGCAGGATCGTCGCGAACAGGGCGACGAGCGACCACCGGGACGACAGTGACACCCTCACAGCACCCGTTCCATGACGATCGAGGCGATGGGGATGTCCTCGAAGCTGGGCGCGGACAGGTTGGGCACGATCCGGAAGCCCGACGCTTCGTACACCCGCTGGATCTCGGGGCGGCAGGCCAGGAAGAGCACGTCCACTTGCTGGCGCACGGCGATGGCGACGAGATGGTCGACGAGGACCTCGGCGAGCCGATGCCCACGGTGCTCGGGATGGACGATCACGCGACTGACCTCGGCCTTGCTCCGGCGCTCGCGGACGAGCTGCTGGTAGTAGCTGCGAAATCCCGGAAAGGCGTCGAGGATGTCGAAGGGGTGTGACAGGACGGGTGGATAGGCGAAGTTCTGCCGGAGGATCGGGTCGCCGGACTGACGGATGATGTCCTTGATGATGCGCACGGTGTCTGGCCGCTCGGCGCCGAGCTGGTACACGAGGCGGGCGCACCCGGCCAGCCGCCCCTCGGCGGTGAACGCTCCGATCGCGACGGAGGTTCGATCGGTGTAGTCGAGCTCGAGCCGCGCCCGGGACGCATCCCGGCTGCGGGGGATGTAGCCCGAGGAGCTCCAGATGTCGTAGCGGAGCGAGAAGTAGTCGCGAAAGTCCCGCGGCGACACGATCTCGCGCACGGTGTACGGCTGATTCCGGAACCCGACGAGATGCTTGCGGAGCGCCGCCGTGACGTCGGCCACGGAGGCGATGGGGCCGCTGTCGTCGCAGGCGCCGCCGGCGGCGACGGGCAGAAAGATCCGGGCGAGCGCGGGGTTGGCGCGGCGCGCCTCGGTGGCCTGGGCGAGGCTGAAGCCCGCGAGCACGGCGATGCAGGTTCCCCCCGGAGGGACGCCCGCCGATGCCAGATCGTTCAGCGTCGGCAGGTAGACGACATC